>Ga0190265_10000289_pt1 | contig 40641 bp, 32 predicted proteins | sample Popmic124T_FD_133135 | JGI IMG/M metagenome (GOLD analysis project Ga0190265, IMG submission 133135) | Populus adjacent soil microbial communities from riparian zone of Indian Creek, Utah, USA - 124 T | ecosystem: Environmental > Terrestrial > Soil > Riparian zone | place: USA: Utah | collected... | reverse complement strand
GACCAAGGACAAGGAGAGAGACGATGAACTTGTACGTAGGTAACCTCCCCTATCGGATGACCGAAGACGCGCTGCGGCAGGAGTTCGAGCAGTACGGCCAGGTCGCCTCCTGCACCATCATCATGGACAAGGCCACGGGCCAGTCGAAGGGCTTCGGCTTCCTGGAGATGCCTTCCCGCGAGGAGGCCGAGGCGGCGATCACCGGCCTGAACGGCCGGGACATCCAGGGCCGCCGGCTGAACGTCAACGAGGCCCGTCCGCGCGAGGACGGCGGCGGTGGCGGCGGTTTCCGGAGCGCGGGCCGCGGGGGCGACCGGGGCGGCCAGCGTCCGCGGCACGAAGACAACTGGTAGTCGGGAGGCCCGAAGGGCCCGCGGAGGTCCTGTCCTCATCGAGGAGCCGGCTGGGGGATTACCCCGCCGGCTTTTTTGCTTCAGCCGGCGAAGACATTAAAACATCATGGTTCCCAGCCGTATCCTGCCCTCGCGGCTCGCCTGCTTCGGAGCCCTCGTCCTGCTCGCCTGCTCGCCTCCCGAGGGCCTGTCTTTCTCCACCGCCGCGCCGGCGGAGGAAACCCGTCCCGCCGCCGCGCCGCGCATTCCCCTGACCGTCCGCGAGACCGCGGGCGTGGCCAGGAGCGGCGAGGTCCTGAGTACGGGCGTCCCCCTTCCCCGCTCTCTCGGCGCGCGGGACACGCGCTGGTTCGCGGTAACCGATGCCGCGGGCCGGCCGGTCCCCGCCGACTTCCGCGTCCTCGCCCGCTGGAACGCCGGACTGGAAGATAGCGAGGCCCCGATCCAGTGGGCCCTGGTCAGCTTCCCGGCCACCGTGGGCGCGAAACAGAGCGCCGTCTACTCGCTCGTGGTGGACGGGTCCGTCGCCAATCCTCCGCCTCCCAGGCCCCTCACCCTCAGCCGCGAGGGTGACCGGATCGTCGTGGACACCGGCGCCGCGGTGTTTTCGCTCGACGGCGAGACTCTGTTCACCGAGATCCGGACCGGGGAGGCCCGCCTCGTCACGGGGAGCGAGCTGTCGCTGTCCACTCCAAAAAAGACCGCGGGGCACCCCACTCTCCGCAAGATCCGGATCGAGCAGGACGGCCCCCTCTCGGCGGTTGTCATCATCGAGGGCGCCTACGACCTCCCTCCCGTGGGCAAGGGGGGGTTCGGCTCGCTGAGGCGTTACGTCTTCACCGCCGGCTCTCCCACCGCCATCGTCCGGCAGGCAGTCGCCTGGGAGGGGAACCTCGGCTGCAACGGCTGCCTGGCCGCGAAGGACGGCACGCCCAACGGCGTGCGGATCGAGCGGGTGCGCGACACCCTTGCGCTCAATCTCGGAGCTGAAAAGACCGCCACGGTCGTCGGCGACTTCGAAGCCGCCGCTCTCGAGGGGAGCGGCCCGGCCTGGGTCCGGCAGGTCCAGCGTCCCGACCGGCACGCCCGCCTCCGCTTCGAGGCCGCCGCGGGCGCGAAGAAGGCCCAGGGGGACAAGGCCGACGGCGGGATGATCGCGGTCTTCGGGCCGGAGGGCTCCGTGGCGGTGGCCTTGAACCACCTCCACCGCTACGAGCCGCAGGCGCTCCGCCTCCTGGAGGATGGCCGCCTCGCCGTGGATCTCGCGGACGGCCCCGCCTGGCTCGCTCATCATCAGGGGATGTTCGCCACCTTCGCGGTCGCCGCGCTGTCTTCCCGGTCGGCCCGGCCGGGCCGCGCCGACCTCGACCGCCTGGTCTGGGCGCCGCTCAACCGTCCCCTCCGCGCCTGGCCGGACGCGGCCTGGTTCGCGGGCTCCGACGTGGTGGGCGAGCTGCCGGTGGGGGCGCTGCCCAAGGGGCTCGCGGCCTACGACAAGCTCGTGCGGGGCGTGCTGGAGCGCACGGTCGAAGAGGTGGATGCCCAGGGGATCGCCGGCCTCATGACCTTCGGCGTCTTCCCCCGCTACTGGGGAGGCAAGGCCGAAGGCGACCTGCGCTGCAAGAACGATCCGACGCCGCAGGAGGCCTGGGACGAGGTCTTCTGGTGCGGCCGGTGGACCGACTATCACGACACGATCGCCACGGTCCCGCTCTGGGCCATGCGGAGCGGCGAGGTGGAGTGGCTGGACGAGATCGCCGTCCCCGGCGCGCTCCGCACGCTCCACACCCAGGTCATGCAGTGCGCGCCCGGCGACTCCTGGTTCTACTGCGGCCAGGCGCCGGCCGGCTACGGCGGCTACCGGGCCGACTTCAACAGCTCCCACGCCTACTTCGACAACCTCTTCCTCTACTACTGGCTCACCGGGGATTCCACCGTGGTCGAGACCCTGCGCCGGGGGGGCGAGAGCATGCGCCGGCGGATGTGCGGGGCTCCGCCCTGCGTGGCGGCCGATCCGCCCGGCAAGGCGACCTTCACCGGCCGCGTCGCGGGCCAGTGGCTGGCCGCGTTCCGCTTCCTGGGGCTGGCGAGCGGCGACGCGAGCTTCCTCGACGATTGGCGGACCGGCCTGGCGCGCGCGGTCACCCACCAGTACATGGAAGTGGAGCGGGACGGCAAGCGCTACGGCTTCCTCGGCAAGAAGACGGTCGACGAGGGAGTAGGTGGAGGGCTCTACGAGGCCGGCCCGATCTGGCAGGTCGGCTTCTACGACGGCGAGGGGCTCTACCGGCTGATGCGCGACACCGGGGACACGCCCATCGGCGATCCGCCCGTGCGCCCGAGCCAGGTGCTGGCCGCCCTGGCGCGTTCCGTGGTCGACGTGGAATCCCGCGTGAAGGCGACGGGATCGCCCCGCGGCGAATGGCCGCAGGCCCTGACCCTGGCCTGGGACGGCGCCCGCGTCGGAGGGAGGCTCCGCAAGGCGGAGCCGAAGGGGAGGAACCTCTACGGTCCCGAGAAGGCCGGCATGGCCGCGCTGCTCGTGCGCGCCGGCCAGCAGACCGGGGACCGGGAGCTGCTCGAAGCCGGACGGGAGATGGTGGAGTTCGTCCTGGCCGAGGCGTCGAGCGACCGCGCCCCCCTGGGCAAGCTCCAGGGCCAGTACCTCACCCGCCTCCATGCCGCCGTGGCCCGGCTGGCGAACGGAGCCCCCTCCCCTTCCCTCCCCCGCTCCGCGGGAGAGGGCGCCCCCACCCGCCCCGAACGCTGACGATCCGGCTCCCTCTCCCCCGGAACGGGGGAGGACCGAGGAGAGGGTCCCGGGCGTGTGGCCATACCCTGCGGGTAGGACCTCGTACCCGGCGGGTACGGGGCCGTACCCTGTGCTCGCGCCTCGTACGCAGCGGGGGCGGCCCGTACCCGCAGGGTACGAGGTCCTACCCGCAGGGGGCGACGGATACCCTGTGGGTACGAGGTGCTACCCGCAGGGTACGGGTACTACCCGCCGGGTACGAGGTCCTACCCTCCGCGTACGGCCGATACCCTGCGGGTACGGGCCGCTACCCTCCGCGTACGCCTCGCGAGGAGCGCGTACGCCGCAGAACGGCAGGGTATGGGGTCGTACCCGCCGCGTACGTTTCCCGCGCGCTCCGTACAGCGTAGAAACGTCGCGTACAGGGCACGGCCGTCGGGTATGGTGCTCTACCCGGCGCGTGCGCCTCCCTCCGGCAGCACAAAGTTAGCGCCTATGGGGCTGGGGAGAGGGGGGATGGGATCAACCCCTGGGCAGACTTCTTGCACCGTCGCGCGGAGACGATGACGAACTTCACCTTCGTGATGGCCCACTCCTTCTCGGGCTCTACGCTGCTCTCGTTCCTGCTCGGCGCCCATCCCGAGATCGCCACGGTCGGCGAGATGTTCATCGCCCAGGGGATCGATCCGGAGACCTACCTCTGCTCGTGCGGCGAGCGGATCGCGGAGTGCCCCCTCTGGCGGCGGGTCTCGCTGGAGATGGCCGCGCGCGGCATCCCCTACGACGTGCGGCGCAACGAGGCCTCCTTCAGCGCCAACGGCATCGGCCGGGTCTCCCATCTCCTCCTCGCGGCCGAGCCGCGGGGAGCGGTGATGGAGGCGGCCCGCGGCGCCGCCCTCGCCCTGATCCCCGGGGCGAAGCGCGAGCTCGACCGCCGACTGCGCATCAACGAAGCCCTTGCCGAGGTCATCCTGGAAATGCGCGGCGCCCGCGCCTTCGTCGATGCCTCCAAACGGCCCGGCCGCCTCCTCCACCTGCGGCGCATCTCCAGCTTGGACATCCGGGTGATCCACCTGGTGCGCGACGGCCGCGCCGTGGCCAGGTCGTTCATGCGGAACCTGGGACGCTCCGCCGAGGAGGGCGCCCGCTCGTGGGCCGCCTCGACGCATGATGCCGAGCGCGTCCGGAGGCTCTTCCCCGCCGAGCGCTGGCTCACCCTGCGCCACGAGGACCTCTGCCGGGAGCCCGAGAGCAACCTCGACCGCGTGCTGCAGTTCATGGGTGTCGCCCCGGAGGGCCGGGTCCCCGACTTCCGCTCCGCCGACCATCACATCATCGGCAACCGGATGCGTCTCTCCCACACCTCCGAGGTCCGGCTGGACGAGCGCTGGCGGACCGAGATGCCTCCCGAGAGCATCCGCGCGGTCGAGCGGATCGCGGGCGAGGCCCTGGAGCGGTATGGATACGCCCGCGCTTAGCCAGGCGGCCCCTCTGCCTCGCCCCCCTCGCCCCGTGGACAAGCCGGACGGCCGGGTCAGCCACAGCCGGCTCCGGCGCGGCGGCGCCCTGTTCGCGGGGAGCCACTTCCTGGGCATGGCCCTCGGCTTCGCCGGGAGCATGATGCTCGTGAGGGTGGCGCGGCCGGAGCAGGTGGCCTCCTACCTGATGCTCCTGCAGGCGGCCACGGCCCTGGGGCTCGTGCTCCAGCTCGGCCTCGGCCCGGCCACCCTGCGCTTCGCCCCGGTCAGCCGCGGGCAGGGGGGCGAACAGGCCACCGGCCTCCTGCGCCGGCGCCTGTTCAGCATCCAGTTCGGGATCTGGGCGCTGATCGTGCCGCCCCTCGTCCTGTTCTGGCCGTCCATCGCCCGGGCGCTGCACGCCCCGGACCTGGCCACGGCCGCGCCCTTCCTGATCACCAGCGCCGTCCTCGCCTCTCTCGGGCAGCTCATGGACGCCTACGTGCGCTCCTTCCGGCTCTACTCGGTGGCGGCGCCGCTGGGCCATTTCGCGCCGCGCGCCCTGATCTTCGGCGGCTTCGTGGCGCTCTGGATGAGCGGCCGGCACGATCTCCCCTGGGAGCTGCTGATCTGCATCTATCTCGGCTCGCAGCTCGCCGTGGCCCTCGGGTACGCGCTCGCGCTGCGATGGACCACCCCGATGGAGAGCTCCGAGCCGCGGGAGGCCCACCTGCCGCCCGGCGTGCGGACAATCCTGGGCACCACCACGGCCATGGGGATGCGGGCGGCCATCGCGGTCCTGTTCCTCTCCTCCGACCTCTGGCTCCTCTCCTGGGCACGGCCGGAGGACAAGGTCGCCGTGGCGGTCTACGGCATCGCCGCCCGCGTCATGCAGATCATGGCCTCGCTCCCCGGGATTGCCAACTTCCTCATCCCGCAGGAGTTCGCGGTGCTGCACGCGGATGGCCGGACCGGGGAGATGGAGCGCCTGGCGCGCACCGCCTCGACCGCCGTCGCCCTGATGTCGGTCGCGGCCTTCGCCGGCCTGGCCGTGCTGGGCCGGCCGCTGCTCGACGTGGCCTTCGGAGACGCCTACGCGGGCGGCTGGACCATCCTGCTCATCCTCGCCGTGGGCACCCTCTGGGACACCGCCTCGGGCTCGGCCGGCTACGTGCTCCAGATGAGCGGCCGGCACATGCGCCTCCTCTGGCTGACCCTCGGGGCCGCCGCCTTCAAGCTGCCCCTCAGCGTGGCCCTCGGCCGGCTCTGGGGCGCCCATGGCATCGCCCTGGCCACGGCCGTGACCCTGATCGCCCTCAACGTCGCCATGGTGCGCTCGGCGCGGGAGCTCGTGGGCGTGCGCACGTTCGTCTACCTCCAGCCGCGCAAATGGGCGGAAGTCTTCCGGATGCTGCTCGGCCGGGCGGAGAGGGCGCGATGAACGAACCTCTCTGGGTGGTGGGGGGCGAGCAGAAGCCCACCTTCCTGGACCCGAACGAGTGGAACAAGTTCCGCGCCGCCGTAGTGGTGCGGGTCGATCCGGAGAGCGGGCGGCTGGAACGGGTCCTGGAGTACCAGTCGCCGCCCGAGCACTGCCCCGACGACCGGCCGTCGCACGTGTTCAAGGCGGCCACGATCGAAAAGGACGCGATCTGGCTCTGCACCCAGACCGAGGTGCTGGAGTGCGGCTTCCCGGGCTTCGAGATCCGCCGCGTCCTCTCGCTCCCCTGCTTCAACGACCTGCATCACGTGACCCCGGGGCCGGACGGCACGCTCTTCGTCGCGGTGACCGGTCTCGACGCCGTGGCCGAGATCACCCGCGAAGGCGAGCTGCTGCGGCTCACGGACGTGCTGGGGGGCGATGTCTGGGACCGCTTCGACCGCAGTGCGGACTACCGCAAGGTCCCCACGACCAAGCCCCACCGCTCGCACCCGAACTACGTGTTCTTCCTCGACGGCCAGCCCTGGGTGACCCGCTTCGAGCAGCGCGACGCCGCTGCCGTCGATCCGTCCCGGAACGGCCGCCGGGGTCCCTTTGCCGTGGGAACCCAGGGCATCCACGACGGTCATGTCGTGAGGGACCGGCTCGTCTTCACCTCCGTCGACGGCCATGTGGTCACCTTCGATATACGGACCTGGGAGAGGCGCGACCTCGATCTCAACGGATTGGGACGCGACGGCGACTGGACCCTGGGCTGGTGCCGCGGCGTGCTGACGGACGGCGAGGCCCGTCTGGCCTGGGTGGGCTTCAGCCGCCTGCGCCGGACGAAGCTGCGCCAGAACCTGAGCTGGGTCCGCCACGGCTTCCGCGAGATGCCGCGCCTGCCCACCCGCATCACCCTCTACGACCTGGAGCACCCCGCCCGCCTGAAGGAGATCGACCTCGAGCCGGCGGGGCTCAACGCCGTGTTCAGCATCCATGGAGCACCCGCAGCATGACCCCCGAGGGGACGGTCCGCTCCCGCGCCGTGGTCCTCGCCCTGGCGGGCATCCTCCTGCTCGCCGCGGGCATCCGCCTCTGGGGCCTGTTCCACGACCTGCCCTTCTCCTACTACGGCGACGAGCTCCACTTCATGAAGCGGTCGATGGCCCTGGGAACGGGGGACCTGAACCCGCACTGGTTCCACAAGCCCGCGCTGTTCATGTACGTCTGGCTGTTCGTCTACGGCCTCTACTTCCTGGCCGGGATGGCGGTGGGGCGGTTCGAGTCCACGGCGGAGCTCGGCGCCCACTTCCTGACCTCGCCGGGGCCGTTCCTGCTCCTCGGACGCCTGGTGGTCCTGGCCTGCGGCGTGGCCACGGTCTGGGTGGTCTACCGGATCGGCCGGAGGGCCTTCGGCAGCGAGCGGGCGGGGCTGGCCGCGGCCCTGGTGGCGGCTCTGCTGGCGCCCATGGTCGCCTCCTCGCAGCACATGAAGACCGACGTTCCAGGCGGCTTCCTGATGGCGCTGTCGATCCTCGCCTACTTCCGGACGCGGGACGACCTGGGCTGGCGCCCCCTGGTCCTCGCCTCGCTCCTCGCGGGCGTGGCCATGGGCGCGCACTACTACGCCATCGTGCTGGTCCCGACCTACCTGGCCATGGAGCTCTGGAACGGTCTCCGCCGGGATGGCCGCCGCCTGCCGTGGCGGAAGGTCCTCCTGCGCGGCGCCCTGGTCCCGGCCCTGTTCGTCGCCGGGTTCTTCGTCACCTCGCCGTACAACTTCCTTGACCCCACCTGGCTGCGGCAGAGCTACACGCAGGTCGAGAAGACCTTCTTCCCCGAGCCGGAGCAGGTCCTCTTCGAGCCCGACAGCAAGGTGGAGTTCAAGCCCGGCACCGCGGAAGCCCTGGGCGGGGCCAGCCTCGACTTCCTGTCCGTGCTCTCCGCGCAGAGGGGGCTGAGCCTGCCGCTCACGGCGCTTGCCCTGCTCGGCCTCGCAGCCTCTCTGGCGCGGCGGGAGACCCGCTGGTACGCCGTGCTCGTCGGGCTCCCGATCCTGGCCTACTTCGCGGCGGCGGTCACGGTGGCGGCCTACCACGTGCAGTCGCGGCACCTGAACGCGATCTTCCCGCTCCTCGCGACCCTGACCTGGCCGGGGGCGCTGCTCCTGGCGCGGCTCGCTCCGGCCGCTCGCCGGAGCGCCCTGGCCATGGCCCTCGTCGCCCTGGCCTGCATCCCGACCACGATCGAGGCCTCCCAAAGGAACCTGAAGCTCAACCGCCAGGACAGCCGGCTGGTCTCCTACCGCTGGCTCGTCGAGAACCTGCCAAAGGACAGCCGCATCCTGCTGGACGACTACGGGCCGCCCCTCCAGCCGGACGCGCGGGCCGTGGCGCGGCAGCAGGAGCTGCTGAAGACGATTCCCAGGAGTCCGTTCACCCGGCACCAGGGCCAGCGCCTCCAGCTCCTCCGGCGCTACCCCCCCGAGGAAGGCCGCGACATTCTCGAGCTCGGCCACCCCTGGTGGCTGCCGGCCGAGAAGTCCGACGCCGAGCTGCGGAGCAACCCGGTGGACCTCGACATGGGCAATCCCCTGGTAACCCGCCAGCCAAAGTCGGTGGACGAGTACCGGGCCGAGGGGATCCGTTTCGTGGTCACCAACAGCGAAGCGCAGAGCAAGTACTTCGGGGAGAGGGCGGAGCATGGGGAGAGCTTCCCCTCCTTCCTCCGCTTCTACCGCGGTCTCGAAGGCGAGCGGCTGGTGCGCACGTTCGACCCCGCGGAATGGGGAGGCAAGGGGCCGGTAATCTGGATCTACGAACTGAGGGAGACGAAATGAATACAAACGGCGACGGCTTCGCCTTCATCATCGGGCATCGCAAGAGCGGCAGCACCTGGCTCCTGAACCTGATGAGCCTCCACCCCGACATCCGGGGGCTGATGGAGACCCACCTGTTCCATCTCGGCTGGGCCGAGCCCGACCCGGTGCGGAGGACCGACCGGCTCTTCTCCCAGACCCCCTGGAGCGAGGGGGGGACGAAGAACCTCCTCAAGCACCATCTCATGAACCTGGCGGCACCGGTCCTGAAGCGCTCGAAGCCGGCGCTCTCCCTGAAGAAGGAGGAGCGGCCCGCGACTCTTCCGGACCTCGGCCTGTTCGACCAGGCCGCCCTGCGCCGCGAGCTGCGCCGCACGCCGCCGCCCGAGGAGTATGTCCATCGCTTCTTCCACTTTCAGAAGGACCGGCTGCGGCCGCGGCGCTACCTGCTGGAGAAGTCGCCGCGCAACGTCAACAGAGTGGAAACGATCCGGGAGATCTTCCCCAAGTCCAAGCTGATCGTGATCTACCGCGATGGCCGCGACGTGGTGACCTCGGACAAGTTCTTCACGCGCGACTACGGCGGTCGGGCCTTCGACTTCGCGGAGGCGACCCGCGACTGGCGCAGCGATATGGAAGCCCACCTGAAGCACGTGGAACGGCACCCGGTCTTCGCCTGCTCCTACGAGAAGCTGCTCGGAGACGGTGCCGCGGTGGCGCGGGAGCTGTTCCAGTTCCTGGACCTCCCCCACGACGACCGCCTGATCCACGACCTGCTGGAGCGCTCGTCCTTCCGCTTCTACGCCGGCCGGGAGCCAGGGCAGGAGGACCGCAAGCGCTTCTACCGCAAAGGGGTCGCCGGCGACTGGAAGAACCACTTCAGCGACGAGGACAAGCAGGTCTTCAAGGATGCCGCGGGCGACATGCTGGTCCGGCTCGGGTACGAGAAGGACCTGAGCTGGTAAGAGATAGGTAGACGACCCTTACTTCAGCGGGCAACCGGCCTCATTGGCCTCCTTCAGCTCCCCGGCCAGGGCGCGGATGGCCGCCTCGTCGCGGTTCCGCAGGGTTTCGTTGACGCGGGTGAGCACCAGCGTCCTCGTCAGCGGGTACTCGATCTTCAGGTGCGCGCTGTTGAGCAGCGCCGCTCCTCCCTGCTTGACCAGCGTCTTGGCCGCGCCGAGCAGCCCTGGCTGGTCCTGGAACCGAAGGGCGGTGCGCAGGGTCGCCTCCCCGACGTCGCCATAGAGGGTCCCAGCCGGGAAGATGAACCTGATCTTCTGCGTCGGAGGCACCCCGGAGAACTTCCACTGCTCCTGGTCCGCATGCCAGTAAGAGGTCGCGCAGCCGGTCGGGACCGGCGATGGAAGCCACAGGGCTGCCATCACCCAGAGCAGCGAGTCGGGGTTCTGCCCCCAGGGCTCGGAGGCAAGCCGGACCGTGGTGGCCAGGGTGCCTCCCGGCACCTGCACAGGGTACCGGTCGGCGTCCCACCTCGCTCCGGCCGAGCCGTCGATCCTGTCCACGAGGTCGGGGTTGTGACTGATGTCGATCCGGTCGGGGCCTTTGCCGTCATCGCCCACGAAGAGCGCCAGGGCGCCCGTGCGGCCGGAACGCGCCGCGCCATGGTTGAAGGTGATCGCCTCGGTGATCTGCGAGGGGCCGGGCGTGCGGTCCTCGCCATAGGCGAAGTCGAGGCCCTGAAACACGAGGACCCGGGCCGGGGGGCGCCCAGGATCGCTGGTGACCACGAGCAACCCGGCACCGTCCAGGTCGGTCAGGTTGCTGCGCGGATCCCCGTCGGAGATCGGGAAGGACTGCCTGCCCGTCCCCCGGGCGCGTACCGCGTCGGTCACGTCGGCCACGTACCCGATGTTGAGCACCGGTCCGCGGCTCGAGTCCGGCTGGAGCTCCGTCCCGGCGATGGTACCGGTGATGAGAGCGCCGTCGAGCTGCAGCAACTGGTCGCGGTAGGGCTCCTCGGGTATCCCGCAGACCCCCGTCTCCGGGTCCGGTGAGCAGGGGTGGTCGCGCCCGGTCCAGTAGAGCAGGGCGAGCTCGACCGGCGCGCGGATGTCCAGCGTGATCTTGCGGACCTCCTTCTTCCAGCCCTGCAATCCAATACCTGCCTGAGCGATCGCGAGTCCGGGTCCTTCCAGATCGTAGGCTGGAGAGAGGGGCGTTCCGTACAAAGCGCACGTTCCTGCCCCCCATCCCAGCATCAAGAGGCAAGCCAGGTGACGCATGATTCAATCCCTCCAATGATTTTAGTGGGCAAGAATCATGCCTCACGCAAAAACGAAACAGCCGCCGGGGAGACCGGCGGCCATTGAATGCGAAGCCAGGATCGCAGGATTACTTGCGAGGACTACTTGCGAGGGTTACTTGCGGATGTAGAGCACCCAGTCGCCACTGGCGGGTGCCTTGAAGCTGCGCGTTGCGCCGCCGGCGACCGCGGGGGCCGCCCGGAAGCTGCCGGTGCGCGGGTCGTACCACTGCACCGTCAGGGTGCCGGTGGCCTGGGTCAGGTCGACGCTGGCCGTCCCGCCGTTGTAGAGGTAGAAGACGTAGGCGCTCCCCTTCTGGGCGAGCCCGTAGGCGGCACCCGACTTGACCAGAGAATCAGCGGGGTCCATGTTCTGCCAGGGCACCTGCTGCGTGAAGGTCACGAGGTGCTTGAGGAAGGAGCCGGTGCCCACGCCGGCCGCGCCGCCGGTGAACGCCGCCCAGGCGCGCTGGCGGTGGACGGTGTCCTCCTGCCCCAGCCCGTGCTCCTCCTGGATGAACGGCTTCGGCGCGGCAGAGTGGTGATAGAGGGAGCTCTTGTGGACGTTCGCGTAGCTGGCCGAGTTGCCCGCCTGGATGTCCATGTAATCGGCCCAGGAGGCGGCCGGGAAGGAGAAGTTCCCCGGTGTGCCGTGCACGGTCACGAGGCGCGCCCACGGGTTGTTTGCGTGCAGGAAATTCGCGTGATTGGCCACCTCGGTGGTGGTCCACCCCTCCTGCCACTCCAGCATGACGACATACATGGTGTTCACATAGGCCGAGTGCCGGGCCATGGCGTACTTGATCAGCCGCTGGCGATCGGCATCCGGCAGGTCTCCGAATTTGGAGTCGTCCGCGAAGAACCACATGTGGGCGACCACGCCCGCGTCCCGCAGCTTCACGATCCACTGGTCGTACGTCCGCCAGCGCGCCAGATCGAAGCGGGTCTTGTCGTTGGAGGCCGCCGTGCCGACCCAGGGGGTGGTGGAGACGCTGGCGTAATCACCCTTGTTGGCATAGTAGACGTTGATCTTGTTGAGCTTCATCCCGAGATGCCGGGTGAGCATCGCCTGCCGGTTGGAATCCGTCAGCTTCTCCGAGAGCATAGTGTGGGAGTACTTGAGCGGGTTCGGAGCCGGCGAATCGAGGAACTTGCCCGTGAGGAACACGGGCACCCCCTCCTGGTACATGAAGGTGCGGGGACGGCCGGGGTTCTCCACCACCGGGCCGCGTCCGAAGACTCCGGCGATCTTGCCGGAGACCGCGACCGTGCCCGAGAGACCGTTCAGGCCGGGCACGTTGCTGCTGGTTGTCCAGCGCCAGGTGCCGACCTCGTCCGTGTAGATGCGGACCTTCCAGACGTTGCCGATGGCGCCGCCTGCTCCGTTGCCGTCGAAGAAGCCGGGGACCGTGTACCTCCGTCCGGAGGGGGCGGTGACTGCCGCGCTGAAGTTGAAGTCGAAGGGGTTCGGGGAGCCGGAGCTCGCGTTGTAGGAGGCGGCGGAGGTCAGAGCGACCTCGGCGGTGCCGTAGCAGGGGATGGCGTGAGCCGCGCTCGCGAGGGCGAGCACCCCCAGCAGGAAGACCGTCGAAAGAACTCTCTTGGCCATGCGTCGTGATCCTCTGCGATAGCGCTGGTGCGCGGGTTGAAGATAAAACCCCGAAGCAAGCACTCCCGCTTACATCCAAGGCGGCCCACCACAGACATCCAGGGGCCTGCGCAAGGAAAATCTTACAAGCCGGATATCTTCTCTTGCGTCCAATGTGACAACAGGGGAAGCCGACTGTTATTCCGGAAGCTTTTACAACAAACCTTCCCGCCGGTACCACTCGGCGGTCCTGCGCAGCCCTTCGTCGATGCCGACGCGGGGCTGATAGCCGAGATCCCTTTTGGCCTTATCGATCCGGAACGCCCGGTTCTGGCGGTACCAGTCGACCCGGCGCGGGAAGATGGGCGGATTGATGCCGAACGGCTTGCAGGCCTTCTCGACGATGTGACCGGCCACGACCACCGGCCACACCGGGTAGTGCGGGACCTTGACGTCGACCCCGATCGCCCTGCCGACGCGGCGCACCAGGTCTTCGATCTCGATGTACTGCTCGTCGGCGATGAGGTAGGCCTCGCCGTCGCCATTGCCGTCCTCCATCGCGAGGATGAAGGCATCGACGAGGTTGTCGATATAGAGGGGATGGTAGAGGGTCCTGCCGTTGCCGAACATGGGGAACGTGCCCCTGGCGACGCGCTTGAAGATCAGGTAGAAGCGCTCGGGGTCCCCCGGCCCGTAGATGGCGGCGGGACGGAGAATCGTGGTCTTGAGGCCGCGCTCGAAGAACTCGCGGGCCATGGGCTCCGCCTCCCACTTGGTGCGCTGGTAGTAGTCGGCGGGCTGGATCGGGGCGTCCTCGCCGGCCGGCGGATGGTCGACGTTGCCGTGCACGCCGCAGGTGCTGCAGTAGATGACCTTGCGCACGCCCTCGTCGAGCGCCGCCTGGAGGACGTTGCGCGTGCCTCCGACGTTGACCTCATGGTAGTAGCTCTCCGGGACATCCATCTCGCGGAACGCGGCGGCCACGTGATGGACCACCTCCGCGTCCTTGACCGCGCGGCGCACGACCTCCATGTCGGTGACGCTGCCCAGGACGACCTCGGCGCCCCAGTCGCGGATCTCCTGGGTCTTCAGCCCTTCCTTGTAGTCCAGGGCCACGACCTGATGCCCCAGCTCGAGCAGGCGGCATACCAGGGCCTTGCCGGTGAACCCGGTGCCGCCCGTGACCAGTACCTTCATCTCGTCCCCCCATTCCCGCGCTCCACGCGGAGCACCACGGGCGAGCCCAGCCAGCGCGTCAGGCCGGCCGCCGAGCTTACCCGCTCGCTCAGGCGCGAGAACCGGGCGCTCTTCATGACCCGGTGCACGACCATCGGCAAGAAGAATTGGCGGCGCTCGACCGGCCGCCCGAAGCCATGGCGGGCCGCCTCTGCGGCGATCCATCCAGGCTTGAAGATCTGGAACGTGCGCGTGTTCCCCTCGATGGCCTTCTTCCAGGAGAACAGCGGCCCGTAGAGCCGGTTGAAGCTGCGGGAGTCCGAGTAGTCCAGGATCACAGCATGGTCCGCCACCCGGCAGAGCTCTCCGATCAGGTCGCGCCAGCGCTCGACGTGGGCTACCAGCCGCAGCGAGACCACCACGTCGAAAGCGCGGTCCGGGAACGGCAGGGCCAGCAGGTCGCAGGCGCGGAACTCGAACGAGCCTCGCGGCAGCGCGCGGTCGAGCCGCTCGCGGCAGACCTCGTCGCTGCCCACCACCGTGACCTGGAAGCCGCGCTCGACGAGGAGCGGCGCGAGTTGGGCATGCCCGCCGCCGACGTCCAGCACCCGCGCTCCAGGCCAGGGAGCGAGCAGGTCGAGGACGATCGCGTTCTGGACTTCCAGCAGGTAACGTCCCACCTCGCCGCCGAAGCGCCGCGCATACCCTTCGGAGGAGGTCTCGACGTCAGGCGTTTCGCGGTCCGGAAGGTCCGCGACGGCTCCGGAGGCCACCGGCGTCACCGATTCCCTCTCCCTGCCGCGCGGAGACCAGCCTGCGCCCGACCCTCCGACCATCCCAGCGCCGTGCAGAGCCGGGCGGCCGCCGCCCCTTCGGGATGCACCCCCCAGTCCGCGCGCCGGAGCAACAGGTCCTCCAGATGGATCACGGATTGCCGCTCGACGATCCCCCGCACGTGAGTCCGGGCAGCCTCCCGGTCGCGAGCGGCCAGGGTCAGGAAGCCGTCCAGCGACAGAGGTGGGTCCGCATCCGGACGGCCAATCCAGCCCGGCGCGGGCAGACGCTCACCCCGGCGCTCGAACAGTCTGGCGAGGGTCCTCTCGGCCACTGCCCGCGCCGTGGTCAGCTTCACTCCCGACACGCTGAAGAGCCCTCGCGGCCCGCCCGCCTTTCCATGATCATGGATAACGGGATGCCCTGCCGGCTCGGCCGAGCCGTCGGCCTTCGCCGGCAGCCAGCCATGGCAGACCCGCAGGACCTCGGAGGAGCGCACGTTCCAGCCGGGGACGGCGGCGTTCAGTGAGGCGAGGAGCTCCTCGACACACGCCTCGTCCGGGACCGCGCCCGGGCCGGAGCCCCCCGGCGAGGCGACGTAGGACGTGCCGGCCAGCACCCTCCCCTTCCAGGGGAGCAGGAACCAGGTCTGCGCCCTCTTGCCTCGCGCGGCCACGGCCAGCGCTTCGGACGCCAGGGGCTTACGGTCCAGAAGGACGTTGAAGGCGAGCAGCGGCCGGAACAGCTCCGGCAGGTCCCGGTCGAACCGTCCCGCGAGCTGACGGCTCCAGGGGCCGGCGCAATTGACCACGGCCCGGCCGCGCAGCTCCAGGCTCCGCCCGGTCTCCCGGTCCATCGCCCGGAGTCCGGTCACCTCCTCCCCGTCCATTCGGAGCTCGACGGCCTCGGTGTAGTTGAGCGTCCGCGCCCCGCACCGGTGCGCCCAGCGCAGCGCCTCAACGAGGACCCGCTGGGAGTCGGGCATGACCGCGTCATACCAGAGCGCGCCCCCGAGGAGCCCCTTCCGGTCCACGGCCGGGAAGAGCCTGGCCGTCTCCACGGGGTTGAAGAGCCGCCCCGCGGGGACCTCTCTGTCCGGCTGGAGGCCCTCGTTGCGATGGCGCGAGAGCGCCTCGTTGACGGTCAACGCCACGTTGAGCACGGATGGCCGCCGGAGCCGGCCGCCTCGCGGAGGGTCGTAAAGGGGCATCAGGCAGGGGAGCGGCTCGACCAGGTCGGGAAAATGCCGGAGGAACCAGCGGCGCTCCGCGACCGACTCTCGGTAACGACGCAGATCCAGCCCCTGCAGATATCTCAGCCCTCCATGGACGATCCGCAGGCTGTTCCACGACGTGGCCCCGCCGAAGTCGTCGCGCTCCAGGAGCAGGACCGAGAGCCCCCGGCGCGACGCCTCCAGCGTCAGCATCGCGCCATAGAACCCGCCGCCGACCACGAGCAAGTCGTAGGAGGACGAGGAGGCGCCATGCGGGTCGCGAGCCATCGAGACGGTCATGCGCACACCTGCCGCAGTTGCAGCGTAGCCTGGTCCCGCAGGAACCGGGGAAGGGTCTCGCCTCGGCCGTAGGTGCGCGGCTGCTCGCGCAGGCTGCGGATGCGGCGCAGCAGGTCTTCCGCCGGCTGGCGCTCGTCGAGCGGTCCCTCCAGCACAAAACCGAACGATCCGGCCCGTCCGCTGTGATCCGGGAACGGCAGCGGATCGGTCCCAGGCAGGATGAGGAGCCCCCTCTCCCGCGCCTCGCGCAGGAGCCGCGGCTCGCCGGCAAGACGGAGACGGCCGGAGTTGTCCCCCAGGTACAGCTCACCGTCCTGACGGGCGAGCGCCTCGGCCACGAGCCCGCCGCGGTGCCCCCACCACTTGCCGAACCCCCAGGGGAGGACGGGCAGGGCGCCGCTCAAACGGACCCGGAGCAACGTCTCGTCCAGGGGAAGCCCGTCCGGGATGTCGACGTCCCGGCCGAGCGCCAGCACCTCGAGCCGCTCGCGCGCCGCGATCTGCCGGCCAGCCACGAGGATCAGGCTCTCCCCGATGCTGTCCCCGGCGCTTTCCCCGGTTATCCGTCGGGCCACGAGGGAGCTCTCCTCCTCCGTTCGCACAAGGGTCCAGCCCTCCGCAGTCTCCTCCCCGTCCCGGGCCCGGCGGAGCCACCGCGCCCCCGCCATCTCGGCGAGCAGCAGGCAACCCGTGGCGGAACCGAACAGGCTGAGCCGGGAGGCCGCTCTGCGGAAGTTCTCCAGAGCCCCCTCCAGAAACGACTCCAGCGGGAAACAGGGGTGGATGTGGACATGGGCATCCACCAGTGCGAAAGCCGAGTATCGCGGAAATGGCGTGGCGTAGGTCATCTCCATACCTTGCGTGAGGGGCCACAGCAATTTCCATGCCCCTCAGTCTCTGGAAAAAAACCTCTGATAGAGTCGAGACTTACCCGGAGGAACGCCATGCTGGAGACCTTGACCCCCGCCTCCTTCGCGGAGCACGTCGGCAGCCGCTTCCGCCTTCAGATCGAGGGGCAGGAGCCCCTGGAGCTGGAGCTTTTCGAGGTAGCCCGTTACGAGGAGAACCCGGACTTCGCGGCCAGGAAGGAGCCCTTCTCCCTGCTCTTCTCAGGCCCTGTCAGCCCCGTCCTGCCCCAGGCCATCTATCCCCTGGAGCACCCGGCATTCGGACGGTTCGAAGTCTTTCTGGTCCCGATCGGTCCCGACCGCCGCGGCAAGCGGACCGGGATGCGCTACGAAGCCGCGTTCAACTGATTCGGGAGCCGTTCTGAAGAAGTCGGACTCGATCTGAAAGTTTGGGAGCCGTCCGGAGCCGCTTGGATCGGCTCGAAAACTCTTGGGGCTGATCCGAAATCCCTGGAGAGGATCGGAAAGGCTTCAGAGCGGTCCAGGCGGCTTGGAACGAATCCGAAACGGTCACGAGCCGATCCGAATCCAAGGGATTGAATCCGAAACGCTTGGGCGCCGTTCCGAGCGGCTGGGAATGGATCGGAAACGTTCAGGACCGTTCCGAAGCGCTCGGAGCGGTTCCAAGCGGCTCCGGACGGCTCAGAGATTCTCCGGACCGGTCCTGATTTCCTCAGAACGGCTCCGAAACTCCGGTCTCCACTCCATGAGGTCGTAGGGACCCCGGTCCTCGATCGGCTTGAAGCCGAGCCGCAAATAGAGGCGCATGGCGGGATTGTACTTCTCGACGTGGATCGTCAACGGCTTGCCGGCCGCTTCCGCCTCACCCATCAGCTCGCGAAGGAGGATGGAACCGATCCCCCTTCCCCGGAGCTCCGGCATCAGCGAAATGTCGATGAGACGGATCTCGGCCGCGCGGCGGTGTACGTAGAGCCGCCCGGCCGGGACGCCCTCCAGGAGGATAACGTCGAACTGCGCGTCGCCGTAATGCTCCTGATACCAGGCGTGCTGAGCCTGGAACTGCATCCGGACGAACCACTCCTTCTGTTCGTCGGACCAGTCCGTGACCATGGCCATCTCGTCTGCCCGGGTGGTGGCGTAAAGTCGGAGGAGGAAGTCCATGTCCTCCTCCCGGATCGGACGCAGGGAGACAGCTTCCACGATTACGCCTCTTCGGGCTCCATGTCCATGGACAGAAGGACTGAAGCCAGCCAGGCCGGGGTGTCAGGCCCGAGATCGCTCAGGGCAACTTCGTTCCGCCAGGCATTCGGGGACGTCCCGAGCACATAGGCCCCCCTCAGCAGCCGGGGGAAACCTGTCTCGTCGTCGAAGGTGAAGCGAGTCCGGAACGTCATGGCCGATCTGCCCTTCGGAGAAACGACCCGCATCTCCAGTTCAGGCATCGCTTCCCAATCGAGAGGATAGACGAAGCTGACCGGCGGGCTCGGATTCCAGCCCGGCCGCTGGCGGAAGCTCCAGGCAAAGAACCGGATCGGGTCCGGGGACATCGGGTCCGGCGAGGGGAAGAGGACGTCGAGGTCGATCGCCAGCGGAAGCTCAGCCCGCCGCTTCGGGGCGATCCCTCCGGGCGGATAGAGACCGTGGATCGTCACACGCAGCGGCCGGCCGATGAGGTTGGTGTCCCCCAGCGGTACGAAGTCCGCGGGAACGACGCGATAGTCGGGCTCATTCGAGCGCACCTCCGCCGCCATCCGGGGTCGCCGGATGCGAGCGGAGAGCCGCCGCAGATTAGGAACCTGTTCACTTCCTTCGAGATACCCCACCGGCATGAGGCGGGGAGTTGCCTCCGCCGTAACGAGGGACTGAGCCTGCGCAGCTCCTCCAAAACAGAGAGTTGCAAGACCAGCAGAGCCAAGAGCAAGGAACTCCCGTCTGTGAAGGCCGGAGCCTTCGCTAGAGCTGTTCATCACCAACCCTCCTTGGCATATTCATAAGGCTCTAATAAATAGTGGCGGGCCAAGCCCGCCACCACCTTGCGCTTTTTACAGCTAGCCCCGGGGAGGGAAGACGCCCTGCAGGGCGATACAGAAGTAGAAGGTCAGGTAAGGCTGGAGGTTGTTGTGCGGCTGGTCGCCGCCGGCGGGGGCGAGGGCCTGGTCAGACATACTCACCAGTGGCGGCGTGGGTGAAGCCGGCAGGTAAGGCGTCGCGCCTGCAACCCGCGCGATCGAGTTGCCAACCGGATTCGTCCGGTTGCCGGCTGCTCCTTGAGACGTCAGCGCGTGGCTGTGAGCCGGAATCTCAGATTCCAGAAGGGTCACGGTCTCGCTGCCACCCGTCTCTCCCAGATCATGCAGGGAGAGACCAGGCCCTTGGCCAGGATGCATCGGGGCACGACCCTGGAGATCCGGGAGAGCGAAGTTACTTTTACCGTTTCCGCCATAGGTAGTACCGAGCAGGGAAAAAAGCGCGGTGTTCTGGCTCAGCGGCAGGAGCTGTCCGTCACACCATGCCCAGCCTTTCGGCGCGAAGTTGAAGGGGAAGATACGAATCTCGGCTACGAACGGATCGGCCATGTCTTCCTCCTAGGTCGGCGACGGGAAAATCCCGAACAATGAAATGATGAAGTCTACGCACAGATAAGGTTGGAAGTTCGTGTGTGGTTGGCTTCCACCGGTGGGAGAGATCGATCCGGAGGCCATCGGCGAATTTGCCGCTGCGGACTGGTACATCGATATTACGGTCGTTTCCGCCAGCAGATTGTTCTGCGGAGCGGGATCGCTGCCGATGGCATTCGCGCAAAGCAATGGGTGGCTGTGGGCCGCGATCTGCGACACGGTCAACGTGATTTCCTCCGCGCCCCCCGTCTCCGCCAGGATAAATCCGTTCCCCTGATGGATCGGGATACGCCCACGCAGGTCAGGCAGCGCGAACGTTGACTCTCCGTCTCCGCCGTAAGTGGTCCCGATCAGCTGAAATAGCGTCTCGTTTTCAGAGATTGGGAGGAGCTGCCCTTCGCAGAACATCCAACCGGCGGGAGCGAAGTTCCCGGCGAACATCCGGATCTCACCGACGTAAGGTTGTGCCATCTAGCTTCTCCTAGTTCGGGCTGGGGAAGATACCCTGCAGTGCAATACAGAAACTGAGGGCCAGGAATGGCTGCATGTTGAGGTGCGCTTGGCTGCCACCGACGTTGGCGACCGACGCCGTATTCATGGCTGCCAGGTTCGCCGGCGCGAGGTACGGGTTCGCCGGCGCCGCCTTGGCCAGATAGCCCCCTGCCGGAACCACTTGCGAACCGTCGTTTGACGAGGCGTTGAGGACGTGGGTATGGGTCGGAAGCTCGGCGATGCTCAGCGTATGCGCCTGCTCGCCTCCCCTCTCTCCCAGAGTATGCCCGCTCCCTACGTGAATCGGAGTACGCCCGCGCAGATCAGGAAGAGCGAAGTTCACCCGACCGTCACCACCGAACGTTGTGCCCAGCAGCGAGAACAGCGCCTGATTCTGATTGATGGGCAGCAGTTGTCCATTGCACAGCGCCCATCCCTTTGGGGCGAACACAAAGCTCATGATCCTGACTTCGCTCAGGAACGGTTCCGCCATCGCTCTCCTCCTTCCCCATTTTAGGCCGGGGCCCCTTGCCCCGGCTATCGGATCCCTTAATGCTTTTCACTTGATTACGGAGGCGTACTGATCGGCCCCGCGATCAAAGCGCAACCCGCGCCGGCGGTAGCGCTGCCGGTGTTCGCGCTGTCGAGCTGCGCGTCGCAAGTGGCGCTGGCTGGTGCGGTGTCGACAAGCTGGGCCTCTGCGGCCGCGGCCACTTCGTCGAAGATGAGGTACGACGGATGGAGGTCGACCGCCGCTCCGGCAGGCACGGTGTTGCTCCGGATGTCTGCCCGCACCCGGACCGGCGAGCCACCCTGACTATCGGCCACGACGTAGATGGCCGCGGCAGGAAAGCCGGTGATGTCGCCTGGCACGACATCGTTGTTGGTAACCGTTACGTCGCTTTGTGAGAGTGGCTGGCCTGCAATGGTGGGCCCGCGGGACTCGACGTTGATCCCGTGCGCCTGATGCGTCTGGCGGATGACGTTGCCGTCGATGAGCATGATCGCTTGCGTCCTGCCCTGAACCAGTACATTGATGCCGGTCCCTGCTGTGGAGCCTGAGCCGGCCACCCCGGCATTCCCGATGGTGTTTCCTTGGATCCGTCCCTGGAGGAGGCCCCCCGTGGTCTGAGAAGAGACCCCAACGTGAATGGCATGACTGGGAGATGCACCGGTCATGTTCAGGTTGTTGATCATCCTGAACTGAAGGTTGGCCGCGGTGTCGACCTCGAACGCAGCATGGAGCCCATTGTTAGTGAACGTATTCCCCGACACCGTAAAGTTAGAAATCGTCGAGCTGTTCCCGGTCCCCGTATCCCCGTGAGCAGTGACCTGGAAGGCGCGATAGTCGGAACCAGCCGCAGCGCCGTTCCCGTTGTTGGCGAAGGTGGAGCCGCTGACGGTGGCGGTCGTGACGGTTGCCGTGTTCGTCGTCTCGAAGAGGAACGAGTTGGCGCCGTTCGGAAGCGCCGCCATGTTGTTGAAGCTGCTGTTGGAGACTGTGAAGGAAACGAGATTGCCGGCCCCGTTGCGGAGCTTGAAGTTATTGTGCGCGTTCGCGCTGAAGGTGCAATTGGTAATCGAGACGGTGCCGGATACGCCGACTTCATTGCCGCTCGGATTGCCGAATTCGAGTCCCTCGTCGAGGGCACTGTTGCCATTGGTGAGAACACTCGTGTTATCGAGGGCGAAGTCCGCGACGCGGAGTCCAAAGATGCCGTCGTCGCCGCTGTTCTGGACGATCATGTAGGCAAGACCGACCTTGGCTGTGTCGGTGAGGGAGACGCCCGTTCCGGTGGTCCGCTGGATCGTACCGCCAGAGCCCGCGGAACCTGTGCCCTTCACCTTCAGGCCACCCGCCGAGCCGGTGGTGTTCAGCAGAATGCCGTTTGTCGGACCGCTCGCCGCAGTGCCGGCCGAAATGCTCCGGAACTCCAGGTTGTTCGCGCCGATCGTGGTGTTCGCCACGTTTAGCGCCGTGCCCGTCGTGGTCGTGACCTTGTTGACCGCTAGGCCCGTCGCGCCAGGGTTGCAGGGGTTCTCGTCGCAAACCTCAACCGTTCCGCCGCCAGTGGCGGTGAACGCTGGATTACCACCGGTCGACAGCACGACACCGCCCGAGAAACGGATCGTCGAACTGTTGCCGGTCAGCGAAATGCCGCTGCCGTCTCCATCGTCTCCGTCGGTAATGGCACCCGTGAAGCTCTTGAGCGAACCGCCCGAACCCGAAACCGACACGAGTTGCCCCACGTCGTCCGTAATCAGTCCGCCGTAGGTCACCGCAGCTGAGGTGCTGGTGATGGCGAAGTCGGTGCCGGTGGCGTTGGTGATCGAGCTTCCGGACTCCGCCGAGAAGGTGCCGGTGACGTTGCTCAGCACTACTCCCGCCGAGGCGCTGTTGGTGCTCTTGAGAATGCTGAGCCGCAGATCCAGTGCGACGGAACTGGCATCGACGGCCGGCCCGCCGGTCGCCTCGATCATTCCGGTGGAGGCGCCACCCGAGTTTACGCGGAGCTGCATGCCGGCACCCGTTCCGGACACCGTCACGCCACCGCCACCGTCGGCAAAAACATTGAGGTTGCCGGTGAAGTGGAGGTCACCCTGGACGTTGCCGAGGGCCATGCCTGCGCCGCCGACGCCGTTGCCGGAGACCCCGATCACCGTCGTGCCGCCGTCGACCGTGTTGAGCCCCCCACCCGGCACGGAGTCGAAGACGGCGTTGCTGATGATGATGCCGGAACCGCCGGTGTTGCTGGAGACCTCGTTGTCGTCGAAGGCAGTGATGGTTATGGTGCCAGTGCCGGTCTCCTGGATATCCAGGGCGGTGCCGGTCGAGGTCAGGTTGTTATCGTGGAAGGCGAGATTCACGCCACTGGTGCCGGCAAGATTGATATCGACGCCCTCGCCCCCAGCCGATCGGATCACGTTGTCGCGGATGCTGAACGTTCCGGTCCCGGCGAACGCCGTGGTGGTGGTCCAATCGATCCCGTTGACGTTGCCCGCCAGGTTCATGCCGACGATCTCGGCCGGTATGACGTTGCGGGCGGACACGCCCTCGAAGGCGTCGACGACGTTGTCGTCGAGCAGCGGCCGGTTGCCGACGGCCGCCGCGACGAGGTTGGTCGGCGCGCCGTTGCCGTTGAGGCTCACGTTAAGGCTCAGGCCGGCGTGCTGGCCGATCAGGTGCTGACCGCCCTCCAGCACCAGCCCTCCGGCCTGGTTGCCGCTCGAGCCATTGCCGAAGTAGACGAAGATGTAATCGTTCGCCAAATCGAGGTCATCCGTGAGATCGCCGTCGCTGTCGTTGTCGGACAGGTTGGCGGCCGTGATCGAGTTGAAAGGCGATGCCGAGGTGCCGTTGCCGCCGGCGGCGGCGTCGTTCTTCACGTACCACACGCGCTCGAAGCGCGTGAGTGTCACGGTCGCCGTGGTGCTCGCCGGTAACGGTGTGCCGTTGTCAGTGAGCGTGTACTGGAACGTCTCCGTCGCGCCGGTGTCGCCCGGGGCGGGAGTGAAGCGGAAGCGGCCGTTGCTCTCCATCTGCACCCGGCCGACGGCGGGGTCGGAACAATCCAGGGGCAGTGACAAGTCGACGCACGCGCCGACGGTGATCGCGGTCACGGTGATCGCGTTGTTCTCAACCGGGTCGCTGTCACCGTCGATCACGCCGAACGTCGTGCCGGTCGTCTCGCGAGCGTGGGGCGTCGAGAGCGCGGCGAGGTCCACGACCAGTTCGGTGTTGCCGATGAAGTCGAACGCGTCATTGTCCGCCACAGGCGGATCGTTGACACAGTTGACCGTCACCGACACCGTCGTCGACGAACCGCCGTTCAACGTGTAGATGAACGAATCCGGACCGCAGTAATTGTCAGCCGGCTCGTAGGTGAGGCCCGTGTGCGCCCCGGGGCTGCCACCCGTCAGTACCACGGTTCCGTGAGCCGCGGTGCCCGCCGAGGCGATGACCTTGGGGCCGGCGTCGATATCCGTATCATTGGTCAGAACATTGATGGACGTTGCAGGATCGTCCTCGTTGACCGCGGCCGCATCAGCCACCGCCACCGGGGGATCATCCACGCAGGTCATGGTAACTACCACGGTCGCCGAGTCGCCGCCCGGAGTCAGTGTGTAGGTGAAGCTATCCGGACCACAGTAGTTCGCGTCCGGCTGATAAGTCAGCCCCGTGTGCGCGCCGGGCGTGCCGCCCGTCAGCACCACCGCGCCGTTCACCGGATCGCTCGCCGACGCGATGAAGAACGCATCGCTCTCCTGGTCCGAGTCGTTGGCCAGGACGTTGATTGCCGTCGCTGCCGCATCCTCCAAGACGGTCGCCGCGTCATCGGCAGCAACCGGATCGTCGTTGACGCAGGTCACCGTCACCGACACTGTCGCCGTGTCGCCGCCCGGAGTCAGGGTGTAGGTGAAGCTGTCAGGACCGCAGTAGTTGGCGTCCGGCTGGTAGGTCAGGCCCGTGTAGGGACCCGGACCCGCGGGCGTCAGCACCACCGCGCCGTTCGCCGGATCACTCGCCGAGGCGATGGTGAACGCGTCGTTCTCGGCATCCGTATCGTTGGCCAAGACGTTGATCGGCGTTGCCGCAGCGTCCTCGAGAACGGTCGCCGCGTCGTCGGCAGCAACCGGGTTGTCGTTGACGCAGGTCACCGTCATCGAGACCGTCGCCGTGTCGCCACCTGGCGTTAGCGTGTAGGTGAAGCTGTCCGGGCCGCAGTAGTTGGCGTCCGGCTGGTAGGTCAGACCCGTGTGCGCGCCGGGCGTCCCGCCCGTCAACACAACCGTGCCGTTCGCCGGATCGCTCGCCGAGGCGATGAGAATCGGATCGTTCTCTGCGTCCGTATCGTTGGCGAGGACGTCGATCGCCGTCGCCGAGGCGTCCTCCGCCACCGTGGCCGCGTCGTCGACCGCAACCGGAGGGCTGTCCACAGCCGCCACGGTCACCGTCGAGGTGGCCGCCGGGCCGTCTGTCGAGCCGTCGTTCGCCACGAACTCGATGACCCTCGGTGTGGTGTCTGGATCCGTGTCGGTGTTGCGGTAGGTCACCTTGCGCAGGACCGCCTGGAAGTTCGCCAGGGTGTCCGGACCGGTCAGAACCAGCACTCCCTTGAGCGGATCGGTCGTCGTGTCGTAGTTCTTGGTGATGCCAGGGAAGCCGGTGAGATCCGCGTCGAGGATCTCGTCGCCCGCGTCGAGCAGGTTGGTCAGCGTTACCGTCAGGGAGGCCAGGGTCGCGGTGTCGATGTCCGTCACAATCGCGTCGACGGGATCCTCGATCAGTTTCGCCGCCTCACCCTCGGTGAAGGTGACGGCGAAGTCGCTCCCCCCCGTTCCCTTGTCGTCATTGGCGTCGAGGTCGATCGTCGGCGCATCGTTCACGCAGGTCACGGTGACCGACACCGACGCCGTGTCGCCGCCCGGCGTCAGCGAATAGGTAAAGCTGTCCGGACCGCAGTAGTTCGCGTCCGGCTGGTAGGTCAGGCCGGTGTGCGCGCCGGGCGTGCCGCCCGTCAGCACCACCGTGCCGCTCGCCGGATCGCTCGCCGAGGCGATGAAGAAGGGATCACCCTCTTCGTCCGTGTCGTTGAGCAGTACGTTGACCGCCGTCGCCGCCACGTCCTCCGCCACGGTCGCCACGTCGTCGCCCGCGACCGGTGCCCCATCCACGCAGGTCACAGCCACCGAAACCGTGGCCGTGTCGCCGCCAGGAGTCAGGGTGTAAGTGAAGCTGTCCGGACCGCAGTAGTTCGCGTCCGGCTGATAGGTCAGGCCCGTGTGCGCGCCGGGCGTGCCGCCCGTCAGCACCACCGTGCCGTTCGCCGGATCGCTCGCCGAGGCGATGAAGAAGGGATCGCCCTCCGGGTCCGAGTCGTTGGCCAGGACGTTGACCGCCGCCGCCGCCGCGTCCTCCGCAATGGTGGCCGCATCGTCCGCTGCATTCGGGACGTCGTCCACACAGGTGACCGTCACTGAAACCGTGGCGGTGTCGCCGCCAGGAGTCAGGGTGTAGGTGAAGCTGTCCGGACCGCAGTAGTTCGCGTCCGGCTGATAGGTCAGGCCCGTGTGCGCGCCAGGCGTGCCGCCCGTCAGCACCACCGTGCCGTTCGCCGGATCGCTCGCCGAGGCGATGAAGAAGGGATCGCCCTCTTCGTCCGTGTCGTTGAGCAGGACGTCGATCGCCGTCGCCGCCGCGTCCTCCCCCACGGTAGCCGCGTCATCGGTCGCGACCGGACTGCCCTCAACGCAGGTGACGGTCACCGCAACCGTGGCGGTGTCGCCGCCGGGAGACAGCGTGTAGGTGAAACTGTCCGCACCGCAGTAGTCGGCGTCTGGCTGATAACTCAGGCTCAGATTGTCGCCGGCGATCACGACCGTACCGTTCGCGGGATCGCTCGCCGAGGCGATGGTGAACGGATCGTTCTCGGCGTCCACGTCGTTGGCCAGGACGTCGATCGTCGTGGCCGGGGCATCCTCCGTCACGGTCGCCGTATCGTCGAAAGCATTCGGGTCGTCGTCCACGCAGGTCACGGTCACCGAAACGGTCGCCGTGGAGCCACTTGGCGCGATCGTGTAGGTGAAGGTGTCAAGCGTCGTCCCCGGGGGATCGTTGCAATAGTCAGGATCCGGCTCGTAGGTCAGACTCAAACCGTCGCCGGCAATTACCACGGTACCGTTGACCGGATCGCTGGCCGAGGTGATGGTGAGAGTGTCGCCGTTGGGGTTGAGATCATTGGCCAGGACGTCGATTGTCGCCGGAGGCTCGTTCTCGTCCTCGGTCACGGTCGCCGTGTCCGGCTTGGCCTTGGCGGCCATGAAGTACCCGCTGACGTCGACGATGAAATGCAGCGCGCCGAGCGAGTTGTTCCGGGCCTCGAGATCCCCGTTCGCGCCGAGCTCGACCACGAGGATCATTCCCTGGTTGACGCCGCTCTTGAAAGAGAGGGAGGCGACCGCAAAATCTTCTTCAGGCTCTTCCGGGTCGACGACAGGGGCGCCAGTCGGGTACAGCCTCAGGTCTCCGGAAGCCGTTGCTTCCGTCACTGTCACATTCAGCGCCACAGCGACCGCATCTTCAGGCACGCCGCAGAAGTCGGTGACGGTGACCGTCCGCAAACCCTGGGATGGGAGGACGCCGGCAGGAGCGGGAGCTGCCGGAGGCGCCGGCTGCCGGCTGTCGTACAGCCGGCAGGGCGGCATGTTCGGCAGCGGCAGCGTGTAGAAATCGGCGGCACCGATATCAGCCATGGCGGCAGCCGGAGCCAGGACCGCCACAAGGGCGAGGACGAGGAAGGCAATACGGACTTCACGATAACCGAAAAGTTGCATACTCATCTCCTACTCGTCCCCGTGTGCCCGTTTCGCCGCCGAAGAGAACTCGAAGAGAAACTCCGGGCGAAAGAACACACGACGAAGGGACCCAGATGTCTGGGTGGAAGGCGTGGCGATCATCTGTGACACACCGTGACCCTCGATCCAACAGGGCGGTGACCCGACACATGCTTCTATAGTGGGATCACCCGCTCCGGGATATCACCTGCTTCGTGATGCGCCATACATTACCACAAGCTTGTCCCGGATTTGCCCAAGAAGGGCGCATGTTAACGCGACGGAAAATACGCAGGAGGTGTGGCTTGCCGCTCAGTCCCCGCGGGGCTTGAGGCGGTAGTGCTCCCGCAGGGCTTTCTGGACAGCCTTGCTCTTCTGCTTCTCCCGAAGCCGGGCCAGCTCGTCCTGTTTCAGATGAAGCTGGTGCAACTCGCGTTGAAGCTTATGGTAACTCTCTAAGCGCTCGGGCGCGAGGTCTCCGCGGCTCACCGCCTCCTCGACGGCGCAGCCGGGCTCCCCCTGGTGGCGGCAGTCCCCGAAGCGGCAGCCCTCCGCCAGCTCCTCGACGTCCGCGAAGGTGGACTCGATCCCCCCCTGCTCCCCCTCCCAGAGCTGGATCTCGCGCAGGCCCGGGGTGTCGATGATGAGCCCGCCCCCCGGGAGAGCCAGGAGCTCGCGGTGGGTCGTGGTGTGACGGCCCCGGTCGTCGTCTTCGCGGACGTCGCCGGTGCGCTGGGCCTCCCGGCCGAGGAGCCGGTTGATCAGGGTGGACTTGCCCACGCCCGAGGAGCCGAGGAGGCTCACGGTCTCTCCCGGCCTCAGGTACTCGCGGAGGGCGTCGCACCCCTCGCCGGTCTTGGCGCTCACCCGGTGCACCGGGACGCCCATCGAGACCGCCTGTGCCTCCAGCAGGCAGCGGTCGGGTTCCTCACAGCGGTCGAGCTTGTTGAGGATGACCACCGGCCGGGCGCCACTGTCCCAGGCTGAGGTCAGGTAGCGCTCGATGCGCCGGGGGTTGAAGTCGCCGTCGAGACCCGAGACCAGGAAGAGAGTATCGACATTGGCGGCCACCACCTGCTCCTCGGTGCGATCGCCCGCGACTTTGCGCGAGAACTTGGAGCGGCGCGGCAGGACCGCGTGGATCAGCCCTCTGCCCTCCCCGGTCGGCGGCCGGAAAACGACCCAGTCCCCCACCGCGGGGTAGCCAACGGCGGCGCCCGGTCCTTCCAGCTCGTGCCGGAAGCGGCCGGCGAGATCGGCGTAGTGCTCGGCCTCGCCGGTCGACACCCGGTTGAGCCCGCGCTGTGCCACGACCCGGCCAGGGACCAGCCCCTCCGCCGCGTAGGGGGCGAAGGAGGCGGCGAAGTGTTCGTTCCAACCGAGGTCTTCGAGTGTCATTCGCGATCCTGAGGACCCCGGCATTGTCGCACGTCCTCCCTGCAGCGGAATAGGGGAGGGGGGTATACTGTTCTTCAGGACGAAGGAGGGACACCATGGAAAACCTGACACTCCAGATCGATGGCATGAGCTGCGAACACTGCGTGGCCCGCGTGAAGCAGGCCCTGTCCAAGCTGGACGGGGTGGACGTCCGCAATGTCGAGGTGGGCTCGGCGGAGATGAGCTACGACCCGTCCCGCGTCTCGCCCGACCGCATCCTGGAGGCCGTCGACGGAGTCGGCTTTGAGCCGCACGTCGCAGGAGCAAGCGTATGACTCCCCTGGAATGGCTCGCCGTCCTGGGCGGCACCGCGGCGATCGCCTGGGTCAACTGGTACTTCTTCCTGGCCCGGAGGGGCACGGCGTCCGCTGTCGTGGCCGAGACCCCCGGAGGCGGGACCCAGGAGGTCACCATCACGGTCCAGGGAGGTTACGACCCCGCCGAGGTCCATTTGAAGATGGGGGTCCCGGCACGCCTGGTGTTCGACCGCCAGGAGACCTCGGGCTGCTCCGAGGAGGTCGTGATCCCCGAATTCGGCATCCGCAAGTTCCTCCCCGCCTTCCAGAAGACGACCGTCGAGCTGAGGCCGGAGAAGACGGGGAGCTTCGACTTCACCTGTGGGATGAGCATGCTCCGCGGCAAGCTCGTCGTGGAGAGCTGAGGAGGCCATCATGGCCACGGTATTCACCAAGCCGGCGACCGATCCGGCCGCTTCCACCAAGATCACGATCCCCGTCAGCGGGATGACCTGCGCCGCCTGCCAGGCCGGTGTGCAGAAGACCCTGCAGCGCCAGCCGGGAGTGAAGGACGCCAGCGTCAACCTGATGATGGGCAACGCCGCCGTGACCTACGACCCGGCGGTGACCCGGCCCGAGACGCTGGTCGGGGCGATCCGGGATATCGGCTACGGCGCGGAGATCCCCTCCGCCGAGCGCACCGCCTTCGAGGAGCAGGAGGCCCGGGACAAGGCCCAGGCCGAGGAGCTCCGGGAGCTCCGCCTGAAGGCTATCCTCAGCGGCTTGGCGGGCGCGGTCGCCATGATCGTCTCCATGCCGCTGATGGCACCCGCGGGTGGTCATCTCCACGAGCCCCACGGGGGTCCGGTGGCCGACCCGTTCATGCGCTGGGCCATGAATTCCCTGAGCCCGGCTCTGGAGCGGGTGCTCCCCTGGCTTTATCAGATCGACACCCGTGTCCTCTCCTATGGGCTGCTGGTCCTGACCGTCGGGATCATGGCCTGGGCAGGGCGGCATTTCTATACCCGCGCCTGGAGCAGCTTCCGGCACCACTCGGCGGACATGAACACGCTGATCGCGGTGGGCACGGGCGCGGCCTTCCTCTACTCCGTGCTCGCCACGGTGGCCCCCGGCTTCTTCGTCAGCCGGGGGCTCCAGCCGGACGTCTACTACGAGGCCGTGGTCATCGTCATCGCGCTGATCCTCGCCGGCAACGCTCTCGAAGCCCGCGCCAAGAGCCGGACCTCCACGGCCCTGCGCGGCCTGATCGCGCTCCAGCCGAAGACCGCCCGGGTTCTCCGGGGTACCGAGGAGATCGACGTCCCGGTCGATGAGGTCCATCCCAGCGATACGGTCGTGGTCCGGCCGGGGGAACGGATCCCGGTGGATGGCGAGGTCCTCTCCGGGGCCAGCGCCGTGGACGAGTCCATGCTCACCGGCGAGTCCATGCCCGTCGAGAAGAGCGCGGGCGACCGGGTCATCGGCGGCACCATCAACCGAACGGGCGCGTTCCGCTACCGGGCCACGACCCTGGGGGCGGAAAGCACGCTTGCCCGGATCGTCAAGCTCCTGAGGGAGGCCCAGGGCTCCCGCGCCCCAATCCAGCGGCTGGCCGACCGGATCAGCGCGGTGTTCGTGCCGGTCGTGCTCCAGATCGCCATCGCCACCTTCGTGATCTGGTTCGTGGCCGCGGACTCCGCTCCGGCCGTGCGCGCCTTCGCGGCGGCGGTCGCGGTCCTCATCATCGCCTGCCCCTGCGCCATGGGCCTGGCCGTGCCCACCGCCGTGATGGTGGCCACGGGCCGGGGCGCGGAGATGGGTGTGCTGATCAAGGGGGGCGAGGCCCTCCAGCGCGCCGGAGATATCACCCACGTAGTGCTGGACAAGACCGGCACCGTCACCGAGGGCCGTCCCACGGTGACCGACATCGTGACCTCCGGCGAAATACCCTCCGAGGAGCTGTTGCGGCTCGTGGCCTCTTTGGAAGCCTCGTCCGAGCATCCCCTGGCCGATGCCATCGTGCGTCACGCCCGGGATCTTGGGCTGTCCCTGGTTCAGGCCGAGCAGTTCCAGTCGGTGACTGGACGGGGTGCAACCGGAATCGTCGACGGAGCGGCCCTGGCCGCGGGCAACGAGAGGCTGATGGACGACTATGCGGTGCGGGTGGAGCCTCTGCAGAGTGACGCAGAGCGTTTGACGGGACAGGGGAAGACGCCGGTCTATGTGGCGGTCGACGGCAAGCTCGCCGGGTTGCTCGCGGTGGCCGATCCGATCAAGCCGACTTCGCGGGAGGCTGTAGCCCGTCTGAAGAGGATGGGTCTTCAGGTCGTGCTCCTGACCGGCGACAACCGTCGCACCGCGGAAGCCATCGCGCAGCAGGCCGGGATCGACCGTGTGGTGGCGGGGGTGCTGCCCGAGGGCAAGGTCGAGGAGGTCCGCCGTCTCCAACAGGAGGGCGCCGTGGTGGCCATGGTGGGCGACGGTATCAACGATGCCCCGGCCCTGGCCCTGGCGGACGTGGGTATCGCCATCGGCAGCGGCACGGACATTGCCATCGAGGCGAGCGACGTGACCCTGATGCGGGGCGATCTCCGAGGCGTGGCCGATGCCATTGCCCTGTCTCGCCGGACGATGAAGACCATGAAGCAGAACCTCTTCTGGGCGTTCATCTACAACGTGGTGGGCATCCCGATCGCGGCCGGAGCGCTCTACCCCGTCTTCGGCCTGCTGCTGAGCCCGATCCTGGCGAGCGCCGCCATGGCGTTCAGCTCGGTGAGCGTCGTGACCAACAGCCTCCGCCTCCGCCGGGCGCGGTTCGCGTGAGGGACAGGAGAACAGTCATGGAACCTGAGCTTCACGTCGAGTGCGGTTGCGCGGTGGGCGAGCGCAAGGCAATTGGGGTCGACCCCGAGATCAAGGACAGCAACCTGAAGCGCCTCCGCCGGATCGAGGGGCAGATCCGCGGCCTCCAGAAGATGGTCGAGGAGGATCGCTACTGCCCCGACATCCTCGTGCAGGTCTCCTCGGTCCAGGAGGCCCTGCGCTCGGTCGGCCGCGAGCTGATGCGAAACCACCTGAAGCACTGCGCCACCCAGGCGATGCGGGAGGGGGGCGAGCAGTCGGACGCGATGGTGAACGAGCTGATCGAGATGGTTTACAAGCACTCGCGTTAGTTACTGGGAGCGCCGGCGTCCCGCCGGCGACCAACTCAAAAAACGCCGGCGGGACGCCGGCGCTCCCAGTCAAAGAAGGTTCATCTGCTCCGGCTTTCGAGGCCTGACCACCCCCGCCCGCCGCTCCAGCAGCACCTCTTCCAAGTCAGCGAGGAACGGCGAGGGGTGGGCTTCGGCCGTCTGCCCCCGAAGCGTCCTCTTGCGGCTATGGAAGAGGAAGAGGCGCGAGCGGGCACGGGTGATTCCCACGAAGAAGAGCCTCCGCTCCTCCGCAAGATCGGTGTCCGGCCAATTCAGGGGCAGGAGGCCGTCCTCGCATCCCACCAGGAACACCACCGGAAACTCCAGCCCCTTGGACGCGTGAAGGGTGAGGAGGGAGACCCCCTCGGCCCGGGGGTCCCACGTGTCCACCTCGCCGCCGAGGGCCATGTCCGAGAGGAGCTTCTCCAGGTCGTTCCCCGCCCGGAGAGCGAGAGGCCGCACCATCTCGACCGCGGAGCGGAGGACCGCCATGTCCTCGATCGAGGCGGACGTCAGCGGCAATCCATAGGCGATGTCGTGGAGAAACTTTTCGACGCCATGGACGGCGACCTCCTTCTCCCGCTTCCGGAGCGCGAGGAACAGGGCCTGCACTCCGGGCTGATCCAGAAGAGGACGGTGGGACCTCTTCTGGAAGGGGATGCCGGACCGGCCGAGCGCCTCCATCAAGGGGGGAGTCTGCGCCTCGGTCCGGTAGAGGATCGCCACGTCGTTGAACGAGAGGGCCGGGGTATCCCCATACCCCACCCGGCCGCTATCGAAGGAGAAGGAAGAGATCCCGCCCAGGAGACGCTCCAGGGTCTCGACCACCAGCTCGGCCTCGGCGCGCTCGCTCGCTGCCTGCTGGATGACGATCCTCTCCGCATCTTCATCCCGGACAGCCACGAGGCGCCGGTCCGGGACGAGGCTGGCGGGACGGATCGCCTGGCAGGCAGCCTCCACCACGGTCCGGGTAGAGCGGTAGTTGCGGGTCAGATGAACGACGCGGGCCTTCGGCCAGTCCTCCCGGAAGCGGAGGAAGAAGCCCACATCCGCTCCGCGGAACCCGTAGATCGACTGGTCCGGGTCGCCGATGGCACAGAGGTTGGCATCGGGAGGTGCCAGGAGACGGACCAGCGCGTATTGAAGGGGGTCGACATCCTGGTACTCGTCGATGGAGATCCAGGGAAAGCGCTCGCGATAGAAGTCCACAAGGTCCGACCTTTCGCGCAGAAGGGCCAGGGGCTTCAGGAGGAGGTCGTCGAAGTCGAGGAAGCTGCTGAGGACCAGGGCCTCTTCATACGCCGCGGCCCGCTCCTGCCCTTCGCCGCCGGTCTCCTCCCCACGGCGGAAACGCCCGATCTTCTCCAGAAGGCGCTCGGCCTTCGTGGGAGTAAGACCGAAGAGCCCTTCGAGGATCGCCATCCGCTCCCGAGGGGAGGCGATGCGGAAGTCCGGAGCCAGTCCCTGCTCCTGGAGCAGCATCAAGCCCAGCTTGTGAAAGGTGGCGACCGTCGGCCGCGGTCCGGAGAGAAGACCGGCAAGCCGCTCCTCCATCTCCGCGGCTGCCCGGCGGCTGAACGTCAACGCGAGGCATTGCTCCGCGGGAATGCCTTGCTCGGAGATCAGGTGAGCGATCCGGTGCGTGAGCGTGCGGGTCTTTCCAGTCCCGGGTCCGGCGACGATGAGCAGGGGGCCTTCGAGGGTTTCGGCGGCGGAGCGTTGCTCGGGGTCGAGGGCGTCGAGAAAGCCCTCACCCCTAACCCCTCTCCCGGCCGCACACCCGGACCCCCGGGAGAGGGGGAGGAGGGTCTCCTCAACCTCATTCCCATCCTTCGTGTTTCTCTCGTCACCCCCTCTTAGCCCAGGGCGGGCGGGGGCGCCCTCTTCCCCGCGCAGGCGGGGGAGAGGGTCGGGGAGAGAGGGGATGGGATCAAACCCGAACAACGGCGCCACCACCGCCCGCCCGCGGATCTCGTCTGGCTCGAACAGCCGGATCACCCCGTACTCCCCGTCATACCCCGACTCCCGCCGGACCTTCCCTGCCCGCAGCCGGGACAGCGCCTCGGCCAGGAGCGGCTCTCCCGCCCGGGCCACGTCTTCCAGGGGAACACGCTCCAGGATCCCGATCTCCGGTCCCAGTCTTCCCACAAGATGGGAAGCAGCCTTTTCCACCGAAAGGGACTTCGGACCGACTCCGTGGATCTCCGACAGCACCTCCGGCAAGGGAACGAGGCTGCGGAAGGGATCTTTCCTCCCACGGTCGGCATCCTCAGGTTGGTCCGCCAGCTCTTCCACCCGGTGCATGACGCCCACGGTCAGCGGCTTGCCGCAGGTGGGACACAGACCCTGGACGCGGCGGGTCTCCTCGGGCTCGAAGCGCACGCCGCAGGCTCGGTGCCCGTCCAGGTGGTACTTGCCCTCCTCGGGGAAGAACTCCACCGTTCCCCGGTAACCTTCGCCGGTCTCGAGGGCGCTCCGGATCGCGAAGTAGTCGAGCTCGGTCTCGAAGGCGCAGGCCTCGCGGCCGAGCATGGGGGGCGAGTGAGCGTCCGAGTTGCTGATCAGGGTGAAGCGGTCGAGCCTCGAGACGCGCCAGTTCATGGGCGGATCGGACGACAGCCCCGTCTCGACCGCGAAGATGTGCGGAGCGAGATCGCCGTAGCACTCCTCCACCGAGTCGAACCCGGACTTCGAGCCCAGGACCGCGAACCAGGGGGTCCAGACGTGGGCGGGGATGAGATAGGCGTCCTCGCCGCTCGACAGGGTGATCTCCAGGAGATGCCGGGAGTCGAGCCCGAGGATGGGCCGACCGTCCGCGGCGATGTTGCCGATGGCCCCGAGCCGCTCGCGGATGCGCCCCGCGGTATCCAGGTTCGAGGCGTAGAGCAGGTGGTGGACCTTCCGGGTGCGGTCCCCCTTCTTGTAGATCGTGGAGATCTCCACCTCGAGGAGGAACCGGACCGGCCCGTGGCAGGAGGGCGGGAGCTTGCGTTCCACCTCGCGCTCGATCTCCGGCTTCAGCCGGAACAGCCCCGGCTCGGCCGGCACCAGCTTCGAGCGGATCTCCTCGAACCATGCGGGATGCGTGAAGTCGCCGGTGCCGACGACCGTGATGCCTTTGCGCTTGGCCCAGAGCGCGAGATGCTCAAGGTCCGCGTCCCGGCTCGTCGCCCGGGAGTACTTGGAGTGGATGTGGAGGTCGGCGTAGAAAAACATAGAGCGGAATGCCGGAACGGGCGTGATGATAGCCCGTTACCGACATTCCGTCCATGCGCTTCTTCTCACGGCGAAAAAAGATCGCCGGAAGCCAGAGTTTCCTCTCCAGAGATCAGAAGGCGTCGATCTCCGTCCCTCCGCAATGGCGCCCCGCGGTGTTCCTGTAGGTCTTCACCGCGCCCGTCTTCGTGTCCGTCACCTTGATCGTGTACTCCAGGTTCGACAGCGAGCCGTAGTAGACGTCGATCCGGCCGCCCTGGTTGATGATCTTGGTCACCAGCTCCGGATTGCCATTGCCGAAGTGAAAGGCGCCGGAGACCTGGGAGAGCGGCGTGGCGCCGGCCTGGCCCCCCTGCCCGCTGGCCGGGTCGCGCCACTCGGCCGTCACCTCGAAGCGCCCCTTCTGGAGGCAAAGCCTGCCCGAGCCGGAAGTACACTTGGCGGCGGCAGCCGTGGTTTTTGAAGCCGCGGCCGTGGCCGGGAAGGCGTTCTGATCGGCGCCGCCGCACTCGCCCGGCGTGTTGTGGTAGACCTTGTAACGCCCCGTCTGCGTATCGATCACGAACAGAGTGAAGAACACGCTCGTGAGCTGCCCGTAGGACACCCTCACCGAGTTGCCGGACTCCTGCACCTTGACCATCAGCTCCACGTTCGTGGGATCTTCGAAGGTAAAAAAGCCCGCGCCGTCCGAGCCCTGGATCGGCCGTCCCACGCCATCCTGCTGGCTGAACTGGTTGTACCAATCCACCTGGATCTTGAAGCGCCCGCTCCCGGTGCAGAGCGTCGAGAGCCCCGACCGGCAGGACGACCCGCGCGCCGGCGGCGGGGCGATGCGCGTCCGCGTCGCGTTGATCACGCGATGGTTGTCCTTCTTGCGCGGGACGCCGGTCTTCTTGCCGTTGAAGGAGATCGCGGGATTGGAGAAATACGGCACCGCGGGACAGCCCTGCTTGCACCCGTTCGCGTACGACATCACCGTGCGGAAGCTGCCGTCGACGTAGTGGCCGTAGGCATAGGGGAAGAGGGCGCTCCCCAGGGGAGATCCGGCGGCCGGGTCGTGCTCGCACCCCTGGACGTGGCCCAGCTCGTGCGCGAGCAGCACCCATTCGGTGCCCAGGCAACGCCGGTTGATCACCGTGCCCCCCTGGACCGTGTTCTTGAGGTCGCGGAACACGTCCTTGCGCATGATGCTCGTGGCAAAGGCGCAGCCGTTGAAGCCCTCCTCGACCACCAGCGCGGTGAACGCGGCTCCATGCTGGCGCTGCAGCTCGACCACATGCGGATCGAGCCTCACCCAGTACCCGTTGCCGTTGTCGCGGTTCGGGCGGAGGACCTCCTCCATGTAGGGCATCTCGAGCCGAACCTGGATCTGGCTGTTGGCGTAGGCGGTGTTCGCCAGGTCGACCTCGTGCTGGAGGGACTGGCGCATCATGGCTTCGCCGCCGATGGCGATGCGCGCCTCGGGGGTGTAGAAGGCGATCACCTTGAAGCGCGAGATCGGTCCCCCCTTGCGGGCCGGCGCGGCCTCCGCTGCGAGAAGCCGGGGCACGTCCCCTTCTTCCTCCTGCTGATCTCCCTCCTCATCCTGGAGGATCTCCGACAGGGGGACCAGGTCGAGCATCTCGGGCTCGTCGAGAGGCACCTCCTCGAGCTCCTCCATCCGATGCCCGCCCTCGGGCACCGGCACGATCCGCCAGGCCGCGCCCGGCACCACGATCCGCCCCAGCACCCGGCCGTCCTGCACCGTCAGGGTAACGTCGCCCGCCGCCTCTCCCAGGAGGCCGGCGATCCTGCCCCGCCAGGCGAAATCCCCCTGCCCCCGCACCTCCAGGTCCGACCGGTCGGCGACCACGGTCTGCCCGTCCAGGAGCGGAATCAGGACGCGGCGGGAAGCGAGGGCCGCGAGATCGATCCTCACCGGCTGCTCCCCGGCCGATGCCCCATCCACGAAGCGGAGCATCTCCCGGGCCGGGGACTCGGCATGGACAGGCAGAGAAAGGATGAAGAAGGAAAAGGCCAGCAGGAGACGAGAGACACGGGGCGCGAACCGCATGAAGGCTCCTTTCTGGTAAGCAGGACTATGGTACCAGTGTGCGGTTGAAGCGCTTTAGACACGGCTGTCTTGGGTCGTCTCCAGGGATTGCATCCTCATTGACGAACGTTGACGATCGTGGCCTGCATGAGGGCGACTACCTTGTGGGCAGATCCAGAGAACGCTCGGACCTCGCCCGTGCAGACGGTGAGAAGCTTTCCCGAGCTCTGTACCTTTCCAATCGCCAGGAAGCGGTCCCCGAGCGCGGGCCGCAGGAGGTTGATCTTGAACTCGGCGGAGACAACCTCACAGTCAGGCGGCGCCTTTGTCAACGCTGCGTACCCACAGGCACTGTCGAGGATGCTTGTGATCGCGCCGGCATGAACATAGCCGTGCTGCTGGCAAAGGTGCTCGGAGAACGGCAGCGCGATGTGCACCTCGCCATCTGCCACCGAGGCAAGCGTTGCACCGAGGGTCGCCATCAGGCCCTGCGCGCTGAAGCTATCCGCGATTCGTTTGTGGATGTCGCTCACCTGGTTCGGCTGCCTTGAAGTGCTCGTCCAGCACTCGCCATCCGACTACGCCATCCGATAGCGCATGAATACGACGCCTGTCGGGAGGGGTGACGCCTCCACCAACGTCAGGTCGAGCCGCTTTCCTTCCGGAAACAATCGCTTGCCGCTCCCGAGCACGAGGGGATAGACGTGCAGGCTGTACTCATCGATCAGATCATTCTGCGCCAGCGTCTGAGCCAACACGCTGCTCCCGTCGAGAAGGATGTTCTTGCCGGGCTGTTGCTTGAGCTGGCGCACGGCTTCGACGACGTTGTCGCGAATCAGGGTGGAGTTCCGCCAGGCCGAGGCGGATTCCAAGGTGGTGGATACCACGTACTTGGGGACGTTGTTCAGGGCATCGGCGAACGGATCGCCTGCCATCGGCTCGAACGCGCCGCCATGGATCTGCCATGTCTTGCGGCCCAGCAGGAATGCATCGGCCTGGGACATCGCCTCGAAGAAGCGCGCGCCGATGTCATCGTGCCAGTACGGCATCGTCCAGCCGCCATGCGTGAAGCCGCCTTCAGTGTCTTCATCCGCGCCACCTGGCGCCTGGATCACGCCGTCCAGTGTGATGAACTCGGCGACGATGAGCTTTCTCATGGTTTTTCTCCTTGCCCGCAAAGCCTCATGTTATTCCCGACCGGAAACCGACCGCCGGGACCGCGGCCGCGGGGTGCTTCCAGTGGACGTTCAGATACCGCCGGAGGTCGCTCAGCACCTCCGGGCCGACCTTCGTCATCCGCACCCGATCCCTCTGGGTGCGGCGGTTCTGCAGGCGCCGCAGCTCGGCCCATTCCGCGACCGCGGCCAGGTAATCCACCGCCCACTGGCGCTCCCGGTCGATCAGCTCGAGCACCAGCCGCAGTGGACCCTCTCCCGCCAGCTCCGGATTCTCCGGGCGCAGCTCGTCGGCGACGGTGCCGGCCAGGGCCCGGCACGGATCGCAGGAGACGAGGTGCTCCGCGGCCGTCTCGACCTCCTGGGGGCCGCCCTCTCCGCCCAGAATCCTGCGCATGGCTTCCGGCCCCAGGTGGGACATTCAAGGCTCTCCTTAAGGTTACGCCTTCCCAGGATGATTAAGCCTACCTTGAAGTAGCTGCCTCTGTACAGTTCGCGTGGAAAGGAAAACCGGGGGGCGTTTGGAGCGCCCCCCGCGCGGCCGGGGTCAACCGTCGGGGTCCAGGTTCTGGGCACTGTCCGACGTCGGCGCAGCCAGATCGAGCAGAAGCAGGATGAGACGAAGCAAGGCTTCTCCCTTCCGGGACAGGTGACCGCACGAGCGGGATTGCCCGTGGAAGGTGTGTCCCCGTAGACCGGAGCATCCGCCTCTCCGGCCTCCCGGGACAAGCCTTGCCCCGAGGACGAGCCTCGAGGAGGCCAGCGATGAAGGAGAGGAAGAGGAAGCCCGCTCCCCCGGAGCCGCCATCCGACCCGCGCCTCAGGAATCTCCTGCCGCAGCTCGAAAGCCTCCCCGAGGAGCTGCGAGATGCCCTCGTCTCCGTCTTGGAAGGGGTCATCAAGACCCACCAGATCCTGGAGGGCTATCCGAGCAGGACGCGGTAGAGGGGTATTTCTAATGTAGGGGAGGGGCTCGTCCCCTCCCGGGCGGGGGCAAGCCCCGCCCCTACATTTCCGCGAGGGCTACCTTCTCGGCTCATACCGCATCGCCACCGCCCCCGACCCGAGCTCCAGCCGGCTGACGAGCTTCAAGTCGACAGGCTTCGATAGCCCCGCGAACAACGTCGGCCCATGGCCCGCCAGCCTGGGCTGCACCACGAACTCGTACTCATCGATCAATCCCAGCTCCGTCAACGCCTGCGGGAGCTTCACGCCTCCCACGAACAGTCCCTTACCCGGCTGCCGCTTGAGCTGCTGAACGGCCTCCCCCAGATCCCCGCGCAGGAGCTCCGCGTTCCAATCGACCCGGTCCAGGGTGCTCGACACGACGTACTTCTTTGCCGCGTCGATCGTCCGGGCGAAGGGTTCCGTCCAATCAGGCATCTCTCCCGTCCGCGGCGACCGCCACGCCGCCTCCATCATTTCGTAAGTCACCCGGCCAAAGAGGAGGGCATCGGCCTGGGCGAGGTTCTCGACCGCGTGACGATGCAAGTCTTGCAAGTCTTCGTCCGGGACTATTGCACGATGATCGCAGCACCCGTCCAATGTGACGTTGATGGAATACCGAAGGGGTCGCATTACGTAAGAGTCCTCCCGATGAGCCTGCGAGGCGTAGCCTGACCAAGGACGCTTCGCGGGCAGGCCTGCTTGCCGTAGCGCCTCGGCTCGAGCGAGGGTTATACGCCAATGAACGGTTGTTTGCCAAACTCGAGTCTCGCTTGCCACCAAGCCAGTCCAGTTCTACCTGCGCCCATGCGGAAGCATCTTACCCGAGCTGTTCGGCAAGTGCGATGATGATGCCCTCGGGGCCGCGGACGTAGGCGAGCCGATACGTGTCCTCGTATTGCACCACTTCGCCGACCAGTTCGGCGCCGTGGGCGAGCAGGCGCGCGACGACGTCGTCGATGTCATCGACGG
>Ga0190265_10000288_pt1 | contig 40733 bp, 46 predicted proteins | sample Popmic124T_FD_133135 | JGI IMG/M metagenome (GOLD analysis project Ga0190265, IMG submission 133135) | Populus adjacent soil microbial communities from riparian zone of Indian Creek, Utah, USA - 124 T | ecosystem: Environmental > Terrestrial > Soil > Riparian zone | place: USA: Utah | collected... | reverse complement strand
GAGCAAACCTCCGCCTGCCAAAGGGGCTCCCAAACGCTCGATGCCCGTGGCGAAAATGCCATCGGCGCCTGCTCGACGCCTTCAGGAGAAGCCCGTGGGAAAAGAAATGAAGAGCAGTCCGCCGCCGACCGAGCCGGACGCTTCGGCCGCCTTGCCGAAGCGCAAACTGGGGCTTCGGGGCGCGGCTCCGTGGGCCGCCCGCCATGCGGCCAAACATGCCGCTGAGGCGAGGGCACGGGCGGCCGAACCGCCGCCTCCGGGAAGCGCACGGGCCACCATCCGCGTGCCCAGCGGCGCCGAAGAGCTCAAGGCCAAGATCGGCGAGCTCCACAACGCCCTCCTCCAGATTCGGTCCTATCGGAAAAACCTCAACAAAGGATTCTTCGATATCGGGGGAGTCCTGAAGGACATCCAGGCCCGCAAACTGTACGAGGCCAAGGGTTATGGCTCGTTCGAGGCCTTCCTCGAGCGTGAAATCGACCTCGGTAAAACGACGGCGCTCAAACTGATCAAGCTGTCGGGCATCTTCGTCAAATCCGCCGCCCTCGAGTACGGCATGGAGAAGCTGTTTGGCGCGCTCCAAGCCCTCGACGCGTCGGCCGAAGCGCCCGCCAAGCCCGGCCCGCAGCCCCCCGCGACGCCTGCCCCTACGCCGAGGGTCGCTCTTCCGATGAAGCCACCGCTCGGCCGCGTGGGATAACGACGAGCGCCGCTCGACGTTTCGCCTCGCGCGGAGCGTCTCTCAGGCAAGCACCGCGAATTTGAGGTAACGACCCTCGGGCCATCCCGGCAGCGTCGGATGGTCCCAAGGGTTGCCGTGCAGGGCAACGAGCGACAGATCCAACCGACCGGTGGCGGCATCGTCGAGCGTGGTCACGAAGTCTTCCGCCGAGACGTGGCTGGAGCACGAGCTAGCGCAGAAGATGCCTTGCGGGGCGAGCACACCTGCGCAAGCACCGTGCAGGCGACGATAAGCGGTGAGCGCGCGAGGCCGCGATTTCTCGCTGGGGGCAAAGCTCGGAGGGTCGCTCACGATGAGGTCCCAGCGTTGCCCCTTCTGCTGAGCCGCCGCCACGAAAGTGAAGGCGTCGGCGGTGACGAAGGCGTGAGCGCTCGGGTCGATGCCATTGGCGCGCATCGAGGCCTGCGCCGTGGCGTGCGCCGCTTGAGCGAGGTCGACGGACGTGACGTGCTGAGCGCCCCCGAGCGCGGCCGCCGTGGAAAAGCCCCCCGCGTAGCTGAAGAGATTGAGCACGCGACGGCCGCGGGCGAGCTCGCGCACGCGACGCCGGTTGTCGCGCTGGTCGAGAAAGGCACCGGTCTTTTGACCGCGCAGAAGGTCGACCACCATGGCGATGCCGTTCTCGCGGACGGTGACGGATTCCGGCGGAGCATCCCCGGCCAAGGGACGAAGCCTCTCCTCGCTTTCACCGCGAGCTCCGCGCAGTGCAAGAGAGCGAATGCCGAGCGCTTGGAGCAGAGGCCATACGCCTTCCACCAGCGAGTCGCGCCAGACGGCGATGGCGTCGCCATCGAGACGAAGCACGGCGACTTCCGCGTAGCGATCGATGACGACGCCGGGCACGCGGTCGCCTTCGCCATGGCAAAGGCGATAAGCGGTGGTGTCGCGATCTTCTTTCCAGCGGCTGCGCCGGTCGAACGCCCGCTGCACGGCCACGACGAGCGTGACGGCATCGAGCGCGCGCTCGGCCGAACGCTCGTAGACGCGGGCGGCGATGGGCGATGACGCATCCCACAGGGCCTGGCCGATGGCCCGACCGGTGGGGTCCGAGAGCGTGACGGCGTCGCCCGTCTTCGCGCCGGGCGGTGCGCGCGTCACGGCGTCGCGCCAGATCCAGGGGTGACCGCGCAGCACGGCGCTCGCCGCCCCGGCGGTGACGTTGGCCATACGCGACTTCGCCATGCCGCGGCTAGTACCACGTCGCGGGGGGCGAGCGCGACGGTCCGTGAACGCGGGACGCTCCGGGTGGGGCGTCACACTGGAAGATCGGCTATCGCTTCGTCGAGCTTGGTCAAGATGGTCGCGGCCATCTCGCCCGGCATTCCCAACACTTCGAGGCGATCGAAATCGGCCTGCTCGATCTCGGCGAGGTCCGGCTGGGGTGCCGTCGCGACAGTGGCGCTCGCCTTCGACTCTACGGCATCGGGCAACGCAGCGGCGGACCATACCGCGGATTCGGCGGCGGGCGGCGTCGTCGCACTCTCGCCGTCCTTGGCCCAAGTGGCGCTGTTCGGATCCGGCGCACCAGCCGGTGCCGACGTATCGCCCGGAGGCGCCATGGGGCCATGGCGGCGATCGAGAATGGTCACCAAGACGTCCGCCATCATCACCATCTTGACGAGATTGGTGGCTTTGGTGGGATCGTCATGGTGGTGCGCACAGGCTTCGATGATGGGCTCGGGCAGACCCCACGCGATGGCGAGCTCGGACCCGGCGCGCCGGTGATGGCGCTTGACGAGGTCCTCGACGACCTCGAGGTCGATGGCCTCTTTGTAGTTGGCGAGGATTCTGTAGATGCGCGCTTCGCCGATGTCGTGCAAGAGACCGCACAGGTAGTCGTATTCGAAGCGGTAGCGCATTTTATCGCTGACCAGGCGCGCCGCGATCCCGCAGAGGACGCTGCGGCGGAACGAGCGCGCCACCAGATCTTGGTAGCGCGGAAGCCCGACGGTGGAGCTCGCGTAGACGACTTGAAACAGAAGATCGCGCGTCCCTTCCAATCCGAGCCGAATGATGGCCAGGCGCGTCGAGGAGACGCGCACGGAGCGCGTGTAGATGACGGAGTTGGCGACCGCGAGCAGCCGAGCCGCGATGGGCGGGTCGGCTTCCACGAGCTCCGCCAGCTTGCGCAGATCGGAATTGGGGTTGTTGGCGAAACGGATGGCTTGCGCGGCGACGTGAGGCAAGATCGGGAGTGCCGCCCGTCCGCCGTCGAGCTCTCGCACCAGGCGCGCTTCGAGAGCGGCGCGGTCGATCGGCTTGACGTTGTTTTGGCTGGCCTCGACGTTCCTCGTCGCTGGCATCGTCATCTCCCTCCACTTTCGCGGGTGCTTTCGGGACCACCCACCACACCGGATTCGGTGCGGGGCGCGGCGGGCGCCGGCGGCTCGGCCATTTCGACTCGATTTCGACCGTTGGACTTGGCGGCATACAGCGCGGCGTCGGCGCGATGCAGAAGGACGTTGGCGGTCTCGCCGCTGGCTGGATCGAACACGGCGGCCCCGATGCTCACGGTGAGCGGCGTTGCCCCGAGCTCGGCAACTTCGAGCAAGCCCACCGCTTGCCGGTGCCGTTCGGCCAATCCTTGCACCTGGTCGGCGTCCAGTTGCGAAGCCACGATGACGAACTCCTCGCCGCCGTAGCGACCGCAGTAGTCGCCCGACCGCGTTCCTCGCCGCAGGCAATCGGCGATGTTGCGAAGAACGGTGTCGCCGATGGCGTGGCCGAGTCGGTCATTGACGGCCTTGAAGTGATCGGCGTCGATGAAGAGCACCGCGAAAGTTTCGGCCGCGCTCACCTTCTCCTCGATGATCTGCGAGAGGGAGCGCCGGTTGAGCAGTCCGGTGAGCGGATCGATGGCCGCCTGGCGCCGGAAGTTCTCCCGTTCTCCGCGCACGCGGCGAAGAGCGTCGCGGTATCGCTTGTTGCGCAGCTGCACGCGGACGCGAGCACGCAGCTCGGTGGGGCGCTGCCAAGCCGCCACGTAGTCGTCTGCACCGGCCAGAAGGCCGCGCGCTACTGCGTCCTCGGTGGCCGGCTCGCGTGATACGAGCACGATGGGAACATCGCGCGAGACCTCCAGCATGCGAAGCTCGCCGCACAGCTCGAGCCCCGCGGTCCCGCTGCTGTCGAGCTGGAGAAGCACGAGATCGGGCTGAAGCTGCGCCACCATGAGAATGGCCTCGGTGGTGGAGCCCGTCTCGTCGACGTCGTAGCCCTCCTTGCGCATGGTATCGGCGAGCCAGCGGCGACAGACCTCGTCCTCGTGAACGCAGAGAACGCTCTCCCCCCGCTCGGGCACCGCCTTGGGCAGGTGGCTGAACGCGGGACCCCACCCGAGTCGCTTTTCTTCGGAAGGCACGGGTGGGGGCTCTCTAGGCGCTATCGACTTTCGCGGATTGAGGTTATGGATTCGGCTGCGCTTGCGGCGCGCTCGCCGCCACGGGGGGCAGGTTGCGCAAAACGAAGGGCTCGTTGGTGGAGAACGTGGTGCCCTCGAGGAGGATCTGTGCACCCTTCCTCGATCGCACGTTGACGACGATGGGCGCCAACAGATTGACGGTGGCGGGTTGGCCGGCCGACGCGCAGAGCACCGCCATCACGGCGTGGGGGTCGACTTCTTCGCCTTTTTGGCCCGCGGCGGGCGTCGCGGCGATGGTCGGATACGCCACGGCCAGCGCATCGATCGAAACGACCGGAAACGCGAGGGCCGGATTGGTCGTGGACTGCAACCATCCAATGGCGGAGTCATCGCGGTGACGCAACAAGACGAATTGCTTCTCCGAAGGAAAGCCTATCATTCCTTGGGGGAAATGGATGGGGTCCTTGTCGTCTACCTCGAACGTGCCAAATCGCTCCGTCTGAATACGCATCGCTTTGCTCCTCGTTAGCGGCCGTCTCGACGGCGCCTGATGCCATCACCTCAGCAATGCGCGTGCCATTTTCCGGCCGCGAGAACGGGCCTGGCGCGGTGCGACATCAGCGCCGGAGTTTGGTCTCGACCCAGGGCAGATACATCCGAAAGAGCGATGATCCGCCGCTCAGCAACTTGCCGCCGTGGGCCTCTGCCGCCAGGTGAACGAATTCGAAATCGGCGGCGTCTTTCGTATTTTCGGCATCCCGCGCCCGCGAGGGGCGGAGCGACGCAGGTCGCAACGAAGGTGGACGATGTGATGAAGGAGGCGCTACCGATCGCAAGGCAGCCTCGAATCGTGCGATCGCGATGCGGATCTCGCCGTTTTCCAGCGCGTAGCGCACCTGCAGCACGGTCCCCTTCTCGGCTTGCAAAATGGCGCGGTCGAGCAGCCTGACCATGGCGCGCTGGAGAAGAGGGCCGTCGAGCATGGCGTACAGCTCACCGCCCACGACCTCGACACCAATCTGCCGCGCGCTGGCGCGCCGCTTCACCTGCCGCACGCAGACGGCCAGCATCGCCTCGACCGATACGATGGCGCGGCTTACCGACAGCCCCTCCTTGCGGGCGCCAATGAGGGCATCTTCCACCAGATCACGCAGGCGCTCGCAGCAAGTCTCGATGTCACTGAGACCGTCGGCCAGGTCTTCGAGCGGAGGCTGCTCGGGCAAGACCGATTTGAGCCAATCGACGTTGGCGCCGAGCGCCCCGAGCAGGTCGCGGGCTTCGCGTGCTACCTGAGTCATGTGGTCGTAGCTACGGCGCTGGGGCAGCGGCCAGAGGTCGCTGGCGACGCCCTCGTCGCTGTGGCGCTCGCGCTCGTCCGAGGGAGGCGTCAATGTATCGACCCGTTTCAAACTCTCCGTGCCCATCTGGCCAGGCCCTTCCTTCCGGCCTGAGGTACGGAACGGACACGCCAGCCGATTCTTAAGACGCGTGCACGTGACGACGTCGTGCCTTCCGGCGTCGTTGCTCGGCGAACATCAAGAAACCCCCCGATGCTCACTCCGCCTACCTAACCTGCGCTACCGCTACTTGGGGGCCATCAGCTCGACCGCCGCTTTGCGGTCGGCGTCGCGGAAGGCATCGATGGCACGTTCGCACACCTCGAATGCCCTCGTCGCCGTCACGATGTCGATCATGCCCTTGACGGCCGACGCACCCGAGCTTTCGAGAGCGCCCACTTCCAGCTGCGGCGTGGTGGTGACGGCTTTACCGGCCGTCCGCTCGGCGCGAAGAAGAAGATTTCCCTCTTTGACCAGTCCGCCTTGATCGGCAAAGGAGACGACCAAGAGCGAGCCGTTCGGCTGCCCATCGACGACAACGTTGCCGTCGGCGGCGATACTCAGCTTGGACGTGGGCGACACCTTGATCGGCTTGCGATTGGGGTCGAGAAGCGGATCGCCGTCGCGCGTGGTGAGCCTGCCGTCTTGCGACACTTGGATGCTGCCGTACCGCGTGTAGCGTTCGCCGCGCGCCGTGTTGACGACGAGGTACGAGCCTGACTTGAGCGCGATATCGAGCGGACGACCGGTGGGCACGAATGCGCCGGCGGTGGGGTCGGTGTTGATCGATCCCACCGAGCCGTAGACGAGGGGAAAGCCGCCGTTCTTCTTGGCCGTGGCGCGCGTCAAGACCTGCCGGAAGATGGCGCGATCGACGTGGTAGGCGGGAGTCGACGCGTTGGCCACGTTTTCCGCCGCCACGTCGAGAGCCAAGGTCTGGCTCATTGCACCCGATGCCGCCGCCCAAATGCCGTTACTCATGTGCGTCCTTTCGCCTCGGCACGCTGCTGCTCGGGGCCGGCGTCGAGGAAGGCGCGGATGCGGTGAATCGCTTCCGCGTGAAGCTGACAGATGCGCGCCTCGGTCACGCCGAGGACTTCCCCGACTTCGCGGAAGCTGCATTCCTCTTGATAATAAAGCGACAGGATGAGCTGCAGGCGCTCCGGCATTTGCTCGACCGCCGAGGCAATGCGATCGGCGAGCTCGTGGCGCTGCGCCAGGATGTCCGGCGCGGTGTCGCTGCCGCTGCGAGGGCTCGAGAAATCGGTGAGCTCGACGCGGGTAGGGTCGGCTTGGGCCACCTGGTGCAGAAGGACGCGATAGCTGTCGAGGTCGATGCCCAGCTCGCCGGCAATTTCTTCTTCCGCGGGCGAACGGCCCACGCGGGCGGTGAACGTTTTGATGGCGGCCGTGATCTGGCGCGACGCCCCGCGCATCTTGCGCGTCATGGGGTCGAGACTGCGGAGATAGTCGAGAATGGCGCCGCGCACGCGATGTGCGGCGTAGCTTTCGAACTGCTCCTCGGTGGGGATTCCGTCGCGCCGTCGCAGCGCTTCGACCATGCCGACCCAGCCGGCGCCGATGAGGTCGTCCATCGTGATCTGGCTCGGCAGGCGGCGCACGAGCTTCATGGCGATGCGCCGCACGACCGGCAGGTACCGCTCGTAGAGCTGGCGATCGAGCGCAAGGGAATAGCTTAGATTCCCTTCCTGATCTTGCCTTTCGGCCGTGGAGGGGACGCTCGTCATGTGGAAACGGGGAGTACGGCGTCGAGCAGCATTTCGGCCGACGCGTCGTGGAGGTCTTCCGGCACGCGCGGACCGTCGCAGAGGTAGGTGACCGGAAGCGGGTGATCGAGCGCGGTGTGCAACGCGCCGCCGGCCTGGTCGGTCTCGTCGAGCTTGGTGATGACGAGCCCGGTGGGGGCGGGCGCGCGGTAGACGCCGCGCAAGCGCTCGGCATCGCGGGCCCGAATGGCGGCCTGGACGACCAGGAGGATGTCGACGGGGCGATCGGTGATCGCCGTGAGGCAGTCGGCGAGCCGCTGCATGCTGCCGTTGTCGGCGGTGGAGACACCGGCAGTGTCGACCAAGGTGAGATCGGCGCGCCGCTGCGCCACGGCCTGCGCAAAACTCGCGCGGTCGCGGGCGACGTCGAAGGGGACGCCGATGAGCTCGACGAAGCGGCGCATCTGCTCCACGGCGCCGACGCGGAACGTGTCGAGCGTAATAACGGAAACGGAGCGTCCGAGCTCGAGGCTGGCACGCGCGGCGAGCTTGGCAAGCGACGTGGTCTTGCCGACTCCGGTGGGGCCGATACAAGTGATGATGCGCCGGCCGGGCTTTTCGATCGGGCTCTCTGCGACTTGAATGCGCTCCGCCAGCTTCTTGCGCAAGAAGTTGATGAGCACGGTGGAGTCGGCCTTCGGCACACGCGCGGCTTGGCCGGCCAGCGATGCGGCCAGCGCGCCCTCGATGCCCGCCGCTTGCAAGAGCGAACCGGCACGATCACGCGGTTTGCGGACTAGCGAGAGCTCTTCCAGCATCGATCGAATGAGGCGAAGCTCGCGCCCGAGCGTGAGCTCGGCGCGCGCGCCGCGCGCCGCTGAGGAGGGCGCCGGGCTCTTGTCCGACTCACGGCTGCGCGTCGGCGGCGCGGCGGCAGGGCGGCGCTCCGCCGTTTGACGAGAGAAGGGATTGGCGCGCGCGGAAGACGGATGATCGGAGGGGGCAGCCAGCACCTCGACGAACGTCTTGCCGAGCCAGCCCTTCTCGCCATTGGAAACGTGACGCGTCGATTCGATGAACGCGTCGGGGCCGAGGGCGGCTCTCACGGCCGCCAGCGCCTCTTCCACATTGCGTCCACGAAACGTTTCAAACTGCATGACGGTTCCTCTTGGTTGGGGCATAGGTGAGCATCACGCCGCGTCTCGCTGCGCACTCACGGTCTCGACCGGGCGGATGGTGGTCGATGATTCGATCTCACGGAAGCTCAGCACCGCCAGGTGCGGCACCCGTCGTTCGGCGAAGGCGCGCACGTAGCGCCTCAGGTCGGGGCTCGTCACGAGGACGGGCGGGCGGCCCGATGCCATCAGCCTTCCTGCGGCGCGCTCTAGCGAGATGCCCACGCGGCGCACCTCTTCGGGGTCGAGCGCGCCACCTACGCCGGTGGAGATCTCGCGCAGCGACCTTCGGAACATCTCCTCCACCTGCGGGTCGAGGATGAGGGCGCTCACGGCGCCATCGGGCCCCTTGTAGGAGCTTGTGATCTGTCGCGCCAAACGCTGGCGGGTGATCTCGGTGAGCTGCTCGGAGTCTTTGGTGGCCGGGGCGATCTCGACCAGGGTCTCGAGGATGGTCCGCAGGTCGCGAACCGAAATCCCCTCTCTCAGTAAATTGCGGACCACCTTGAGCACCTCTCCGAGAGAGAGCAAATTCGGGACCAAGTCTTCGACCAGCTTGGGCGTCGTCTTGCCGAACACTTCGAAGAGGTGAGAGAGCTCGGCGCGACCGACCAGCTGGCTGGCGTTGGTGCGAATCAGCTCGCCGAGGTGGGTGGCAATCACCGTGGCATGGTCGACGACGGTATAGCCGAGCGCCTCGGCAAGCTCGCGTTCGCGCGCCGGAATCCACTTGGCCGGCGTGCCGAAGGCGGGGTCGGTGGTGGCCTCACCGTCCACCTCGGGGGCGATGCCCGACGCATTCATGGCTAAAAGGCGGCCGGCTCGGGTACCACCTTGCGCAATTTCGGTCCCCAGCAGCGAAAATCGATAAGCACCCGGCTCGAGCTGCAAATTGTCGCGGATGCGCACCGGCGGCACGACGATGCCGAGATCGGTGGCAAATTGACGCCGCAGCGATGAGATTCTGTCGAGCAGGGTGCCGCCCATGGCCACGTCGACGGCGGCGATGAGCTCGTATCCCACTTCGAGCGACAAGACATCGAGCGGCAGCGACGCTTCGATCTCCTCGCCTTTGGTCGGCCCGGCGGGCTGCGCGGGAGGTGCGGCCGCTTCGGCTTCGGCTTTCTTGTTGCCCTGCCAAGCCGACGTGCCGAGCGCGGTGGCCAGCGCCAGAAACGGCAGGGCGGGCATGCCCGGAATCAGCGCGAAAAGCGTCATGACACCGGCGGTGAGGGCGACGGCTCGCCGACTTCCCAAGAGCTGCGATTGAAATGCCGTCCCGAGCTGTTCGCCCGTCGCGGAACGGGTGACGACGACGCCGGAAGCGGTCGACACCAAGAGCGCCGGAATCTGCGAAACGAGCGCGTCGCCGATCGACAGGATGGAGAAAGTCTCCACCGCCTGCGCCAGATCCATCCCCGATGTAAGTCCGAGGAGCAGCCCGCCGATCAAGTTGATGGCGCTGATCAAGAGCCCGGCCACGGCATCGCCGTGTACGAACTTGCTGGCGCCGTCCATGGCGCCGAAGAAGTCGGCTTCGCGCTCGACGTTGCGGCGCCGCGTGCGCGCCACGTCGGAACTGATGAGCCCCGCGTTGAGGTCGGCATCGATCGCCATTTGCTTGCCGGGCATGGCGTCGAGCGTGAAGCGCGCCGCCACTTCCGCGACGCGCCCGGCGCCCTTGGTGATGACGACGAAGTTGATGATCACCAAGATGAAAAAGACGATGAGCCCGACGAGGACATTGCCCCCTACGACGAAACGTCCGAACGTCTCCACCACTTTTCCGGCGGCGCCGTGGCCTTCCGACCCATGCAGGAGAACCTGCCGCGTCGTGGCCACGTTGAGCGACAGCCGAAGGAGCGTCGCCATGAGCACGATGGCCGGGAAGGCGCTGTACTCGAGGGGCTGCTCGATGAAGAGCGCAATGAGGAAGACACCGACGCCGATGGCGAGGCTGAGCGCCAGAAGACCGTCGAGCAGAAACGGCGGAACCGGCACGACCATCATCAAGACGATCGAAACGATCGCCAGCGGGATGACATATCCCCCCTCGGCAGCGCTGCTCGTCTTATTGTCGGTCGACACCGGCTAAATACGGTGCGAGCGTCGTGCCAGCGCGCGGCGCGCGGTTTGACCTTGGGGTCAACCGCCGGTTCTTTATCACCGGGGGCTTCGCCCCCGCCCCGCCGGAGCAAGTCCGGAACGGGGGCCCACCCCTAGTTTTAGGGCCCCGGCCGCAAAACCGCCTCCAATGGGCGCCGAGCCGCTCTGAAGCTAAGAAGAAGAGGGAGCGTCAACGCATTGACACGCCTGCCAATGTGTCAGCAGCGCGTCAGCGTAATGACGGCTGCGGTAGGCCTCGCTGTGCGCGCAAGCGGTAGACGAAGGCGAGAACTTCGGCGACTGCGGCGTAAAGGTCGACGGGGATCGCCTTGCCCACCTTGACGCGGGCGACGATGGCGCGCGCCAGGATGCGGTTTTCGACGATGGGGATACCGGCCTCCTTGGCGAGCTCGCGGATGTGTAGCGCCACTTCGTCGTAGCCTCTTGCGGCGAGCACGGGCGCCCCCTCTTGGGGACGGTAACGAAGCGCCGCCGAGACGTGGGTGGGGTTGACGACGACCACGTCCGCGCTCTTGACCGCCTTGGCCAATCCCTTTTTCAAACGCCGGCGCGCCGCGGCGCGCTGCTGGGCCTTGATGCGTTGGTCGCCTTCGGACTGCTTGTACTCGTCCTTGAGCTCTTGCTTGGACATCATGTTGCGCTTCTCCCAGCGATATTTGGAGAAGGCAAAGTCGGCGGCAGCGAGAAGGGCCAGCGCCCCCGTGGCCCGCATGGTGAGCGTGGCGAGCGAGGACTTGATGGCATTGGCCGCGCCCTGAACGTCGGCGCGCATGAGCTCCATGATGATCGGCATCATGTCCTTGAGCGTCCAGTAGATGATGTAACCGACGACAGCGACCCGGATGATCGACTGCAAGAGCTCGAAGAGGGCGGTCGACGGCGCGAACAAGTTCTTCATCTTGCTGAAGGGATCGAGGCGCTCCGCCTTGGGGAGAGCCAGGTCCACACTGGGATGAAAGCCCGCCTGGGCAAAGCCCACCGCCACCGCCGCCAAGGCCGCGCAGATCGCGCCCGGAAGCGCGAGGGAGGCCAACACCGCGGAGGTGCGGATGATCACCGGCGAGGGGTCGCGCCCGACCAGGTCGAAAGGTTCGCGGAAGCAGCGGGTCGTGAACACCCACAGCTTGACCGCCGCCGAAGGCCCGAGCGCGCCGAGCGCGAGCAAGACGGCGAGCGCCGCCGCCAGACCGCCGGCATCCTTCGAGCGCGGGAAATCGCCCTGTTCGCGCGCTTTTCGGCGTCTTTGTGGTGTCGCTTTCTCCGTCTTGTCGGCGGTGTCGGACATGGGCTAGCGCACCTATCCTCCCGCCATCGACGTGAGCACGGCTTCGAGGCGCAGGCCGACTTGCGAAAACTCGACCTCGATCTCCCGCGCCAGCTCGGGCAGCGATCCCATGAGGACGAATGCTCCCGCCACCATGGAGATGGCAAACCCGATGGAGAAAATCTGCAGCGAAGGCGCAGCCCGCGAAACGAAGGCGAGGCCAAGCTGCAAGAGCAGCATGGTCGCCACCACCGGAAGCGCCAGGCGCAGGCCGGTGACGATGGCGCGCGACGAAAGATGAACCAGATCGGCGGTGGCGAGGTCGGGGCGGACCAGGGTGCCGACCGGAATGGCGTGGAAGCTGGCGAGCAGCGCACCGAGCAAGACGCGATGAACGCCGAGCAGCAGGAGCAGGAGCATGCCCAGGGTGGTCAGCATCTTGGTGAGCGGCGTTTCGTGTGCCTGCGTGTGGGGGTCGAAAAGTGTAGCGGCGCCGAACCCCATCAAGGGCGAGATGATGTCGCCCGCGATTTCGACGCTGGCGATAGCGAACCGGACCACCAGGCCCATCGCCACGCCGAGGAAGAGCTCACCCGGCACGGCCATGAAAACGTGCTCCAACGAATCGAGGGACGCCGTGCCGGCGGAGCTCACGCCGTGACTCAAAAAGGCGAGCGCCAGAGCCAAGCCCGCGCGCACGCGCATGGGTGCGTTGGTCCATAAGATGGGCGCCGCCAAGAGCACGCCGCTGATGCGGGAGATTGCCAGGCCGAAGGCTGCTGCTTCGCGCGGAAGCGCGTCCAGAATCATCGCACGACGTCGGCGATGCCACCGATCGTGCGGCGGGTGTAATCGACGCTGCGCGACATCATGTGCGACCCCACGGCCGCAAATGCCACGCACACGGCGATCAACTTGAGGACGAAGCTGACGCTGGCCTCGTTGACCTGGGTGACGGTCTGCATCACGCCGGCAAAGACGCCCACCAAAAGGGCGGTGAGAATCGCCGGCCCGGCCAGCTCGGCCGCGATCAACATGGCGTTTTGCAGAAGTTCGAGCGCGCCTTCGACTGTCATCGGAAACTCGAGAGCAAAGAGCCGATCACCAGGTTCCACCCGTCGGCCAGCACGAACAACAAGAGCTTGATGGGGAGGCTCAGCGTGGTGGGTGGGACCATCATCATTCCCATCGACATGAGCAATGACGCGACGGCAAGATCGATGACGAGAAACGGAAGCAGGACCATGACGCCCATCTGAAAGGCGGTCGTCAACTCGGACACGACGAAGCTCGGAAGGGCGATGGAGATGGAGACGTCTTCCGGCGTTTTCGGCAGCTCGGCGTGCGAAGCATTGTAAAAGAGCTGCAAATCTTGCTGGCGCGTCTGCCGCAGCATAAAGCTTCGGATGGGCGACACCGCGGCTTGGAAGGCCTGCGCTTCGGTGATGGCGCCTCTGGAATAGGGGTCGATGGCATTTTGCTTCATCTGCATCGCCACCGGCGACATGACGAAAGCGGTTACGAAGAGGGACAAGCCCACCAAAACCTGGGTGGGAGGCGATGACTGGGTGCCGATCCCCTGCCGCAAGAACGACAGCACGACCACGGTGCGCACGAACGACGTCATCGTCAGTGCAATGGCCGGCAAGAGCGAAAGCAAGGTCAATAAGAGAAGGATCTTGACGGGCTGGGTCATGCCCGGGCCCCCCTCTTGCGTCAGACTGGCGAGCGTGGTGGCGGGGTTCATGCTCGTTTCCTCGATCGACGCTTGAGGATGCCCGCAGCCTGCTGCTCGAGATCGGCGCTGCCGGCTTCGGGATGCGTGGCGCCGCTTGCAAGCTGCGGAGCCGATCCCGCAGGTCGGCCGGCGCCACTCGACCATTGCACGGTGTCGCGGCGCAGCTCGGCCAGCGCAGCAGCCGGTGAGACCTCCTCTGCGCCCGCGGGGGGAGCGTCGACGTGACGTCCGCCGAGCTTACGCAGGATGTCGGCAAAGGGCCCCTTGCTCGCCGCCGCGGCGCGAGACACCGCTCGACCGGCGGGGGCCGGGCCCGATTCGCTCACGTTGCCGAAGGGCGCACTCGCCGGGACCATCGCCGTATTGGCCACGTCGGTGGCTCTGCCAGCGCCCAGGGCCGCGCCGCTGACGATCTGCTCGGCAGGCAGCCAAGCGATGCGACGCACCGAATTGTCGGTCACGCCGAGAAGAAGCGCGCGATCGCCGATGCCGGCGAGAACGAGGTGCCCCTTCGGTCCCACGCGGACCGTGCTGATGACACGCAGCTCCCGCGACGACGTGAGCTTGGCGAGCCCACCTCTGCGCGAGCGCGCCCACACTGCCGCGGCACCGATTGCCGCGGAAACACCGATCATGAGCGAAGCGCGCCAGGGTATGCGGGTCGGCTCCGCCGCTGCCGGTGCCGGCGCGGGAGGCGTATTCGGCGGCTGGGCGAGCCAAGGGCGGGGCGGGTCGTCAGCCAGCGCTGTTCCCACCGTCAACGAGATGACGCCAGCGGCGGCGAAGCCCCACACCGTTCGCGCGGCGCGCCGGGTCCGTGTACCCGTCATCGCTGGTCCCCGCCGCGGTTGCGATCGTCGGTGATGAGCACCTCGGTCAAGCGCACGCCATAGTGATCGCCGACCACGACCGCTTCGCCACGCGCCACCACGCGGTTATTGACATAGATGTCGAGCGGCTCGCCCGCGCTCTTGTTGAGCTCGAGCACCGAGCCTGTGCCGACCCGTAGAATCTCGGCGATTCGCATCTTTTTTCGGCCGATCTCCACCGAGACCTCGACGGGAACGTCCATCACGAAGTCGAGGCTGTCCAGACTTCGCGGGGCGCCGCCAAGCGCTGCGTTGCCGAGCGTTTGAGGCGGTGGATTCGAGCCGCCCGCGTGCGAAGTATCGGTCTTGGGGTAGCCTGCGTTCTCTTCGATGCTCATCGGGTCTCCTGGGAGCCTCGGCCGATGGCCAGAGGCGTCCCTCACCCGACTTTCATCTTTCGTGCCGAGATCGGATCTCGATGGCGAGCTGTCCGCGCGACAAGATGGGCATGCCTACGAACTTCTCGACCCCGCCCACGCGAACCGACACCGGATCGTCCGTGGCGGTATAGAGACGGACGACGTCCCCGACGCGGAGCGACAGAACCTTCTTGAGACCGAGCGAGATGCGGCCGAGCTCGGCGACGACTTCGAGCGGCACCTCCTGCATCGCCTCGAGGAATCGCGGATCGCCATGTACGCCGTCGGCGGGGGCGGCCTGCTCGCGCGCCGCGGCTTCGAGCGCTTCCGCGCTGGCCGAAATGACCATCGACGCCGGGACTTGCAGCCCTTCGACCTGGCAAATGACTTCCAATGAATCGTTCGAAGGCGCCGGCGGCGAGCTGTCGGCCGGCAAGATCGTCATGGAAAGGCGCGCCTCCTCACGAACCGCGGTGGCGAGATCGAGCGCCAGGGATTCGCCGACACGCGAAATCAAGGCTCGCTGCGCGGGGGTGAGGTCGGGCGCAGTGAGCTGCACGGGCATTGCCCCCGAGGCTCCGCCCAGCGCCCCCTCGAGCGTCAACGCAATGGCATCGCTGTTGAGCGTAATCGTCGCCCAGGCGTTCCCGTCTTTGGTGCCGAGGCGGACGGCATAACTGGGCCCGGTGGGGAGCGGGCTTTCGGCGTCGGTCGCCATAGAGGCGATTTGCACCGGAGCTGCGACGATGCGTCCGCGATGTCGTGCGAGAAAGGGCATGCTGCGCCGCGCATAGCGGGCGAACGAGGCGCCGATACGGTCCATCGCCGTCATGGCCGCCCGCAGTTGACGCTCGCGACCCGAGAGATCGAGGGGCCGGATCGGCGTATCGGTTCGTTGACCCCTGCCGGGTTCGGCGAGCCCGGGGAGGCTCATTGGGCGACGAAATCGGTGAAGAGCACGCGCTGCACCTTGGCCTTGCCGGAAGCGTGCGCGATGCGCTCTCCGAGCTCGCTCCGAATGGGATCGAACTTGGTGGGGCTGGAAATCTCGTCGAACTTCAGCGACCGCAGGTAGGAGATGGCGGTGTCGCGGATACGCGGAGTTTGTCGTTTGAACTCTTCGTCCGTCACGCCTTTGGCGAGCTCGACGGCGAGCCCCACCTTGAGGTGGTGCATGTCGCCGTTGGCTTCGCGGATATCGACGATGATGGGGTCGAGCGCGGCGACCGTACCGCCTTCATCGGCGGCATGCTCGGCCGATGCAGCCGAGGCAGCACCCGCGGGCGCGTGACCTTTGGCGGCGAGCGACGGACCCAGAACTGCGCCTGCTGCCGCGCTGCCACCGGTGGCGATGACGGCACCCAAGATGAGGAAAAGCTTGCCGCCTCCCTTGCCGGACTTCTTGGGTACGCCTGCGGCCTCGTCGTCGCCTTCTGACTGCTGTGACTCTTCTTCGTTTTCCACGGTTGGCTCTTGGGGTCGCGCTTCTTGATGGACGGTCGCGCTCCCCCCTCCGCGGCCGGAGGCCGCAAACAACTAGGGAGAATTGAGAGACGCGCGCCGGCGCGCCGAGCGATTCCTTCGCAACGGCGCGCCGGCGACTTTACGTTAACGCTTGATGTTCTGTAGGGTCTGGAGCATCTCGTCAGCGGTGGTGATCGTCTTCGAATTGGCTTCGAAGGCGCGCTGATGAGCGATGAGGTCGACGAACTGCTGAGCGATGTCGACGTTCGACCCTTCGAGAGCGCCCGCCGAAACCGCGCCGCGACCGCCGCTGCCGGCGGTGCCGAGGGCGGCGTTGCCGCTCTCGCGCGTCTCGATCCACATGTTGTTGCCGGCGCGACCGAGGGCCTCGTTGGCCTGGAACTTCGCGATCGCGAGCTGCCCGATGGCGAGCTGCTGGCCGTTGGTGTACATGCCGCGCACGACGCCCGTGCCGTCCACGCCGATGCCGGACAAGCTGCCCGAGGCGTAGCCATTCTGCTGCTGGCTCGAGACGTTCGAGGCACCCGAAAACTGCGTGATGCCGTCGAGGCCCGTGCCGGCCGTGCCGCCCGCGGGGGGCGTAATCGCGTTGCCGAAGTCGGCGGTCAGCGTCTGAGCTGCCGCGCCCGTGAAGGTGACCGCCATGGCGGGCGGGTTCGGGGTGAGCGACTGCAGCGCGCCTGATGTGGTGAAGGTCATCGCGCCGGTTCCGATCTCGACGTTGGTGGTGCCGGCTCCGGGCGCCGGGGCAGTGACCTCGCTCGACTTGGCGAGCGCGTGCCAATCCCAGGCACCGGCCGCCGTCTTGCGGAAGTAGACGTCGACGGTGTGCGCGTTGCCGAGCGAGTCGAAAACGCTGATCGAGGTGGAGAAGTTCGACGTCGCCGCGGGGTTCTGGGCGTTCCACGCCGCGGTGGGAACGGCGGCGTTCGAGTCGAGGTTCGCCGTGATGGTCATGGTCGTCGTCGCTTGGGGCATGATGGCGGCGGTGGGGACCTGAACCGACGAAACCGAGGCGGCGAATCCGCCCGTGGGAAGCGCGGCATAGCCTTGGGCCTTGAGGCCGTCGGCGTTGGTGACGAAGCCGTCCTTGTCGATCGTCCACTGGCCGTTGCGGGTGTAGAAGTTACCCGACACGCCGGAGAGGCTCCCGTTCATCACGAAGAAGCCGTCGCCAGAGAGGGCGAGGTCGGTGGCGACGCCGGTGTTCGACAGGGAGCCCTGCGTGAACATCTGCTGCACACCCGACATGCGCACGCCCGATCCGGGCAGAGCCGAGGTCGTCCCGGCGCTGATAGAGTGACCGAGCACGTCCTGGAACACGGCGCGCTGAGCCTTGAAACCGACAGTGTTGGTGTTGGAAATGTTGTCGCCAACCACACCGAGGGCTTCCCCTTCGGCCTGAATGCCCGACACTCCCGAATACATCGCGTGCAAAATCGACATAATGGCCTCCTATTAGCCCTATTTCGTTCCCTGATTAATCCGAAGAAGATCGGACGCGGGCGCGGAGACGCCATTGTCCAGCTGAAGGTTCGGATAGCCCTTCGTGAAATCGATCCCTATGAGATTGCCCGTCGTCTCCTGATTGACGAGAACCGCGCTCTCGCCGTTCTTGGCGGTAACGGAGATGGTGTACGGACCGGGCGGCTGCGCGAGACCGTTGTCGCCTTTGCCGTCCCAGGTGAGCTTGGTGAGACCGGCGGTCTTGGCGCCGACGTTGAGGGTTCGCACCGCTTTGCCGCTGGCATCCGCGATCTTGACCTCGACGGTCGTACAGTTGTCGTCGAGCGTGAAGCTGATGGGAGCGCCGATGCCCGAGCTGTCGAGCGTGGTCATCGTGCCGCGCACGGTGATGTTTTTGCCGACGAGAGCGCTGAGCTGCGTATTGGCGACGCCGCGTTGCTGCGTGGAGAGATCGTCGAGCCGTTTGTTGATGCCCATCGTTTGTTCCAGCGCCGAAAACTGGGCGAGCTGGGCAACGAACGCGGTGTCATCCATCGGCTTGAGCGGATTCTGATGCGAGATCTGAGCCACCAGCAATTTCATGAACGCGTCTTTGCCCATGCCGTTGCCGGAGGTAGCGGCGCTGACGAGGCCATCGGCCGGGTCCGTTTCGGTTGCCGCCTGCGCTTGCGTACTGTTGAGAAGGGGAGAGACCATCGCTGTTTCTTATCCGGTGATGTTGAGCCTCTTGGCCGTTCGACCGGCCCGACCTGGGGTTTTGCCTTCGGTCGGGCTGCCCTCGTCCGTGACGTCGATCGCGCCAGGACGTTGGGCGACAGGTGGTTGAGCAAGAACGGTGCCGTCATCGCCGGCATAGGTCACGAGCACCGCGGCGACCTGCAAACCCGACGCGCGTAGCGACTGCTCCAGAATCGAACGCTGCGACTTGGCCAGTGCGGCGAGGACGGCATTCTCTACGCCGAGCGAGACCTTGAGTCCCTGGTCGGTCCGCTCGACGACGAGACGAATCCGGCCCAAATCACCGACATCCAAGTGGGTAACGAGGCGCCCCTCCATGCCCTTTCCGGCGCTTGCGCCGAGCATGGTTGCGCTGCGCGCGGCTGCGGCGCTCTCGCCGAACGTGGATGCCGTCAGGTCGCCGACGGCCGTGCGCCAACCTTCTGCCGCCCGGGTCGCTTCGTACCTTTTGCTCGGAACAAGCGTGGAAGCCAGCTGAAAAGCGGCCCCCTGTCGCGTTCGCGGGAGCAACGCCGCAAACAGCTCGGGTAGGACAAGGTCGGTCAGTCGACGCCCGCGGTCTTCGTCCGACTCTTCGCTGGTCAGCCGATCGTCTGCTTCGATCCCACCCGTCTCGCGCCGGGGGAGGGGCGCGACGACCTTCATGGGTTTCGCTTGTTGCCGCTCGCGCGGTGCTGCGCGTCGTGGATGGTGGCGCGCTCGTCTTCGCTCTTGCGCTCGATGCGGTGCTCTTCCTTGCGCATTTCGGCGGCGAGTCGCCCCATGAGAAGCTCGATCTTCTCCCGTTCGACCATCGCCTCCGTTACCCTGCCCCGCGCACCCACCACTTCGCGCGACGCCACTTCGCGCTCTCGCTGGGCGGTGAGCTCCTTCTGCGCCAGCCCGGTGAGCCAATTCTCGGCTTGCCCCCAGTCCCCGGCGGGCAGCCCGTTGCGAGCTCGCTCGTGGCGAGCGTGAAGCTCGCGCTCTCGTTCGGCGCGCGCTCGGGACAAATCTTCTTCCCTCGCTGTTTCTCGCGTTCGCGCCAAAGTCAGCTCTTTGACGCGGCGATCGACCTCTTTGGCTCGCAGATCGACGAGACGCTTGAGGCGCTGCTGTTTGCTTTGACTCATCGTTTGGCTCCGCTGAGGATGGCGAGACGCTGCACACGGAGCAGCGCTTCTTCGAGACCGCTCCGCTCGTTGATGCTCTGACGCAAAAACGCTTCCACTTCGGGCATCGAGCGGCACGCGGCGTCGACCTTGGGGTCGCTCCCCTCCACGTACGCGCCGACCTGAATGAGATCGATGGCCGAGCGGTAGGTCGCCATCATGTCGCGCACCTGGGCAGCGGCCCGCAGCTGCTCCGGCGTGCTGAGCGCGCCGGCGAGGCGGCTCACGCTGCCCAGCACGTCGATGGCCGGGAAATGGCCACGGTCGGCGAGCGAACGGGTGAGGACGATGTGGCCGTCGAGGATACTGCGGGTGGCGTCGGCCACCGGATCGGAGAGGTCGTCCCCCTCCACGAGCACGGTGTAGAGCGCGGTGATCATACCGTCGCCCCCTGCCGTACCGGCGCGCTCGAGCAAACGAGGGAGAGCGGCAAACACCGAAGGTGGATACCCTTTGGTCGCGGGAGGTTCGCCGATGGCCAGCGCCGCTTCGCGCAGCGCCATGGCGTAACGCGTGACGGAGTCCATCACCAAAAGGACGCTCTTGCCTTGGTCGCGGAAGTATTCGGCTATCGCGGTGGCGGCATGGGCGGCACGCGCTCGAACGAGCGGCGGCTGATCGCTGGTGGCGGCGATGACCACCGATCGCGCGAGCCCCTCCGGCCCCAGCACGTCGCGCACGAACTCGTTGAGCTCGCGGCCGCGCTCTCCCACGAGACCGATGACGTTCACGTCAGCCTGAGACGAGCGGCAGATCATGCCGAGCAGCGTGCTTTTGCCCACTCCGGCTCCGGCGAAGATACCGACGCGCTGCCCGCCGCCCAAGGTGAGCATTCCGTCGATGGCGCGTACGCCGGTACAGAAGGGCCGGTGGATGGGGCGGCGTGCGACTGCCGGTGGCGGCGCTGCCAAGAGTGGGTACTCGACCTTGGCCGTGAGTGGGGAGAGCCCGTCCACGGGATGCCCGAAGGCGTCGACAATGCGGCCCAAGAGATCGGGACCCACTCGAATTTTCGTGCCGCGCTCGGAGCGGAAGACGCGCGCGCCGGGATGCACGCCGGCAACGTCGCCGAGCGGCGTGGCCAGAAGCCGGCCGGCGCGAAACCCGGTGACTTCGATTTCGAGCTGGCCGTTTTCGGAGACGACTTGCAGCGTGTCACCCACCTTGGCATGAATGCCGCCGACTTCCACGAGGAGACCGACCACTTCCACCACCACGCCGGTCGGCTGATGCACGGAAACCGCAGTCGCGGCCTCGATGTACCGCGCGAGCGAGATCATGTCAGGCCGAACCGCCTAGGTGCGCTGGGGAGCAGCGCTCGCAGCACGTTGTCGAGGCGCGTCTCGACGGACTCGTCGACCTGACCGAATTCCGACTCGACGACGCATTGCCCCGGGCCGAGCGACGGGTCTTGCAGCACTTCGCAGCGCGGAGCGCGGCGTTTCAGGCGTTCGACCATCGAGGCCAAGAGGTCGTCGCGGTCGAGAAAACCGAAGCGGACCACGACACGATCACGGTCGCCGAGCGCATCGATCCCTTCCGCGGCCAGGGTGAGCAGGATTTCGGGATCGAGCGAGACTTCGCGGCCGATGACGCGCTTGGCGATCATGGCCGCTAGGGCGACGAGCTGCTCCTCCGTCTCCTCCATCAACCGCCCGCGCAGGAGCGAAAGCTCTTCCACGCTCTTTTCCAGCGCGGAGATGGTCGCTTCCAGGCGCGCGCCCGCCGCTGCTTCGGCGGCGAGAAATGCCGTTGCACCGGGCAGGTGCGGATTCATCCCTTCGAACGAACGGTCGGGCGCCTGCGGAAAGACGGAGCGCGACCCTTGGGTGACGCTCTCCGCTTGCCCCAAGCTGAGCGCGCGCGCCTCCATGGCCTGGACCATACCCTCCGGCGTCACGTTGACGTTCGGCGCCACCGAGCCGCGCTGCGCGGAGCCCGTCGAGGCGTGAGACCGCTTTTCCGCCGGAGGCGGCGCACTGGTGGCAATGTGCCCGGGAGGCGGCGCCGATCGCGTCGATAGCCATCCGGAAAGCGTGTGCGGCGAGGGCTGGTGCGAGGCGAGCCAGGCCGGTACCGGTTTTTTCACCGCCACTTTTTCGGCGAAGATGGCCGGCTTCACGCGACGCTTGGGGCCGCCACGGTTGTCAGACCATGTCATCGCCGTCGCCTCCCAGCGAGATGCTCCCTTCCGCTTCGAGACGCAGCGCCGCTTCCACGATTTCACGTTGCGCCGCTTCGACTTCCGTGAGCCGCACGCTCCCCAGGTTGGAGAGGTCGTCTTTGATGTATTCGGCCGCGCGCGACGACATGCTGGCGAAGATCTGCTGCTTCAAGGCGTCACTGGCCGTCTTCAGCGCCAAAACGAGGCGATCGTTTTGCACTTCCTTGAGCAACGTACGCAGCGCCTTGGGATCGAGGGATTTCAGATCTTCGAAAGAGTAGAGAGCGCGGCGAATTTCACTCGCAACCTCGGACTGATCCTGGTTGAGCTGTCCGAGCATCGTTGCAGCTACGGTCTTGTCGAGCTTGCGCACGAGCCCCGCGGCGCGGGCGATCCCGTCCACCGACATGGAGGCCTCGGCTTCGGCGGGCGGCAGCTCGGCGGACACCGCCGCCGCGACGCCGTCCAGCATACCGGCCGGCACTTCGGTCATCGTGCCCAGGCGCCCCAGCACTTGCGGTTGAAGCTCGGCCGGAAGGGCCTCGAGAATACGCGCCGCCCGCGCGGCCTCGAGCTGGGAGAGCAGGGCGGCGATGAGCTGCGGGTGCTCGTTTTCGAGCACCGCGGCGACGGAGGTGGGCGGCGCCAAGGCCAGCCGCTCGATGCCCGACTGCGGGCTGTCCACGAAGATCTCCTGCGAACGCGTTTCGCCGAGCGCGCGCTGCGCCAGTCGACGCAAGTAGCTGACGCCGCCACGCGGAACGGCGATCGCCTCTTGGCTGCGGTCGACGAACTCGCCATAGACCTCGTCGAGCGCGGTCGTGGGCACTGCACGCATCATGACCGCCACTTCGCGCAGCTTGCGCAGCTCGGCGGGCTCGAGCTCGGCGACGATCGGCGCCGCGGCCCCCTCGTCGAGCGATAGGAGCATCAGCACCGCTTTTTCGGGACCGGTCAGGGGCATCGCCCGTCATCTGAGCGAAAACCGTGCCGGGAGCGACTTGCAGCTGAGCGGACGTTGTCCCTGTGATTCTCCTCCGAGTCCCTTCACTTCCTCATCATTCGTCACATTGGGACGATCCTAAGAAAACCGCCAAGGCGCCAAGGCCGCCAAGGTTTTTTCAAGACAGCACTGCCCTCGAATCCAATCTCTTGGCGTCCTCGGCGTCTTGGCGTTTTTTCTCAACCATCGCGCAACGCGAGGTGACGAAAGATGGGCCTCACTTCGTGATTGAGGGGCCGAAGGCGGGGGGAACGTTAGCAGAGAGAGCGCTTCCGGTGGCGAGGCCGGGCCCGGTAGAACCGTCAACTGCCGGAGCGCGTGCCGCTGTTGACGCTGGAGGGCGCATTCAACCAAGTGCGCAGAATGACGGCGGCCGTAGCGGGATCCTTGGCGGCAATCTCGAGGGCGCGCGACCGGACGACCGCCGGCTCGGCGCGAGGCATCGCGGGTAGAGCGGGTGCCAACTGACCCGGCGGCAACGCCATATCCGGCGACACCTTGGCGCCGGCTCCGAGCCGTGCTGCGGCGCCAGCGCGTGCCGGCTTCTTGCGACGACTGAGAAGCGTGACGAGAGCCAGTAGGAATGCCGCCGCGACACCGCCGAGGATGTAGAGCGATTGCTTACCGACTCCGAAGAGTCCCGCGGTAGGTGCCACGAGATCCTGCGCGTCGGGAATCGCGAATGGCGCGCACGCGATCTCCAGCATGTCGCCGCGTTCGGCATTGAAGCCGACCGCCCCTTTCACTAGCTCCGCGAGTCGATCGAGCTCGGCCTTCTCACGAGCGACGAATTCACGACCGCCGGGCGTGGTCTTGTAAGCGCCGTCGACGAGCACCGCGACCGTCAGACGATTGACGCGTCCAGCCGGCGTCGTCGTCCGTTCCGTGACGCGGTCGACTTCCCAGTTACGGGTCCAGCTCGTTCGGAATCCGCTGCCGCCCGTCGCCGGGCCCGCTGCGGGGGTGGCGGTGCCATCGGGCAGATTGCTGGCGGCTCCGGGAACCCCGGCCACGCTCTCGGCCTGCGGGGCCGAGCGCTCTTCGGTCTTCTGCTCGCTGCGCAACGCGGTTTTGGCGGGCTCGTAATGCTCTTCGGTGCGCTCGTGCGAGGCGCCATCGATCGCCAGCCCGATGCGCACGTCGGCGTGCCCCGGCCCCACCACGCGTTCGAGAAGGGCACGCGCCTGCTCCTCGAGCGACGAAGCGACCTCACGTTCTCGATCCTCGCCATCACGGGCCATCGCGCCGGCTGAGCCCGCGGCGCGAGGCCGATGCAGCATGGTGCCGTCGGCGCTCACGATGGAGACGCGCTCGGCCGACAAACCCGGCACCGCGGAGGCTACCAGGTGAAGCACGCCAGCTACTTCCCCTTTGCCGAAGGGGCGCCCCGGGCGAAGCTTCAGAACCACCGACGCCGACGCCTCTTGCTTGTTCATCGCGAAGACGCTGTGCTCGGGCATCACCAGGTGCACGCGGGCGCCCTGAACGGCAGCGATGTTGCCGATGGTGCGCGACAACTCACCTTCCAGCGCGCGGCGCAAGTTGATGCGCTGCTCGAATTCGGTGGCGCCGAGGTGGGACTTGTCGAAAATCTCGAAGCCCACGCCGCCGCCGCGTGGCAGCCCTTGCCCGGCGAGCTCGAGCCTGAGCTCGTGCACTCGCTCCTCGGGGACGCCAATGGCGCGCCCTCCCGCTTCGATGCGGTGGGGCACTTTGAGCTCTTTCAACTTAGCGGCGATAGCCGACGCGTCTTCCGGCGTCAGCTCGGTGAACAGATACGTGTACGTCTGCTGGGTGGCGATGAACGAAACGCCGAGCACACCGACCACCACACCGACCACGACCACGACGAAGGCGAGTCGGCGCGCGAGCGAGAGCGAAGCCCAGAAGTCGCGGGCCTGTCGGGCCAAAGAGAAGAGGACGTCCTTCATGTGTCTTGCCTCCCGCTCATACGCTCAGTCGCCAGAGGTCGTTGAACGCCTCGACGAGCTTGGTCCGCACGTTGGAAACGAGCTTGAGCTCGATGTCCGCTTCCTTGACGGCGATCATCGTGCCGTGGATGTCGTCACGCGCCCCTGCGGCAAATGCCTGCACGGCGTGTTCGGCGTTCACGGCTTGCGCATTGGCGTGCATGAACGCCTCCGCCAACATGTCGCCGAAAGGGACTTCGGATGCCGCCGGCGCGGTCGCTTCGGAACGGATGGGAAGCCCCTCGTGGGGCTGGAGCATCGGCAGACCGATGACGGGACCTACGCCGCTCATCGACCGATCCCGAGCGCCGATTTGGCCATTGCCTTGACGGACTCCACGGACGTGACTCCCGCTTCGTACGCGCGCGAGGCCGTGATCATGTTCACCATTTCTTCGACGACGTTGACGTTCGGGTAGCGAACGTAACCCTTGGCATCGGCATCGGGATGGCCCGGCTCGTAGACGAGCTGCGGGTCGCGCGTGTCCTGCTGGATGCGCGGCACAGTAACCAGCGAAACGGCCGATTCGTTGGGCCCGCCCACCATTCCCCCGGCGAGCTGCGTGGCCTGGAAAACGGGATCGAGGCGCTTGTAGGGCCCCCCCTCGGCCGTCCGCGTCGTGCGCGCGTTGGCGAGGTTCGACGCGATCGTATTCATGCGCGTGCGTTCGGCCGACAGGCCCGATGCCGCGACTTCCAGCGCGCTGAACGCTCCGAGACGCATGGCTTATACCCCTCGCCCGTCGGACGCCGCGTAGGCGAGCGTCGCGAGCTCGGAAGACGCGAGCACCGACGAAACGTCGTAGCGGATTTGGTTCGCGGCGAGCTTGGCCGCCTCGCGATCGAGCGAGACGTAGTTGAGGTCGTTGCCCGCCCCCGCGGAGGGGTCGTCGAAAACGCGACCCGCGCTTACCGTCGTCGGCGCCGCGCCGGGAATGTGCCCGGAATCCGTCCGCGCCAGAGCAACTTCGAGTGCGTCCTTGAAGGGCGCCGCTTCGACACGCTCGAGATCGCGCGGCACGTAGCCTGGCGTATCGACGTGAGCGATGTTCGAAGCGAGTAAGTTGTGTCGCTCGAAGTGATAGTCGAGCGCCGAGTGTAGCGAACTGATGGCTTTGAAAAGGTCGGACACGCCGAATCACTCAGCAGCATTCGTGCCACCGCGGCTACGCCTTGGACGATCGAGCTGCGCGACGCATATCTCGCGCGATGATTTCGATCGCACCGATTCCCATTTGCTTTCGGAACTTCTTTAAGGGTCGCACCGAGCGACCGTTCCGCTGACGCGAGGAAAAATCCCGAGAGTCAGGGCTGACCCCTAAGGGGGTCAACTCGCACCCCATACACGAAATCCGCTGCTTTTGTCGAATCGCCGAGAATTTCACGCGCGGCGCGATGCCGATGCGGGGTGACGAATGACTCAGCTCTGGTCGCGCCAAGTCTCTGGCGATCAGCGTAGACGCCAAATTTCTCGCGCTTAGTGGCAAAGTGCTGACAGTGGCCCGTGCCTTGCTCAAGGGACCGCCTACCTAAAGAGGGAGGATCCCGATGCTGAGCGAAAACCCCGGACAAGAACGAGCCTTCGAAGTAAGCGACCGAGCTTCCGCCGTTCAACCGGTGGGAGGTTTCCGATCCGTAGCTCCGTCAGCCGACCCGGCGGCGCCGCGCCCACGCAGCATGGTGAACGTCATCGGTGTGTCGCAGAGGATGCTCAATGTCTATCACGTCGTCGATCGGGTGGCGGACACGGGCTGCACGGTGCTCATCACCGGCGAGAGTGGCACCGGCAAAGAGCTCGTCGCACGTGGTCTTCACGAAGTGAGCCAACGCGCGAGCGGCCCCTTCGTGGCGGTCAACTGCGGCGCGATTCCGGAAGCTCTGCTCGAAAGCGAGCTCTTCGGACACGTCAAAGGCGCCTTCACGGGTGCGCATGCCACCAAGCTCGGCCGGCTCGCACAAGCCAGCGGCGGCACGCTGTTTCTCGACGAAATCGGTGAGCTGTCCTTGGCCCTTCAAGTGAAGCTCCTGCGTGTCCTGCAAGCGCATGAATACTCGCCGGTCGGCGACACCCGCACCCTTCGCACGGACGTCAGAATCGTGGCAGCCACCAACATCGATCTCGACAGAGCCGTGGCGGCGGGCACCTTCCGCGAGGACCTCTACTACCGCCTCAACGTCATCCACTTGAACGTCCCATCGCTGCGCGATCGGCCTGAGGACATCCCCGTGCTCGCCGAGCACTTCTTGAAGCGCACCAACGACCGGCTCGGACGGAACGTGAACCTCTCGCGCGCCGCGCTGCAGCTTCTCACGGATTGGAATTGGCCGGGCAATGTGCGCGAGCTCGAAAACACCATCGAGCGCGCCGCCATCCTCTGCCAAAACTCCGCCATCGAGCCGAACGATCTGCCCGCCCGGGTGCGCGGTCTCTCGACCAATCGCACCATCACGCCGGAGCTCCCCAATGCGGGGCTCGAGCTGCGGGCTGCGGTGGAGGCGTTCGAGAACGAGCTGATTCGGCAGGCGCTCGAGCGCACGGGATGGAACAAGAACCAGGCGGCCCGGTTGCTTGGCTTGAACCGTACGACGCTCGTCGAGATGTTGAAGCGCAAACGGCTCGGCACGCGCGCGGCTTAGTCACTCGTCCGGTAACGGCTCGGCAAAAACCTGATCAGCCGTCGGTGAAGACGCTGATCAGCGCGTGGGGGATCGGCCGCCGGGGTGCCCCGCGGCGGCCGGCGGTCGCGCGTTCGCTCGGCCATCGGTTCAGTGCAGTGAAACGGGCGCCTCGTGCGCCTGCGCTACGCGGCGCAAGCAGACTTGCGGTACCGACGCGACGGAACGCGAACACGCCGGCTCGGTGCTCGCCGCCTCGCTCTCTGCTCCGCCGGCCGCCGCAGGGCACCCCCGGACTGGCCTTGGTGCGGATCAATCAGCGGCGAGCCGACGACGGTGGCTCGCCGACGCCATTTGGCGCCCTCCCTCTTGGCCCGGCCTTTGCGATAGGCCTCGCCGAGGTTTTCTCTTTGGTCACTCTCTCCCGCCTGAACGGCAGTGTCGTCGCCATCAACCCCGATCTCATTACTTGGATCGACGTGACCCCCGATACGATCGTTTCGCTGCTCGGGGGGGACAAGATCATCGTGCGCGAGTCGCTCGACGAAGTGATCGAGCGCGTGATCGCATTTCGGCGCTCGGTTGGTCCGTCATACAATGGGAGCAAGGAGGGGGCCGTCTCGTACCTCGACGCGCATCGGATGGACGGGCCCCAGTCCGGTCGCCAGCGCACGGGCCGCACCACGCCGCCGCCGCCGTCGCGCGGCAGTGCTCCGCCCGGGGAGAAATAACCGATGGACCTCGGAACCGTCATCGGTCTCTTGCTCGGCATCGGCATGATCCTGGGCGGCGATCTCCTGGAGGGAGGGAAGATCAGCCAGATCTTGCAGCCCACCGCCGCGATGATCGTCTTCGGCGGCACCATCGGGGCGACGATGATTCAGTTTCCGCTTCGCACGTTCCTGCGCGCAATGAAGGCCGCCAAGACCGTCCTCATCGAGCCGCCCAACCGAGCCGCGGAGCTCATCGAAGAAATCGTGGGATTTGCGACTATCGCGCGCAAGGACGGCATCGTCAGCCTGGAAGGCGTCATCCCGGAGACGACTCACCCGTTTCTTCGCCGCGCCATCATGATGGCGGTCGACGGGGCCGATTCGGCGGCCATGCGCCTCGCCCTAGAAACGTCGATCAATCAGAACGAGATTGAGGGTGAGGACGTCGCCAAGGTTTACGAGACCGCGGGCGGCTACGCTCCGACCATCGGCATCATCGGGGCCGTGTTGGGGCTCATCCAGGTCATGAGCCATCTGTCCGACATCGAGAAAGTCGGCGAAGGGATCGCGACGGCGTTCGTGGCCACCATCTACGGCGTTGGTTTTGCCAATCTCATCTGCCTGCCACTCAGTGGTAAGCTCAAGCTTCGAAATCGCGAAGCGATCGCGGTCAAAGAGATCATGCTCGAGGGGGCGCTCGCCATCCAGGAAGGGATGAACCCGAAGCTCGTGCGCGAACGCCTGGCGACGCTGGCGCAGGAAGTCGACGATGCGCCGGGCGGCTCGGACGGGGATCGCTCGCAGGTGAAGGCCGCGGCGTAGACACCCCATGCCCCGGAAAAAGACGAAACAGGCGGAGCACGTAAGCCACGAGCGCTGGCTCGTGAGTTACGCCGACTTCATCACGCTGCTCTTCGCTTTTTTCGTGGTGATGTTCGCGGTGTCGCAGGTCGACTCCAAGAAGGTCGGTCGATTCACGCAGTCCTTCCACGACGCTCTCGAGTGGCAGGTGGTGCCGCAGAGCAAGGCCGGCAAGGGCGGCGGAACCGACGTCATCCCCGTCATACCTTCGTTCACCAACGCCAAAGCGGCGAAGATCGCGCGCGACTTCGAAGAAGAGAAGGCCTCCATTCGGCGGGGCCTGGTGAAACGGCTCGGCAGTGCATCCATGCTGGCGGGGCTCAACATCCTCGAGGTTCACGGCGAGCTCGTGCTCCGGCTGCCCGAAAAGCTGATGTTCGACCGCGGAGAAGCGATACTGCAGCCCGAAGGCGGCGCAGCGCTCGTCGGCATCGCCGAGGAGCTCGCCGACCGGCCCGTTCGCATCCGCGTCGAGGGTCATACCGACTCGACGCCCATCCACACGCCCCGCTTCCCGTCCAACTGGGAGCTCTCGCAATCGCGCGCCATGGCCGTCGTTCGCTTCTTCTTGGAAGACGGCAAGATCGCCCCCGTTCGCCTGGCAGCGGCGGGATACGGCGAGCATCACCCCATCTCCACCAACGATACCCTCGAGGGCAAGGCGCAAAACCGCCGCGTCGACCTCATCGTCGTCGCCGATCTCGAAGGCGCTGCCGAGGCGGACGGGGAGCCGCGAAGCTCGGGGTCACCTCCGGATACCGATACCGACACCGAGGTCGAAAACGAGGGTACGCGGGGGACGCCAGCGGGCACAGCACCGGAGACAAACCGATGACGCGCTGGACCGTCAGCCTGGCGACGCTTCTCGTGATGTTCTTGCTGGCCCGCGGGGCGGAGGCGCAGCGGCTCGTGATGCAAGGCGGCATTGGCGTCGGAACCGGCCTCCAGCGCAGCGATCTCATCGAAGAGAAGCTTTTCCAGCGGGCGCGCACCCGGCTCATCGTCCCCTTCACCTTTCGCAGCGACGAGGACATGGGGCAGGGCCTTGCCATCGTGGGGCTCTTGGAAATCGAACCCAAGGTAAGCTTCGGGCTCGAAGCCAGGTACGTTCGCTGGCTCGGCAAGGTCGTCTCGGGTTTCGTCGGCGTACCCGCCATCATCGCGCCCAAGTCGCTGGTCGGCGTTAGCGCCGGCGTCGATCTCGACATTCCGTTCGGCAAATCGGGCATGTCCATCTTCGTCGAACCATCGATCGCGGCGATGCCGCTCGGAGCCGATTTACCGGGAGACCACGTGCTCATATGGGGTCTCGTCGCGGCGGGGGTCCATGCCCACTTTTAGAACGCATCTTTTGGCGGTCATGGCGCTTTGTGGCGCCGGCGCGATCACGTCGCTAGGATGCGGAACGTACGGCGACCCGTGTTTACGCAGCACCGATTGCGGCTCGGGGCTGGCGTGCTGGGAAGGTAAGTGCGTCGTCGGTGTGTCCGACACGCCGAGCGATGCCGCCCCCACGGGCGACGCAATCGTCTCCGGCGACACCACCGTGTCGGACGCGGCGGGCCGTGATGCGAGCAGCGACGCGGTGGACGCCAGCAGCGACGCGGGGAACGAAGAGGGCAGCACGCCGCCCGGGGACTCGGCCGGCACCGACTCGATGCGCGACGTGACCACCGACGGCGACGCCGTTGTCTCGCTCGCCGATAGAACGAACGACGCGGTCGAGGGCAGCCTACCGGGCGACGCCGATGCCCAAGTGTCCGCCGACATGGGCACCGGAGGCGACGATGCGCCTAGCGGCGATGTGGGTGTCGATGGCAACTCCGACGACGCCCGTGATGTAGGGACATCCTCCGACGCCTCCGACGCGGCGGGCTGAAAAATCGCGCGCCCGGTGCCGTCCCTGGCACCAACGATGCATTGACATCAAGTCGGAGGCAGCATGTTTCGATCGCTTCATATCGCGGCGACGGGGATGGCAGCGCAGGAAGCGCAGCTCGACGCCATTTCCAATAACCTCGCCAACGTCAACACCGTAGGGTTCAAGAAGGTCCGCGCCGATTTCCAGGACCTCCTCTACGAGACGCTGCGAGCCCCCGGCTCGGCGACCACGGGAACCACCTTTTCCCCAACCGGCCTCCAGGTAGGCAGCGGCACGCGCATGGTCGCTACGTCGCGCCTGCATTCGCAAGGAACGCTGCAGCAGACGGGAAACCCGCTCGACATCGCCATCGAAGGCAACGGCTTTTTTCCGATTCAACAGTCGGACGGCACCATCGCCTACACCCGGGCGGGTAACTTCAAGACCGACGCGCAAGGTCGCATCGTCAACTCCGAAGGCCTTCCGCTCGATCCCCCCATCACCGTCCCGCCCGATACCGTCAGCATCTCCATCGGCGCCGACGGCACCGTGAGCGCCTCCAGCAAGTCCGCCCCCCAGCCGATTCAGCTCGGCCAAATCCAGCTCGCGAACTTCGTCAATCCCGCGGGCCTCAACTCGATGGGCCACAACCTCTACGTTGCCACGTCCGCCAGCGGCGAGCCTCAGCTCGGCGTAGGCGGCGTCGACGGCCGCGGCACGCTTCTGCAGGGCACCACCGAGCACGCCAACGTCGAAGTCGTCGAAGAGATGATCGGTCTCATCGCCGCACAGCGAAACTACGAGATCAACTCCAAGGTCGTCAGCGCGGCCGACGAGATGCTCCGTAACGCCACGCAGATGAGGTAACGTGCGGCGCGCCTGGCTCGCAATTCTGTTTTCTCTGGCGCTGCCGCTTTCGGCCGGCGCCGAGCCGACCCAATCGATCGATCATGCGCGGCTGCTCGCGGGAGACGTCATCAAGGCGGCGCCCCCCGGCGTGGCCGAGATCGATCTCGGTCCGGCTCCGCCGCCTGGAGGAACCCGCCTGCTCAACAAGAACGAGATCGAGCAGATGCTCCGGCAGCGCGGCGTGGACACGAGCAAGCTCGCCATCCCCGCACAGATCCGCATCACTGGAGCGGCCAGGCGCCTGTCGCCGGCCGAGCTTACGACGCTCATCACCCCGGTGATCATGCAGAACCTCCCCCGCGGCGTCGCGCTCACCAAGATCCAGCCCGGCTACGACGTGGTCGTGCCGCCGAGCGCCACCATCGGAACGGTGGAGATCCCCCGCCATCCCCGCCAGAAGGGGCCGTTCCGCACCACCGCCAACGTACAGATGGTCGCCGACGGCAACATCGTGGCGCGGATCCCGGTTCCCGTCGTGCTCGAAGTCAGCGAAGAGGCGTCGCGGCCCGACGTGGCGCGCGGCTCACGCATCGGCCTCGTCATCGATCGGCGATCGCTGCGCATCATGACCCAAGCCTCCTGCATGCTCGATGCGAACATCGGCGATGTGGTGAGCGTCCTCGTCCTTCCCACCAACCGCGTCGTCAAGGCCAAGATCACGAGCCACGACGAAGCACAAATGGTCGAGGGGCTGTGAACCCCCTTCGCAGAAGAACGCTCGGCGCCGCCCTCGTCGTCGCCTTCGGCTGGCTCAGCGCTGCATGCGGGCCGCCGCACGTAGCCCCCTTCACGCCGCGCGAGCGCAAGTACGCGCCCGGGCAATACGCCGTGAAGCAAGCCGACGCCAAGCCCACCGCCGGTTCGCTCTACTCCGAGGCGACGGGCGGCTTCCTCGAAGACACCCGCGCCGTACGCGTCGGTGACGTGGTGGTGGTGCGCATCGACGAGCAGGCCAATGCATCGGGCACGGCCAACACCAAGCTCAACAAGAGCACGAACAAGGACATGGGCGTGCAAGCGCTGCTCGGCCTCATGCCCGCCCTCAAGAAGGCGCACCCCGACATCGATCCCGAGAAGCTCATCCAGCTCGCCGCCACGGCCGACTTCGCCGGCGACGGCCAGACCAGCCGCAAAGGGCAGCTCACCGGCAACATCGCCGTGCGCGTGACGCAGCAGATGCCCAACGGCGACCTCTTCGTGGAGGGGACGAAAGTGGTCATGATCAACCACGAAGAGATCCACCTTTACATCTCCGGGCTCGTCCGCCGCGCCGACATCGGCGCCGACAACTCCGTGGCGTCCTCGCGCCTCGCCGACGCCCAGGTCGAATTCACCGGGCGGGGCGACGTCGCCGACTACACCGACCGCGGTTGGCTCACCAAGATCCTCGACTTCATCAATCCGTTCTGAGACTCCACTCGATGCACCTCGCCCGCAAGTTTTCGTTCCTTCGCAAGCTGCCGCTCCTCGCGGCACTTCTCGTCGTGGTCGTGTCAGCGCCGGCGCGAGCCGACCGCGTTCGCGACCTGTGCGACGTCGTCGGCGCACGCGAAAACCAGCTCCTCGGGTACGGCGTCGTCACCGGATTGACCGGCACGGGGGACGACGTCTTCTCCGCGCCTTTCGCCGCCCAATCGCTCCTCGCTTTGACGCGGCGGCTCGGCGTCCAGATCGACGCCGGCCAGCTCAGGCTGCGCAACGTCGCGGCGGTGCTCGTCACCGCCACCATCCCGCCCTTCGCCAAGCCGGGCAGCCATCTCGACGTAACGGTCTCTTCGATGGGTAACGCGCGCTCGCTCTCGGGCGGCGTGCTCTTGCAGGCGCCCCTCTTGGGCGCCGACCGGCACGTCTATGCCGTCGCGCAGGGGCCGTTGGTTCTCGGTGGATACGAAGCCAAGGGAGCGTCGGGCAGCTCGATCAAGAGCAATGTCACCACCTCGGGACGCATCCCCGGCGGCGCGCTCGTCGAGCGCGAGATCCCCATGCCGTACGCTCAAGACGACGTCATTACCTTGGCGCTCAAGCAGGGCGATTTTGTCACCGCCCAGCGCATCGCCGACGCCGTCAACAAGCTTCTCGGAGCCGGCACTGCGACGGCTCTCGACGGCGGTACCGTACGGGTGAAGTCCAAGGGCGACCTCAAAGGACGCCCCGTCGAGCTCATGGCGAAGTTGTCCGACATCGACGTCCAACCGGCCAGCTCCGCCAAAGTCATCATCAACGAGCGGACCGGCACCATCGTGGCAGGCGGTGACGTCCGGCTTTCGCCGGTCGCCATCGCGCAAGGCGGTCTCACCATCGTGATTCGCGAAACGCCCGTCGTTTCCCAACCACTGGCGCCGTTCGGTCGAACGGGAACGACGGTGGTCACGCCACAAACCGAGATCACGGCCGAGCAGGACAAGCCCACGCCGTCGATGACTTTCCTGGAAGGCGCGACGTCGCTCGCCGACGTGACCAACGCGCTCTCCGTGCTCGGCGTCGGGCCCCGCGAGCTCGCCAGCATCCTTCAAGCGCTGCGCACCGCCGGCGCGCTGCGCGCCGAGATCGTGATGCAATGAAGGTAGCCGCACTCCAGCCCGCTTCAGCGTCCGGTCTCGATCAGAGCGCCGCCACGCAAGAGACGCAAGCCAAGCCAGAGGCCGGCCAAGTCGACGGCAAAAATGCCATCGACCCCGAGAAGCTCCGCCTGGCGCGAGAGTTCGAGCAGATCTTCATCCGCAAGATGCTCTCCTCGCTCGAAAAAAGCGGACGCAGCATGGCAGGCGCCTCCGCCTCGTCGAGCGGCGACGCCTATGGATCCATGGTCGTTTCGGCTCTCGCCGAGGCGGTCTCCAAGGGCGGCGGTGTCGGGCTCGCCGAGGTCATCGCACGCGCCGCTTCCCAACAGGTCGAGGGGCCCGCTGCGCAGACCGGCTTCGGCGCCGCGAAGATCACCGCGACTCCCAACGTAAGCATCATGATGTCCCCTGCGCCGACCACGGTGACCTACCCCCGCCCCATACCCGCGATAAACATCAATCAAAATCATGACATCCAAGAATCGTTTAAGGATCGCAAGCGGTGACCGTCCACTGGCTCGAGACAGGTACCTCCCACATCCATGGTTGGCCCATGGTGTGCAGGAAGTTCGCAATCGGAGGATGACATGAAGGTGCACAGCCACGCGATCGATGCGTACGCACGCACAGCCCTCGCATCCACTACGCCAGCGCGCCCAGTGGAGCCCGCCGCCACGCAAGTTACGAATAGCAACAACGAAGCAGCCCAAGTCACGGTGTCGGACGAAGCTCGCGCCCTCGCGGCAAAGGGCACCGGCGGCATCGACGAGATGAAAGTCGCCGCGCTGAAGAAGCAAATCGACGAGGGCGAATACAGAGTGAACCCACAGATCATCGCAATGCGCATCCTCGACTCCCTCGGGTAAAAAGCGCGCGCGATTTTGCCCCTGAGCGGGCCAGCGAAGAACGACCATGAACCAGCACGACACCCTGCAAGAGCTCGACGAAATCGCGGGAGCGCTTCACCGGGTTCTGAGCGAAGAGTTCGAGGCGCTCAAGCGCCTCGATGCGGTGGCGGTCGAACGCGCAGCTGCTTGCAAGGAAGTGCTGGTCGAGAAGCTTGCCGCCCTGCGCAATCGACTGCCGAACGAGCCGGGAGTCCGCGCCACCATCGGCCGCATTCAGACCGCGTCGCAGGCCAATCAGGCCTTGCTCATCCACGCGCGCGCCTGCTTGCGCGGCGCCATCGAGCTTGCCTCGGGCGCCCCCATGGAACCCGCTTCGTACTCCCGGACGCCGGGCGGCGCGCCGGCCCCCGCGCTGCGCGTCGACATCCGAGGCTGAAAATGGGCATCAACAACCTCCTCGGGCTCGCGCGGGACGCGCTTACGGCACAGGGGTTCGGCCTCGATGTGACGGGCCAGAATATCGCCAATGCCAGCACGCCCGGGTACGTGAGGCGAACGGCGCAGCTGGAGACACGCGCTGTCGGCACGGTGACTTATGGCGGCGTCTCCGTCGCCGGGATAGGGCGCTCGGTCGATCGTTATCTCGATGCGCGCACCTACGAAGCCGGTAGCTTTTCCGCCTCGGCGAGGTCGCGCGACAGCGCGCTCACGCAAGTCGAGGGCCTGTTCAACGATATGGCGGGCAGCGGACTCGGGAGCGCGCTCGACGCGCTGTTCGGTTCCTTCAGCGCCCTTGCCACCAATCCGAACGATCCCACCGCCCGCAGCGCGACGCTCGCCAGCGCCGACAATTTCGCCGCGCGCATCCGGGAGACCTCGAGACAGCTTCTCACGCAACGGCAGGACCTCCTCACTCAGGCGCAAGCCACGGCGGCGCAAGTGACGGACATCGCCTCGCAGATCGCAAAGCTCAACGGGCGCATCTCCGAGGCCGAGGTGGCGGGAGCCGACGGATCCGATCTCAAAGACTCGCGTGACAAGCTCGTCGGCGATCTTGCACAGAAGATCAACATCCACACCTTCACAGACGGCGCGGGGAAACTCGTGATCGCGGCCGCCGGTGCGACGCTGGTCGAGGGCAACAATGCCGCCGCACTCACGGTGAACACGTCGCCGGGCGGCGCCATGCAGATCCTCGTGCAGCGAGCGAACGGCACGACATTCGACGTCTCGGCACAGACCACCGCCGGCACTTTGGGCGGTCTGCGCGAGGCGCGCGAGACCGACCTCGTCGCCGTGAACCAAAAGCTCGACCAATTCGCCTACGACGTGGCGACCGCCGTCAACACGCAACACGCCGCCGGCGTGGGGCTCGACGGCATAGGGCTACGCAACCTCTTCACCGTGAGCGGGCCCACCGGTGCCGCAGCTTCGATTACGCTCGACGCGGCGATGGTCGGCCACCCCGAATACGTTGCGGCCGCGTCGTCATCGGCCGAGCTGCCCGCCGGTTCCACCAACGCCGTCGCCTTGTCCCGTTTGGCGGACGCCAGCATCGCCACCGGCAATACGCGCACGGCCATCGAGGCGTATTCCGACCTGGTGGGCGATATCGGCCAGCGCAAGATGAGCTCCGCACAAGACGTCAACCTTCGCAGTGCGATCTTCAGCCAGGCGCAAGCCATGCGTGAATCGACGAGCGGCGTCTCGATGGATGAGGAGCTGATCGCGCTTTCGCGCTACCAGCGCGCCTACGAGGCGGCGTCGAAGCTATTTCGAACCGCCGACGAGCTTCTGGCCAACCTGATGCGGAGTTTCTGAACGTCATGCGCATTGCCGACACCACACGCTTTCGCAACATTCAGGACCAAGTGACGCGCGCCCAATCGGCGCATGCCGAAGCGGCGCGTCAGGCCTCGAGCGGACTTCGCGTGGGCGCTCCCTCCGACGATCCCGTTGCCGCGGCGCAAGCGCTGCGCGTGGGGCACTCCATGGCGCGCACAGGGACGTTCCGCAACACCATCAGCAGCTTGCGCGGCGACGTGGAGCTCGCCGAATCCACGCTGGCCGGCGCCGACGACATCATGAAGCGGCTGCACGACATCGCGCTCGGCGCCGGGTCCGGCACGCTCGACGCGAAGGAACAGGCCGTGCTCGCGACGGAAGTCGCGGCGCTCAAAGACCAGCTCGTCGCCTTCGCCAACCAAAAGGGCAGCATGGGGTATCTCTTCGGTGGGACGAAGACGGAGACGGCGCCCTTCTCAGCGGGCGGGGCGTTTACTGGCGACGATCTCGATCGCACTGCCGAAGTTGGGCACGGTGTGGTCATGACGGTCAGCACGAGCGGCGCCAAGGCCTTCACCGTCGCCGGCGGGCGCGACGTCTTCTCCGACATCGACGACCTTTACGACGCCATCAGCACGGGCGACAAAACCAGCATCTTGGCGAGCGTCAATCAGATGAGCGCCGGCTCGCGTCAGATTCTTGCCGCTCGCGCCGACGCCGGAATCAAGATGGCGCGGCTCGACACGGCCGACGCCACGCTCGAGCAAACGAGTGTGACCCTGGCCACGCAGCGCCACGGTCTCGTCGAAGCAGAGCCCGCACAGGCGTATTCGGCCCTGGCGCAGACGCAACATCAGCTGGAAGCGGCCATGAGCGTGTCGAAGAGCCTGCTCGATACGCTGGCGTCGGCGACGGCCGCGCTCCGCTAAGACTCGCACCCGCCCACATTCTCCTCCGCAGGCGCCGTAGTCGCGCCGCGCGTCGGGGCGGCGGTCGGAAATGAGCCCGATCTCCGCGGCGCGGTCGCGGTACGCTCGGGGATGGTCGCTTCATGCGATTGGCATCCCGAGTGCATCGGAAGATGAAGGAGATGACACGATGCTCATGATCTCCCGCCGGATTGGCGAAACCATCGTCATCGGTGACATCGAAATAACGGTCACGGAGATTCACCGCAAGGCCGTGCGGCTCGCCGTGAAGGCGGACGCCTCTCACCTCGTGCTCCGCGGCGAAGTACGCGACGCCATCGAGAAAGCCAACCGATTGGCGGCAGAGAGCGCGATCGAAGGTCTCCCCTTGCCCGACCCCGGTAAACCCAAGCCGACATGACCGCCCAACCTGCCGTCGAAGCACCCGCCCCGCCGCTGACCGTCTTCGAAGAAAACTTGGCGGCGCTCGATATCAAGGGAAAGACCCGCGAACGGGTCCTCGAAGCGAAGCCGCGCGGCCGCATCGTGCGCCAGGCGGACGGTAACCACGTGCTCGTGGTGGATGGGCAAACCCTCGGCGCACCAGCCGATGCGGCGTCGTGGGAGCGAACGCTCGCCAGCATCGCCGCCGGCAAGAACCGCATCGTCGTGCTGCTCGGGCTAGGTACGGGTCACGCGCTCCGCGGGTTACGAGCACGCACGTCGGCGCGCATTCTGGTCTATGAACCGGATTCTGCGCTCCTTCGTACCTTGCTCGAATGGGGCCCTTGCGATCTCGGCGGCGTCGCCATCTGCACCGATCTTACGGACTTGCGGATGCATTGGGCTTCGGCTCGTACCTCCCGCCCGGAAGTGACGCTGGTCTGCACCCCCGGCTACAGGCACGCATTCCCCGAAGCCGAGCCAGCACTCGGCGCCACCATCCAATCGCTCATCGCCAATACACACATGAGCGAAAACACGCACTACATTCGGGCGCGCACCTGGATCACCGACATCATGGCGAATCTCGAGCATCTGGTGGGTGTCACCTCGTTTCTCGCGCTCGAGGGTCGCTACGAGGATGTTCCCGCCTTCATCGTCGGCGCCGGACCGTCGCTGGAAAAGAACATCGAGCTCCTGAAAGAGGCTACCAAAAAAGGGATCGTCTTCGCCGCCAATACCAGCGCAAGAGCGCTGGCAAGAAATGGCATCACTCCGCAGGTCGTGGCTTGTCTGGAATCGATCGATCTCTCCGCCGATTTGGGCGAGCTACCGTTCATCGATGAAGTCGTGCGAGCTTTCAGCCTGACCGGTAGCCCGTCGCACATGACGGTGGGGCGCGGGCCGCTTCTTCCCACTTACGAAGCCATCCGGGCGTGCCTGCCCTTGGTGGAATTGCTCGGTCATGCGGGTCTTTCGGTCGGCGCCAGCGTGACCACCGAGGCTTTCATGCTGGCGGAACGGCTGGGGTGCAATCCCATCGTGCTCGTCGGTCAGGATCTCGCGTTCACCGGCAACCAGGCTTACGCGAAAGGGACACGGTACGAGGGTTCGACCGTCGAAGTCGACGGTGCCGGACGCGTCGTTCACAGCTGGTCGAAAGCCAAAGTCGAAGCGCACGGTACCACCGCCGGCAATCTGCCGAAGTCGCAGCCGCACCAGGAAGTGCCGGCCTGGGGAGGAAACGGATCCGTGCCCAGCACGCAGTCGTTCACGGCAGTGCGCGATTGGCTGGCCACCAGTGCCGATCTTCTCAAGCGTCAAAAATCCGCCCTGCGCTTCGTCAATGCAACTGAAGGGGGCGCCCGCGTCCCCAACTTCGAAGAGCGCACGCTCGCCGAGATGCTGGCGCAGATGCCTGAGCGCGGCATCACCAGCCGCTCGATTGCCGACGACGCCGCGCGGCTCGGCCGGGCCGTGACCCGAGCGCAAATCCACGCCTGGGCCGAGCTGCAGCGGAGCCGCGTTCGCAAAGCGAAAGAGGCCGCCGTGTTGGTCGCCAAGCTGGTCAAGAAAGCGCTCGCCGAGCTCGATGCCGAGAACCCCGAGGCGGTCACGCGTTCTTTCCGCCGTCTCGAGCCGGCCGAGAAAGCACTGCGCGAAGCATGCATCGATCAGGCTTTCATCGAAACCTGGAGCAGCGCTGAGCTGCAGCGCATTGCCTTTGCGGGCAAGCACGCGAAGATCGAGAAGAGCGCGCAGGCGGAAGCCGAGCACGCCCTTTGCAGCGAAGGAAAGATCGCCGACATGGTCATCCGCGCCACCGAAGAGCTCGAGACCATGCTCAGTCGCGTTTCAGAGCAGCACGGCGCCTGACCGTCCGGAGAACCCATGGCACTCATCATCCCGCCCAACACTTCGTCAACGTCGGTGGACCCGCAGCTCGGATCGAGCTCCGCGGCGAAAACCACCACCAAGGCTGCAAATCTCGTCGACGGCAACGCGACGGCGCGGCCGAGGGCGGCGCAAGCCGAAGACCTTGCCATCAGCGATGCGATGCGAATTCGGATTCGCTCCCTCGCGTCGGCAGAGCGCAGCGCCAATGACGGCATCGCCATGGCCCAAGTCGCGGACGAAGCTCTCGGACGAATGGGAGGACTACTCGAGCAAATGCGCGATCTCGCCAGCAAAGGCGCCAACTTTGCCGGCGGCACTGCGGATGGCGAATTTTCACGACTGCAGGCGCAGATCGCTCGGATTCAAACGGACGCCACCTACGACGGCCGCGCGCTTCTCGGCGCGGAAGTAGTCGAAGTCGGGTTCGATGTGGTGTGGGAAGGGGGAACGAGCGACCGCTTTTCGGTGACGCTCGGCGGTCTCGTGCCGCTCGCGGCACTTGCCGCCGACTCGGAACTGGGAGGCAAATCGCTGCCCGCCGCCGGCAGTGTCGTCAGTCGCATCGACGACGCGCTGGCCGCAGTCGCCGATAAACGGGCGCGGTTCGCCGCCGCCGTGAATCGCTTTGCGGGCGCCACCGCGGGCGTGCAGGTCG
>Ga0190265_10000287_pt1 | contig 40785 bp, 36 predicted proteins | sample Popmic124T_FD_133135 | JGI IMG/M metagenome (GOLD analysis project Ga0190265, IMG submission 133135) | Populus adjacent soil microbial communities from riparian zone of Indian Creek, Utah, USA - 124 T | ecosystem: Environmental > Terrestrial > Soil > Riparian zone | place: USA: Utah | collected... | reverse complement strand
TGGGGAGAGAGGGGTTGGTGCGAAAGGGGGGACTCGAACCCCCACGGCCTTGCGACCACAAGATCCTGAATCTTGCGCGTCTACCAATTCCGCCACTTTCGCGCGGGGCAGATTCTAGGGAGACAACCGTGGCCATGTCAACCGTATTTCCAGGAACCGAAGCGCTCTTGCGAGGCCGGGTCCTGTCCCGGCTCCAGGATGCGGGCAGGCAGGGGCTCCGCCCCGAGGGCGTTGAAGAGGACGCCGGACTCGACGAGATCAGGGAGTCCCTGGAGGCCTTGCAGTCCGAAGGCAAGGCCTTCGAGATCGACGGGAGCTGGTACGCCGAGGGGTTCGGCCCCTGGGCCGTGGGCGTGATCGAGCTGCTGGAGGACGGCGATGGCGTGGTCCGTTCCCCCGAGGCCCACTACCGCGACCAGCCCGGGCACTACGTCCGCAAGCGCAACCTCAAGGGCGCGCTCACCGGCGACACGGTCCTGGTCCGCTCCACGGGCCGCCGCTCCAAGGAAGGGGACTGGCGGATCCCCGAGGCCTCGGTCCAGCGCATCCTGAACGAGCGCCACGAGACCCTCGTGGGCACCCTGGAGCGGGACGAAACCGGCGAGCTCATGCTCCTCCCCTACGATCCCAAGATGTCCATCGACCTGCCGGTGGTCGAGGCGGACGACGTCCCCGAAGGCCACTACGTCGTTGTCCGGATCGAGCGCAGTGAGCGCGGACGGGAGCCGGTGGGCCGGGTGGCGGAGGTCCTGGGCGACGCCGACGAGCCGGGCGTGGACGTCCTTGTCGTGCTGCGCCACTATGGCATCCCGGACGAGTTCCCGCCCGCCGTGCTGGAGCAGGCGGAGCGGTTCCCCAAGGACCCCACGCCCGCGGACTGGAAGGGCCGGGAAGACCTGCGCGACCGCATCGTCATCACCATCGACGGCGAGAGCGCCCGGGACTTCGACGACGCCGTCTCGATTGAAATGCTCCCCAACGGGCTCTTCGGGCTCGGAGTCCACATCGCGGACGTGGCCCATTATGTAGAGGAGGGGACGCCGCTCGACCTGGAGGCCTACCGCCGCGGCACCAGCGTCTACTACCCCGACCGCGCCATCCCCATGCTGCCCGAGGCCCTGTCCAACGGCCTCTGCTCGCTCCGCCCCAACGTGCCGCGGCTGACCACCTCGGTCTTCCTGGACATGGACAGGGAGGGCAAGGTCCATGACCGCCGCTTCGCCGAGACCGTCATCCGGAGCTCCCGGCGCATGACCTACAACGAGGTACGGCGCATCCTGGAGGAGCCCCAGGAGCGGGACCTCGCCGAGTACGGGCCGATCCTCACCTGCCTGCGCGACATGCACGTCCTCATGACCATCCTCCACCACTCGCGCCTCAAGCGCGGCTCGATCGACTTCGACCTGCCCGAGGGCAACGTCGAGCTGGGCACGGATGGCACGGTCGTGGGCGTGATCCCGAGCGAGCGCAACGTGGCGCACCGGCTCATCGAGGAGTTCATGATCGCGGCCAACGAGGCCGTGGCCCTGGAGCTGCACACGCGCGAGGTGCCGGCGCTCTACCGGGTCCATGACGCACCGAGCCCCGACCGCCTCCAGGAGCTGCGCGAGACCCTGCGCCCCCTGGGCGTGGCGCTCAAGGGGGAGCTGACGAGCCTCCACCCCGGTGCCCTGCAGCAGGTGCTGGCCCGGGTGAAGGGCCAGCCCGAGGAGCCGTTCGTCTCCTCCCTGGTCTTGCGCACCATGCAGCGGGCGGTCTACGACCCGCAGTGCCGGGGGCACTACGCGCTCGCCTCCCACTACTACTGCCACTTCACCTCGCCGATCCGGCGCTATCCGGACCTGGTGGTGCACCGGGGTCTGAAGGCCCTGGTGCACGAGCGCGCCCACGAGCGGGCGGCGGACACGGCCTTGGCCGCGCGCCTCCCGACCATGGGAGAGCACACGAGCTCGACCGAGCGCCGGGCCGAGCAGTCCGAGCGCGACCTCCTGCAATGGAAGAAGGTCCGCTTCCTGGCCGACCGGGTGGGGCAGACCTTCAAGGGGAGGATCACGGGCGTCCAGCCCTTCGGCCTCTTCGTGCAACTCGAGAGCTATCTCGTGGACGGCCTGGTGCCGATCCGCAAGATGGGGGACGACTACTACCTCTACGAGGCTGAGTCCCACCGCCTGGTGGGGGACCGCACCCGCAAGGTCTACCAACTCGCCGACCCGCTGGAGGTGGAGCTGACCGGAGTGAGCCTGCGGCACCGGGGCCTGGACCTGAAGATCGTGGGCGTGCCCGAACCCGGGGAGAGGGGGGAGTGGCCCCGTCCGCGGGAATCCCGTGAGCCGGGGGGGCGGGGCGATCGCAAGGAGCGCCGCGAGCGCCCGGGCGAGCGCAAGCCGGAGAAGAAGGAGCGGCGCAAGCGGCGGTAGGGAGTAGTCCGCAGCGGGTGGGAGGGCCCCCTCTCCTGCGGAGCAGGGGAGGGATGGGGAGGGGTCTTATGGGATCTCGCCGAATTCTTCTCGCAGCTCCTCGACTTGGTCCTGCCGGTTGACGCTCTCCCAAGCCTCCCGGGCGGCTCGTAAGTGACCTTGGCGCTCCTCGGATCCGTCGGGAGCGAGCCGGGCAAGGCGAACGTGAGCCCAGCCAATGGAATAACGCGCCTGTACTCTCTTATAGAGGCCAAGCGACTCCGCGAACTTTGCTCCGGCCGTCTCACGGTCGGAGCGTCGGAGCGCGATGTCGCCCAGTTTCTGGATGCAGTTGGCCTCTCCCAGCACGGAGCTGACTCTTCTGTAGAGAGGCAAAGCTTCCTGGTATCGATCGCGGGCAGCGTCGAGGTCGGATCGTAGGAGCGCGATGTCGCCCAGGCTCTGGATGCAGTTGGCCTCTCCCAGCACGGAGCTGATTCTTCTGTAGAGAGGCAAAGCCTCCTCATAGCGGTCGCGGGCGGCATCGTGGTCGGAGCGTCGGAGCGCGATGTCGCCCAGTCTCCAGATGCAAGTGGCCTCTCCCAGCACGTCACCGACTCTTCTGTAGAGAGGCAAAGCCTCCTCGTAGCGGTCGCGGGCGGCGTCGTGGTCGGATCCTAGGAGCGCGATGTCGCCCAGGCTACGGATGCAGTTGGCCTCTCCCAGCACGTCGCCGACTCTTCTGTAGAGAGGTAAGGCCTCCTGGTAGCGATCGCGGGCAGCGTCGTGGTCGGAGCGTTGGAGCGCGATGTTGCCCAGGCTCCGGATGCAGTTGGCCTCTCCCAGCACGTTGCCGACTCTTCTGTAGAGGGCTAAAGCCTCCTCGTAGCGGTTGCGGGCGGCGTCGTGGTCGGAGCGTAAGAGCGCAATGTCGCCCAGTTTTTTGGCGCATGCGGCCTGCAGCCACTCTCTTTCCGTGGTTTGGGCAACGTGCATGGCCCGCTCCAGGGATGCTTGCGTACCCCGGCCGGAGAATCGCACGAACTCACCAAAGCCGACAGCAGCCCAAACCGCCGGCTCGGGATCAGTTCTCTCCAAACCCAAGGAGATCATGGAATCTACATTTCCGAGCTCATTGACCAACTTCGCTGCCGCCTCGGCTCCTCTGTCCGCGCCAACTTGCTCTCCCTGCTCAGCCAAGTTGAGGTAGTGCTCGATGACACGACTGAGATCCTCCTCCTGCGCAGGATGCTGTCTGTGAACATATTCTCGAATTGGAGCCAAGACCCGCACCCGGGTAGCCTGGTTGAACCCGAGCCCCACCTTCCTCAGGATTGACGCGGCTTCGTCGCCATCTCCGGGAAGGAGAGCATCTAAATCCTGGCGGGCTGCCCCGTCCGGGAGCAGAGCGAGCACAGTGAGAAGCCTGTGAGCTTCCGGAGTCATGCGGGCTCCTGAGATCGAAAGCTCTAGAGAAACCTCAAAGTTTGTGAGCCGCTCCCTGCCATCCGCGCGGCGGAGCAGGGCGGTCCGCTTTTCCTGCCACTGCTTCCAGAGCCTTGTCAGGTCGGAATCTCCCTCGGCCTGGTGGGCCATGAGCACGACGGCGATGGGAAGGCGGTCCACCGCCTCAAGGAGACGGTCGAGGTCGGGATCGGACCGGAAGCGCGCACCGGCAACGTCCACGAACGTGTCACGGGCGGCAGGGAGCCCGAGAGGGCCGACCCGGATGGCCTCCCTCCACTTCGGCCCGAACGGGCGCTGGTCGCCGCGGACCGAAGCCACCAGGACCACCCCCGGTGTCGTGCTCAACTGGGTGAGCAACTCCTCGACGGGGGAAGTATCCGCTTCCCAGGGCGTCTCCAGGTTGTCGAGGGCCAGGACGGCCGGCTCGCTCTCCAGGTTCTGGAACAGGCGGCCTTCCAGATCTGGGCCTGATTCGAGACCGACGCCCAGCGAGATCTCCGCCACCACGGCATCGCGGCTCTTGGTGCCGTCGCACCGGATGAAGAACCTACGGTCTCTGTAACGGGCTTTGACCCGCGGCTCATGGAGGGCTTCGAGCGTGAGAGTTGTCTTTCCCACTCCCGGAGGGCCGAGGATAGGGGTGGGGGGCGGAGAGGGCTGGAGAAGCGTCTCGACCAGCTCGCGAACCTCGTCCTCGCGGCCGAAACATCGGGGCGGCCGGCCAGGGAGGCGGGACGGGCGAGCTGTCGGCGTGGGCTTGTCCTCTTCCTTCCTGCCGGCCGTTGCGAAAGAGCCGAGGCTACGCACGAACGCACCGAGATCCCCATGCTTCGGACCGTAGAAAATAGGAAAGATCCGGTCCTCCCGATGCTTTTCCCGCAGTTTCTCGAGCTCGTCCTCCTTGCAGAGCCGGTAATGCCGGGCCTCCGCATCTTGGAATGCCTCCCGCGCCCAAGCAAGGAGAGCTCCGAAGTTGGGGTCGTCCAGCCCGTCCCCGCAGCCGATGAAGAGCAGGGTGTGGAGAGTCTGGATGGCTCGAAGAACCGCCTGGGCGTACTGATTGCCGCGGATGTGCTCGTAGGAGCGGATGCCCAGGACGACCGACTCCGGCTCCTCCCAATACCCGTGAAGATGGAGGATGCCGGGCTCCTCTCCCCGGATGATCCGGGCGGCCTTGTCGCCATCCCGCCAGGTCACGGCTGGGCGGCCGGTGGCATTCTCCAGCAGGCTGTCGTAGTTCGTGGTCGCGATGGGCAGGCCGAGATCGCGGATGGCCTCGACGACGGTCCGATCCTTCGGCTCCAGCTTCCCTACCGTCTCATGAAGCCAGCGGCGGTACTCGCCGCCTGTGGGGAAGCCGAGCTTGCCGGAGATTTTTTCGGCAGCGATGAGGAGGTCGTCTAGATCCCCGGACCGGATCTCCTCTTGCACCCGACTCGCCCATTTCGAGTCGAGCCCCCGGACGGCAACGCATCGCTCAACGCCGTTCTCCAGGAGCCCTTGCCAGGAGGCGAGAGGATCGCCTTGCGTGGCCCCGATCGACACGCCCGCTCCGACCACCACGAGGACGTGGCCCTTGGCGATCTCGGCCCGGAGGTCTTCGGCAAGGTCGTGGGTCATGCTCGGCTCCACTGAACAGGAGAATGCTACCGGATTACCGGGCGCAGCACGTCACGGGGATGGTCCTCCCCGAGCGGGGACGATCTCGTACCCGATGGGGAGGGAGCGCACGGGCCGAGGACGATCCGCCCGCGGCGGTATGGCCTTGTCCCCGAGGCGTGGAACGCGTACGCCCCGTGGCTGAGCCGTGCGCGCCGGGTACGGGGCGTACGCGAACGGTACGGCGCGCACGCGAAGGGGACGACTCGTCCTCGCGGGGTAGGGCCTCGTACCCCGCCGGTACGGCTTGCAATCGCCGGGTGCGAGCTTCTACCCTGCGGGTATACCTCGTCCCCGAAGGATACGGCTTCCTCCCCCGATGGGGAGGCTTTCCCCAACGGCTTGGGACCCCCTCCCCAGCCCTCCCCTGCTGCGCGGGAGAGGGGGCAGCACGCAGGGTCGAGCAGGGGGAGAAGAAAGAGCGCAAGCGGCGGCGGTAGGCAGTAGAGACCGGCGTAGATCTGTGTAGTACACTGTATTCATGCGCACGACATTGACGATCCGGACCGACGAGAATCTCCGCGAAGCTCTGAAAGCTCGGGCTGCCGTTCAGGGGAAGTCCGTCTCCGAGGTCGCTCGTGAGATCCTGAGCGAAGCTCTTGCCGAGCGCCCGCTCTCCGAACGGATTGGACATCTGAGGGGGCAGCTCGATCTAAAGTCGGGCACCTCAGATCCCTGGCGAGAGCGCCTCCGCGAGCGCAACTGGCGGCCTTGAGAACCTGGCTTCTCGACACCGGTCCTATCGTCGCCTATCTAGACGCTTCGGAACCGGACCATCGCAGGGTCGCCGCCCGGCTGGACGCGTTCAAGGGGCAGCTCTATACGACGAGCGCGGTGATCACGGAAGCCATGCACTTCGTGGCGGGGGTGCGCAAGGGTCCATCCTTGCTCGCAGAGCTTGTCGCCGACAGTGGGCTTCAGGTCCTGGACTTCAGCAGTGCCATATGGCTGGCCGAGGCCGCTCAGCGGATGGAGAAGTACGCTGACCTGCCGATGGACTTTGCCGACGCTACTCTCGTCCTCCTGGGGGAGCACATCGATGTCTTCGAGGTGCTGACGTTCGATCGCCGCGGCTTCTCCGCGTTTCGCTCATCACGAGGCAAACACTTCTCGATGGTTCTGGACCTACCTGACTCCAAAGCCTGACCCTCACCCTCTTCGGAGCACGCCCGCTCCGATCACCACGAGGACGCGGGGTCGAGCGGCTGTCCCGCGAGCTCCAGCGCATCGCCCTGCTAACATCTCGGCCTCTCGCACGTTAAGAGGATGATGGCCTTCCCCCGCACCGTGATCCTCCTGCTGGTCCTGGCCCTCGGCGGCTGCTCGCGCATCCTTCCTTCGCGGGACCTTCAGCTCTCCGAGATGAGCTTCCAGATGGCGGTGCTCGGCCGGAGCGCTTCCGAGGCGGAGGCGGCGGTCGTCATCAAACCTGGGGGCGCCGCGGGGGTCTTCCGCGAGCGGGTGGACTTGAGCGGCGGCGACCGGATCGTGGCCGAGGTGGACGGGCAGCGCTATGACTTGGCCGGACCTGTGAGGCTCTCCAAGGGCAACACCGGATACCGGACCACGGTCCCCGCATCCGCGCCCGGGACCCGGGTGCGTATTCTTTTCGCACGCCCGGGGCGGCCCGACACACCCATCGGCAGCGGGACCCTCCCCAAGCCGTTCGAGCTGGCCGAGCTGCCGCGGTCGCCGTCCGCCTCCCGTCCCCTGGAGGTGAGGTGGGCTCCGGTCAGCTCCGATCCCATGGAGATCGCGGTGAAAGGTTCCTGCCTCTCGCAGACGACCCTCTGGATGGGGGAGGACCCCGGTCTTGGTGTCCTGGAGGCAGGCCTTCTGCGGCCGCCGGTCTTCAAGTGGAACGACTGTCAGGTGGATCTGACCGTGGGGCGCGTGGGGGATGGGCGGCCGGAGCGGGGCATTCACCCGGGAAGCTCGTTCGTCATTCGGCAGGAGCGGATGGCGCGGCTGGAGCCGGTGCGGTAGGACCCCTCAAACCTCCTCCAGCGTCGCCAAAAGGTCCGTCCGCCCGATCCGCCCCCAAGCCTCCCGCGCCGTTTCGACGTGCGCCCTTCTCTCGTCGGACCCCTCGGGTTCGAGGAGCGCGAGGCGGACGTGGACCAAACCGATCGAGTAGCGGTCCCCGACCTTCTTGTACAGGTTGAGCGCCTCCTGGTAACGGAAGCGGGCGGCACCGGGATCGGCGAGCGCGTTGGCGACGTCGCCCATCCGCTGGAGGACGTTGCCCTGGCCCAGGAGGTCCCGGATGCGGCCGTAGAGGGAGAGGGCTTCCCGATAGCATCCGAGGGCAGTCTGGGTATCCGCCTGGAAGAGCGCCACATCTCCGCGGCCCCTCAGGCAGTGGGCCTCGCCCTGCAGGCTCCCGGCCTTCTGGTAGAGGAAGGTGGCTTCGCCGTAGCGGGCGCCCGCGGCCTCGAAGTCCGACCTCTCCAGGGCGATCTCCCCCAGGCCGCGCAGGCAGTTGGCCTCGCCCACGGCATCCCGGAGACTCCGGTAGACAGACAGGGCCTCCTCGTAGTGGCGGGTCGCGCTGTCCAGATCATTGCGCTCGACCTCGGCGTCCCCCATCCGGCGGAGGCAGTGGGCCTCGCCTCGGGCATCCTGGGCCAGACGGAAGAGGGGCAGGGCCTCCTCGAAGCGGGACCAGGCGGTGCCGGTGTCGGAGACCTCCAGCGCGAGGTCGCCCAGGCTCTGGAGGCAGAGGGCCTCGCCATGGATGTCCTCGGCCCGGCGGTAGTGGTGCAGGGCCTCGGCGTAGCCCCGGAGGGCGCCCTCCAGGTCCGAGCGGGTCTTCGCGAGCTCGCCGAGCATTCCGGCGCAGAGGGCCGCCAGGTCGTCTCGTCCGGCCTCCCGGGCCACGTCCCGCGCCCGCTCGAGCTCGGAGAGGCCGCTGACGCCCCAGCCCAGGGAGCGGACGAGGTCTCCGAGTCCCAGGGCGGACCGGATCGCGGGCTCGGGATCGGGTCCGTCCAGTCCCAGCAGGAGCATCGAATGGATGTTGCCCGGCTCCTCGATCCACTCCGCGGCGACGCCCCGCTCCAGGTAGAGGTCCACGGCACGGTCGAGGTCCTCCTCCTGGGGAGGGTGCTCCCGCCGCACGGCCTCGCGCACGGGCGCCAGGACCCGCACCCGGCCGCGCTCCTCGAAGGCGAGCCCCGCTGCCTTGAGGGCCGCGGCGGCCTCGTCGCCGTCGCCGGGGAGGAGCAGGCCGAGGTCGTCCGGGCGGACGCCGTCGGGAAGGTCGGCCAGCAGGGAGAGGAGGCGGCGGGCCTCGGGCGTGACGCGGGGGCTGGCCAGGGCCACTTCCAGGGGGACCTCGACGTGGAGTTCCCACTCCTGGGAGCCCTTCCACCGGAGCCGGCCCGACCGCCTCTCGCGCCAGGCCTGCCAACGCTCCCAGAGGGGGGCAAGATCGGGCTCCTCTTCTTCCGCCAAGCGGGCCGCGTGGGCGAGGAGGACGACCGCCAGGGGCAGGAGGTCCACCGCTTCGAGGAGACCGTAGAGGAAAGGGTCGTCCTGGAAGCGCTCGCCGGCTATGGCCAGGAAGGTCTCGCGGGCGGCGCTCAGGCCGAGGGGGTCGACCCGGATGGCGCTCCGCCATGCCGGCCCGGACGGAGGCGGCTCCCCCTGGAGTGTGGCTACGAGGGCGAGACCGGGAATCCCAGCCAGGCGGGAGAGCAACGCCTCGACCGCGTCGGAGTCCGCCTTCCAGGGAACGTCCAGGTCGGTCAGGGCCAGGACCGCCGGTCCCCGCTCCAGCTCCTCGAACAGCCGCTCCTCCAGGTCCCAGGGCTCCAGCCCGAGGGCGCGGCCGATCTCGATCAGCAGGGCGTCCCGGCTCCGGGCGCCATCGCAGCGGACGAAAAACCGCCGCGGACCATGGAGCGCGGCGACCCGGGGATCGTGGAGCGCCGCCAGCATGAGGGTGGCCCTGCCAACGCCCACCGGACCCACCACCGGAGTTGGCCCGGACGAGGGCTGGAGCAGCGCGCCCACGAGGTCGCGCAGCTCGTCCTCCCGGCCGTGGAAGAGAGAGGGCCTGCAGACTCCCGGAGCCCGGGGGACCTTGGCGTCCTGGCCCTTCTCTTGAAGGTTCAGATGATGGGCGTGCATGTTGTAAGCGTATCTAAAACGTTCGCGGTCCGCACCCGCCCGGCCTCTTACCTGAGGGGCCTGCTATGCTTCCGCGGCCATGGCTCTGACCTCGACTGTCGCTATCGTCGGCCGCCCCAACGTGGGCAAATCGACCCTCTTCAACCGCTTGGTAGGCAAGAGGCAGGCCATCGTGCACGACATGCCCGGCGTCACCCGGGACCGGATCACCGGCCTCGCCCATCTGTCGGACGAGCGAGCCTTCCAGTTGATCGACACGGGCGGGCTCATGCTCGCGGAGGACGACCCTCTCGGTCTCTCGACGCAGGTCTTCCTCGCCGTGGAGGAGAGCGATCTCCTCCTCATGATCGTGGACGGCAAGCAGGGGCTCGTGTCCGCGGACGAGGTGGTCTGGGAGCGCATCCGGCGCTACGGCAAGCCCGCGATCCTGGTGGTCAACAAGGGGGACACGCGGGAAGCCCGGGAGCGCTTCTCCGAGTTCTACGGCCTCGGCATCGACCAGCAGATCCTGATCTCGGCGGAGCACGGCGTCGGCATCGAGGACCTCCGGGAGGCACTCGCGCTGGCCCTGCCCGAAATCGCGGAGGTGCCGGCGCCCGAGGCGCCTCCGGTCGCCATCGTGGGCCGGCCGAACGTGGGCAAGTCGTCGCTGTTGAACAGGATCTCGGGCCAGCCGCGCTCGCTCGTGTCGCCCGTGGCGGGCACCACCCGCGACCCGGTCGACACGCTGATCACGCGGGATGGCAAGTCCTACCTCCTTATCGACACCGCGGGTATCCGGCGCCGGAGCCAGACCTCGGGCCAGCCCGAGGAGCTCGCGGTCATGATGGCCCGCCGCTCGATCGAGCGCAGCGAGGTGGGCGTGCTGGTGATCGACGCCGCGCAGGGGATCACGAGCGGCGACCTGGCCATCGCGGGGACGATCTGGGAGCTGGGCCGCGCCGCGGTCGTCGCCATCAACAAGTGGGACCTCCTGGACGAGGAGAAACGGGAGAAGCTGGAGCTCCAGATGGAGAGGATGGACCAGCTGCTCTCGAGTCCCGGGCGGGTCAACGTCTCGGCCCTGACCGGCCGCGGCGTGGAGAAGCTCTGGAAGCCGATCGACCGGGCCCTGGAGGCGTACCACACCCGCCTCAGCACCGGGCAGCTCAACCGGTTCTTCGAGACGGCGATCAAGCGCGTGAGCCCGCCGGCCCTCCACGGCGCGCCCTGGAGGCTCTACTACGCCACCCAGGTCTCCACCGCGCCGCCGACCTTCATGCTCTTCGCGAACCGGCCCCTGCCGCGCACCCACACCTACCGGCGTTACCTGGAGAACCGCCTGCGCGAGGAGCTGGACCTCCCCGGCGTGCCCGTGCGGCTGGTCGTTCGCAAGCGGACGGAATGAGACCCTCCCGAGCCCTCGTCAGCCCCCTCATCGCGGTACTGCTGCTCGCCGCCTGCCGGAAGGAGCCAGCCGCTCCATCCGAGTTCAAGCCCCCGGCCGACGGGCGCCTGACCGAGGAGCAGGTCCAAACGTACCTGGATCGCGCCGAGAGAATGCAGCCCGCCGAGCGCGAGTGGGTGACAGCTCGCGTGCGGGAGGCCCGGATGGCCGGGGTGAGCGCCGGCATCGAGCGAAAGATCACGGACAGCCGCCGCCAGATCCTCCGCTCGCTGGAGGAGCGGCGCCGGACTCTGAAGGACCCCGCGAAGCAGGCCGAGGTGGACCGGCAGATCGCCGAGGTCCGGAGGCTGCTGCAGGGGGCGCCTCCCGAGGTTCCTCCGGTGGTTCGGGACAATGCGGAGCTGTTGGCTCGGATGGAGAAGGAGCCATGATGGAAGAACGCTGGGCTCGGCACCTCGTCTGCTCCCGGACCGGCGTCACCGCGCCCCTTGACGAGCCCGCCTTCCTCTCGCCGGCTGGAGCCCCGTGGCTGGTGGAGTACGACCTCGATCCCGCCAAGGGGGAGCATCTCCGCCGCGAGCTGCCCGGAAGGCCCTGGACCCTCTGGCGCTACCGCGAGCTCCTGCCCCTCTCCGACTTCGACGGCCGGGTCGATCTCGGGGAAGGGGGGACGCCGCTGGTCCGTTTCCGCCGGATGGCTCCTGCGGGAGTCGAAGTGCTGGTCAAGGATGAGGCCCTCAATCCCACGGGCTCGTTCAAGGCGCGGGGGCTGTCCCTCGCCGTGAACCGCGCCCGGGAGCTGGGGGCCGGGGGAGTGCAGCTCGCCAGCGCCGGCAACGCCGCCCTGGCTCTCACCGCCTATGCCGCCGCCGCCGGCCTGCGGGCCAGGGTCGCCCTCCCCGAGGACACTCCCAGGACGGTGGAGGAGCGCTGCCGCGCCCATGGCGCCGAGGTGCTCCTGTCCCCCGGCACCCTGGTTGACGCGGCGAAGCTCCTCTCCGAAGGAGACGGCTACTGGACCATTTCGACGCTGCGCGAGCCCTACCGCGCCGAAGGGAAGAAGACCATGGGCCTGGAGCTGGCCGAGCAGCTCGGCTGGGAGCTTCCGGACTGGATCGTCTACCCCCTGGGAGGAGGCACCGGGATCGTCGGCATGCACAAGGCTTTCGGTGAGCTGCGGCGGCTCGGCCTTGTAGGAGAAAAGAAGCCGCGCTTCGTAGTCGTCCAACCCACCGGCTGCGCCCCGATCGTCCGCGCCTTCGAAAGAGGGGAGGAGGCCGCCGCTCCCTGGGAGGACCCGCGTACCCGGGTCTGGGGTCTGCGCGTGCCCAAAGCGATCGGGGACTTCCTGGTCCTGAGAGCCGTCCGGGAATCCGGAGGCACGGCCGTGGCGGTCGACGAGGAGAGGCTGGCGGAGATCACCGACCGGGTGGCCCGCCTGGAGGGAATGCGGTTCGGTCCCGAGGGCGCCGCGGCGCTGGCTGCGGTGGAGGATCTGACGGCGAAGGGGGCTTTCGCGGCGGGGGAGCGGGTGGTGGTGTTCCAGACGGGAGATCCGGCGAACTACGTATGACCCCTCCTCTCCGGACCTTCCTCGACCTCCTCGTCTCCACCCGCACCGCCACCGCCGCCGTCGCCCTGGCCGGCACCGCGGACGAGGTCGCCTGGGAGGACGCGGCCGGAGATGCTACCCCGGAGGCCCGCTTCGACTTCGCCTCCCTGACCAAGCCGTTCACCTTCACCCTGGCCCTGGTCCTGGACCGGGACGGCACCCTCCCTCTCGCCACCCGGATCGGCGAAGTCTTTCCCGAGGCGAACCCCCGGCTGGGGGGCAGGCCCCTCTCCGACCTCCTCCGCCACCGCTCCGGCCTGGCCCCCTGGGAGCCGCTCTACCACCTCTGCCAATCCCACGAGGAGGTGCAGCCTCTCCTGCTCGACGGGAAGAGGATGAGGGAGTCCCGGCGCGCGGTGTACGGCGACCTGGACATCCTTCTCTATGGTCTCGCCGCGGAGAAGGTCACCGGCCAGCCCTATGACCGGCTGATGCGGTCGCGGGTGCTCGATCCCCTGGGGCTCTCCTCCGTGCAGCCGGCTCCGGGGGACCGGCCCGACATCGCCCGGAGCTTCATGGACACGGACCAGGAGGTGAAGCTGGCGGCGAAGCAGGGGCTGATGATCCCTCTCCAGGGTCCACCCCCGCGCGGGCTGCCCCAGGATGGCAACGCCCGGTTCCTGATCCGCCTGGGAGCGGGTCTTCCGGCTCACGCGGGCCTCTTCGGCCGCGCCCGGGACCTCTGGCGCCTGGGATCGGAATGGTTGGAGCCTCGACTTCTGTTGAACAGGGAGGCCACCGCGGCAGCATTGCGAGGCAGCCCGTTCTACCTGGGCTGGTGGCGGAGAGACCTGAAGGGCAGCGCCGGACGCGCCCTTTCCCCAGGCTCTTTCGGCCACACAGGCTTCGCCGGTGGCAGCCTTTGGATCGACCCTGAACAGCGCCGGGTGCTCGTTCTGCTCACGCACCGGACCGAGCCCTTCAGCAACATGAACCGGTGGCGGCGCCGCTTCCACGCGCTCGCGTCCGCCACATATATGATTCCCTGACGGAGGCATCATCCGATGAACGCACGAGACCTGGTCCTGGTGGACGGGTACCGCACCCCGATGATCGACTACAACGGTGACTTCGCCGACACCTCGGCGATCGACCTCGCCGCGCACGTTGCCAAGGAGCTGCTTGCCCGCACCGGCGTTGAGCCGAGCGAGATCGACCACACGGTCGTGGGCAACGCCCTGCAGACCTCGCCCGACGCCATCTACGGCGCCCGCCACGTGGCGCTCAAAGCCGGTGTGCCCAAGGAGGTCCCGGCCCTCACCGTGAACCGCCTCTGCGGCTCCGGCATCCAGTCGGTCATCTCCGGCTCGCACCTGATCCTGGCGGAGGAAGCCGAGACCTGCCTGGTGGGCGGCATGGAGAACATGTCCCAGGCGCCGCACGTGATCTGGGGAGCCCGCAAGGGCTTCAAGCTCGGGCAGGGGCAGCTCCAGGACCTCCTCATGGTGGCTCTGATGGACACCTACTGCGGCCTCTACATGGCGCAGACGAGCAACAACCTCGCCCGGGACTACGGGATCTCCCGCCAGGAGCAGGACGAGCTCGCGATCCTCTCCCAGCGCCGAGCCGGTGAGGCCTGGAAGGCCTGCCGCCTCTCCGAGGAGGTCGTGCCCGTGACCGTGGGCAAGGGCAAGCGCGCCAAGACGGTCGAGCGGGACGACCACATGCGTCCCGAGACCACCATGGCAGACCTGGAGGGCCTGCCTACCGCGTTCGACAAGGACGGCTTCGTCACGGCCGGCAACGCTTCGGGCATCGTCGACGGCGCGGCCATGATGCTCCTCTCGACCGAGCGCAAGGCGCAGGAGCGGGGCTGGAAGCCGCTCGGCCGCATCCGTTCGTGGGCCACGGTGGGTGTCGATCCCTCGCGCATGGGCATCGGCCCGGCGCCGGCCATTCGCAAGGCGCTCGAGCGGGCAGGCATGACGATGAACGACGTCGACCTCTTCGAGATCAACGAGGCTTTCGCCGGCCAGATCCTGGCCGTGGTCCGCGAGCTGGACCTGGACGTGGACAAGCTGAACGTCAACGGCGGAGCGATCGCCCTCGGGCATCCGCTGGGCGCGTCGGGCACCCGCCTGCTGATCACCCTGCTGAAGGAGCTGCGGCGGCGTGGCGGGGGAGTGGGAGTGGCGTCGGCCTGCATCGGCGGCGGCCAGGGGATTGCGATGGTGGTCGAGGCCGCGGCTTGATCGACCTCACTGGCTACCGGGTGGTCGTGACGGGAGGCAGCCGCGGCATCGGAGCCGCGTGCTGCCGCCTCTTCGCCCGGGCCGGTGCCACGGTGCTCATCCAGTACCTGGCGAGCGGGGTCAAAGCCAACGCTCTTCTTTCCGAGCTTCGCCGCGCCGGGGACCTCCCACATCGGAAGATGCGCTGCGACGTGACGCGGCGCGAGCACGTCCAGAGGCTTTTCCACTATGTGGAAGCGGAGTGGGGCGGGCTCGACTGTCTCGTCAACAACGCCGGCGTCTGGGTCCACGAGCCGCTGGAGAAGCTGGACCACCAGCAGCTCCTGGCCACGCTCGCGGTCAACGTCGTCGGCCCCTTTCTCTGTGCCCGCGAAGCCATCCGCCTGCTGCGCGAATCCTCGAACGGCTCCATCATCAACATCAGCTCCACGGCGGGGCAGAGGGGAGAAGCCTTCTACAGCCCCTACGCCGCGAGCAAGGGAGCGATGATCTCGGCCACGAAGTCCTGGGCCACGGAGCTGGCCCCGGGCATCCGGGTCAACGCCGTGGCCCCCGGCTGGGTGGAGACCGACATGACCGCCGAGGCCCTGTCCGGAGAGCGCCGGGACGAGATCCTCGACAGCATCCCCCTCCACCGGGTCGCCACCCCCGAAGACATAGCCGGGCCGGTGGTCTTCCTCGCCTCTCCTCTTGCCTGTCACATCACGGGCGAGATCCTGAACGTCAACGGGGGGAGTGTGCTGGTGGGGTAGGCATCGGCCGAGCCTGAGCTACAGGCCTTAACCGCGAGAGAGGGTTCTCCCGCTCCCTTCCCCCTCCTGCAGATACCCCAGGCATTTGTAGATCAGCTTCGAAGTCAGGAAGTCGCTCGCGGGCAGGTTTCCGACCGGCGCCAGCTCGACCACATCCATCGCTACGACCTTCTTCTCCTGGAAGAGCCGGCGGAGGAGGCGCAGGGTCGGATACCAGAGCCCGCCTCCCGGTTCCGGGGTGCCGGTGGCAGGGACCAGGGAAGGGTCGAAGTAATCGATGTCGAAGGTGAGGTAGATCTTCTCGGGCAGGCCCGCGAGGAGTTGGGGGAAAAGCTCCTCGGCGCGGTCGAGGTCGTGGCCCCAGATCACGGGCAGCTTCTTCTCCCGGATGAGCTGGGACTCCGGGGTCGAGAGCGAGCGGATGCCCACGGCCAGGGTAGGGATGCCGTCGTCCACGATCCTCCTCATGACGCTGGCGTGGCTGTACGGGGTGCCCTCGAACTCCTCGCGCAGGTCGGAGTGAGCGTCGAACTGGACGACTCCAATCTCCCCGTGAACCTGCTTTGTCGCGCGGACCGGTGCCTGGGTTATGCTGTGCTCGCCCCCGAGGGTCACGAGGAACTTGCCCTTCTCCAGGTGGACGCGGGCTTCCTCCTGCAGCTCGGCCATGGCCTCGGCCATGTCGTAGGCCTCCGGCAGGAACGGCGGGAGCGTGGCGATGCCTATCTGATAGGGCTCGGCGCCCAGCTCCTCGTCGTAGAGCTCCATGCTCTGCGAGGCGCGGATGATCGCGGCCGGACCGGCCGAGGTCCCCTTTCCGTAGGAGACGGTCCGCTCGAACGGGACCGGCAGGACCGCCACGCGGCTGGTCTCATAGTTGCTGGATTCCGGCTCCAGGAGGCCGAAGTTGGTCGACAGGTAGGGCATGGGCGGGGTTGTAACAGGCGGGACCCGGAGTGTCAACGACGATAGAGGACGGATGGAGGGACGGATGGAGATCTCCGAAGAGCTGTGCGAGCGCTTCCGGACGGCGGAGCGCGCCGTGGTCTTCTCCGGCGCGGGCGTGTCCCGGGAGAGCGGTCTCGACACCTTCCGCGGTGCCGGCGGCCTCTGGGAGAAGATGCGGCCCGAGGAGCTGGCCACGCCCCAGGCCTTCCGCCGCGATCCTCCCAAGGTCTGGCAGTGGTACGGCTGGCGCTACGACACGGCCATCGGCGCGCAACCCAACCCCGCCCACCTCGCCCTGGTCGAGTGGGAGAGCCTCTTTCCCTCCTTCATCCTCATCACCCAGAACGTGGACGGGCTGCATCGCCGCGCCGGCAGCAGCAACCTTCTCGAAGTCCATGGCACGATCCTCCAGGCCCGTTGCGAGCGCTGCAGCCGGATGCGGGACATGGGGGAGGCGATCGCCAAGTCGCGGGAGGAGCCTCCCGTCTGCTCCTGCGGCGGCAAGTTCAGACCCGCGGTGGTCTGGTTCGGCGAGAACCTCGATCCCGCCGTGCTCAACACGGCTTACGAGGAGGCGTCCTACTGTGACCTCTTCGTCTCGGTGGGGACGTCCTCGACCGTCTATCCCGCGGCCGGTTTGATCGAGGTGGCGCACCGGGCCGGCGCCTGCTTCGTCGAGGTCAACCCGGAGCTCACCCCGTTCTCGCCCCTGGCCGATCTGCGGATCGCGGCTCCGGCGGGGGAGGCGATTCCGGAGCTCACCGAGGAGATCCGGCGTTGCCGGCGGTCGGATTGATCCGCGAGCTGCCCGAGAGCGAGCGGCCGAGGGAGCGCCTGCTGAAGCAGGGGAGCGACGCCCTCTCCGACGCGGAATTGGTCGCCGTGCTCCTGCGCACCGGAGTCAAGGGCGTCTCGGCCGTCCGGATGGCGACCGAGCTGCTCCAGGAGACCGGCGGCCTCACCGGCCTGGTCGCGTTCACGCCGCAAGGGCTCCGCCGCAAGGGGCTGGGGACGGCCAAGGCCGCGACCCTGCTCGCAGCCGTGGAGATCGCCAGCCGCGTCGCGCGGGAGCAGCTCGACGAGCGCGAGCCCCTGACCCGGCCTGCCGAGGTGGCGCGCTACCTCGCCCTCCGCTACTGGGCCCGCGACCAGGAGGTCATGGGCGCCCTCTTCCTCGACACCCGGAGCCGTCTCCTCGGTGAGAAGGAGGTCTTCCGCGGAACGCTCGACCGGGCCGTTGCCGAGCCCCGGGAGATCCTCAAGGAGGGACTGCTTCGCGGGGCCGCGGGGGTGGTCGTCTTCCATACCCATCCGAGCGGCGATCCCTCTCCCAGCCCCGAGGACTTGATCTTCACCCGCCGGATGAAGGAGGCCGGAGAGCTCGTGGGTGTGCGCCTGCTCGACCACTTCATCCTGGGCAGCGCGGGACGTTGGGTTTCTCTGAAGCAAAAGGGTGCGTGCTAGGCTGGCGCGCATGTCGGATCACTACCATCTGGACTGTTCTAGCGGCATCGCGGGGGACATGTTCCTGGGCGCCTGCCTCGACCTGGGGATGCCCCTGGACGTCCTCCACGAGACCGTAGCTCGTCTGCGTCTCCCCGGCGTCTCGGTCGAGAGCCGGAAAGCATCCCGCGGCGGCTTTGTCGGCACCCGATTCCGCGTGCTCGTGGACGGGAAGCCTTTGGAAGGACCCGATCCCGAAGAGCATCAGCACCACCATCATCATGACCACGACCATGGTCACAACCACCATCATCACCACCACGGCCACAGCCGGGACCTCGCGGCGATCCGGGAGCTGATCCAGGCGAGCGACCTCGCGGGTCCGGTCAAGGAGCGGGCAATCCGACTCTTCCAGCGGCTGGGGGAGGCGGAGGCCAAGGCCCACGGCATGCCCATCGAGCGCGTCCACTTCCACGAGGTGGGGGCGATCGACTCCATCGTGGACCTGGTCGGAGCCGCAGCCGCGGTGGAGCACCTGTCCCCCTCCCGCATCACGTGCGGCCAGGTCAACGTGGGCGGCGGCCGGGTCCAGACGGCGCATGGCGAGCTGCCCGTCCCCGCTCCGGCCACGGCCGAGCTGCTGCGCGGGATCCCCGTCTATGGCAGTCCGGGCGGCGAGCTGACCACGCCGACGGGCGCGGTCCTCCTGGCCGAGCTGGTGAGCGAGTACGTGGACTTCCCCTCCCTGGTGCTGGAGGGGACCGGTTATGGATTGGGAAAGAAAGACCTGCCCGACCGGCCCAACGCGCTCCGGCTCCTGAGGGGGAAGGGAAGAGAGACGCGTGCCGAGGTGATGGTCGTGGAATGCGAGGTGGACGACCTTCCCGGGGAGGGGTTCGGCTTCCTCATGGAGCGCCTCCTCGAAGCCGGGGCCTTGGACGTCTACTTCACCCCCGTCCAGATGAAGAAGAACCGGCCGGGGACGCTGATCACGCTGCTCTGCCGGCGCCATCAATTGGAGGCTCTGGCCGGGGTCCTGCTCATGGAATCCGGCTCGCTCGGATGCCGTTATACCAGTGCAGCCCGCTTCGAAGCGGAGCGCGAGACCATCGAGGTCGAGACCGCTTTCGGGACGGTCCGCGTGAAGCGGGCCCGGCTGGACGGCCGGCCTCTCGCCGCAGCCCCCGAGTTCGAGGACTGTCGGCGGATCGCGCTCTCCAGCGGGGTGCCGTGGCGCGACGTCTACCGCGCTGCCTTGGCCGCCGTCGGCCGGTCTGAACAATCCGCTGCAGGGCAGTCCTGAACGGCAACCGAAAGCGAGACAGAGATGACGCAATCCGAGACGGCGGCTCAGGGCCGCCTCGAGCTGGGTCTTGCCGGCGACGGCGCGCTGCGCTGGGCGGCCGCGGACCTGACCGGCGTGCTCCGCGAAGCGCGCGACCGGCGCGACCTCGGCCCGGTTTCGACCGCGGCGCTGGGCCGGTGCATGGCCGGAGCCGCGCTGCTGCTCCGCCTTTCCTCCAAGACCCCGAGCCGCCTGGTCCTGGACGTCCGCGGCGACGGCCCCCTGCGCCAGGTCATGGCCGAGTCCGACGACGAAGGCAACCTCCGCGGCCTGGTTGGCGAGGCCCGGGTGGACGTGCCGCACCGTCCGGACGGCAAGCTGAACGTGGGAGGCGCGGTGGGGAAGGGCTTCCTGCGCGTGATGCGCGAGCACGGGAGCGGCGCCAACTACCACAGCCAGGTCCAGCTCGTGACCGGCGAGATCGGCGACGACCTCGCCCACTACCTGGAGCAGAGCGAGCAGATCCCGTCCGCGGTCCTGCTCGGCGTGCTCGCCAAGCCCGAGGGAGTCGCGGCAGCCGGCGGCATGATCGTCGAAGCGCTGCCCGGAGCCCCGGATGAGGTCATTTCGGCTCTGCAGGAGAACATCTCCCGAGTCCGGGGCATCAGCCACCTGCTCGAGGAGGGGGGCATCCCCAACGTCCTGGAGACGGTGCTCTCCGGGCTCGACCGCGAGGTGAAGGATGTCCGCCCCCTGCGCTACCGCTGCCGCTGCAGCCGGGAGCGCCTGCTGCGCCACCTGATCCTGCTCTCCGCCGAGGACCGCGACTACCTCCGCGAGGAGGACGGCGCCATCGACGCCGACTGCGTCTTCTGCGGCGAGCACTACCGGTTCACGCCGGAAGAGCTACAATCCCCCTCTTCATGAAAACGTTCTACGTCACCACCCCGATCTACTATGTGAACGACCTGCCCCACATCGGGCACATCTTCACGACCGTGGCCTCCGACGTCCTGGCGCGCTACCGGCGCATGGCGGGCGACGAGGTCTACTTCCTCACCGGCACCGACGAGCACGGCCAGAACATCGAGCGCGCCGCGAAGAAAGAGGGCGTCCAGCCCCTGGAGCTCGCGGACCGGGTCGTCGGCCGCTACCACCAGCTCCGCGACCGCCTCGGGTTCTCCTATGACGACTTCATCCGCACCACCGAGGAGCGGCACCAGCGGGGTGTGGCCGAGATCATCCGCCGGATCGACGCCGCGGGCGACTTCTACAAGGCCACTCACGAGGGCTGGTACTGCTCGCCCTGCGAGACGTTCTACATGGAGAAGGAGCTGGGGGACACCAAAGTCTGTCCCATCCATGGCACCCCGGTGGAGTGGAAGTCCGAGGAGAACCTCTTCTTCCGCCTCTCCAGGTACCAGCAGCCACTGCTCGACCTGTACGAGCGGCACCCGGAGTTCGTCCGGCCGGCAACGCGTCTCAACGAGGTCAAGGCCTTCGTCGAAACGGGCCTGCGCGACCTGTCGGTCAGCCGGGCCAACGTGGAGTGGGCCATCCCGTTCCCGGGCCATCCCGGCCAGACCGTCTACGTCTGGCTCGACGCCCTGACCAACTACATCAGCGCTCTCGGCTTCCCGGACAGCGACCTCTACCGCAGGTTCTGGGAGAACGGGGACGTCCGGATGAACATGATCGGCAAGGACATCCTCCGCTTCCACGCGGTCTACTGGCCGGCCTTCCTGATGTCCGCCGGGCTGCCGCTGCCCACGACCGTCTGGGCGCACGGCTGGTGGAACCGCGACGGCCGCAAGATCTCCAAGTCCACGGGCAACGTCGTCCGCCCGGATGAGCTGATCGACCGCTTCGGCGCGGACAGCGTGCGCTACTTCCTGATGCGGGAGATGGTCTTCGGCCAGGACGCCTCGTTCTCGGACGAAGCTTTCGTGGAACGGTACAACGCCGATCTCGCCAATACCCTGGGGAACACGGTGAGCCGCCTGGTGACCCTCTCGCGGAGCGCCTTCGGGGGCAAAACCCCGCCGGTGCCCTGCGACAGCAATCCCATGATCGAGGCGGCGGGCCGGGCCGTGCCCGAGTATCGGGCGGCCATGGACGAGCTCGCCTTCAACCGGGCGCTCGAAGCCCTCTGGCGCCTGCTGGGCGAGGCGAACCAGTACCTCGTGACCCGCGAGCCGTGGAAGCTGATCAAGACCGAGGGTCCCACGGAGAAGCTCTCCCGGGTCCTCTGGAACGGGCTGGAGACGGTGCGGATCGTGGCCACGGCCCTGCTGCCCTTCATGCCGCGGGTGGCGGCCCAGGTGCTCGCCGCGATCGGAATCCCGGAGCTCCCGACGGATTTGAAGACCCTGGAGTGGGGCGGAATGCCAACTGACCGCGAGCTGCCCGAGCCCGCGCCGCTCTTCCCGCGCATCGACAAGGAGGCCTATCTCAAGGAGCACGCGCCGGCTCCTGCAAAGGCCGAGGAGAAGACGAACTTGATCTCGATCGACCAATTCTTTCAAACCGAGCTGAAGGTGGCCACGGTTACCGCGGCCGAGCGGGTCCCGAAGTCCGAGAAGCTCATCAAGCTGACCCTGGACGTGGGGGAGGAGGGTCCCCGCACCGTGGTCGCCGGCATCGGCCTCGCCTACCAGCCCGAGGACCTGCTGAACCGGCAGGTGATCGTGGTGGCGAACCTCCAGCCGGCCAAGCTGATGGGGATCGAGTCGCAGGGCATGGTGCTCGCGGCCTCGATCGACGGCAAGCCGGTCCTGCTCCATCCGGACGCCCAGGTCCCGAACGGCACCCGCGTCAAGTGAACCTCTCCGGGCCGATCGACTCGCACTGCCACCTGCAGAGTCTCCCCCCCGAAGAGCGCGAAAGGGCACTGGACCACGCGCGCGAGCGGGGGGTGAAGGGCTTTCTCGTCCCGGCCATCCGGATGAACGAGGTGGACGACATCCTCGCCCTCTGCCACCGGCACCCGGATGTCTGGTGCGCCCTGGGGGTCCACCCCCACGACGCGGCTACGTGGCAGCCGGGAGATCGCGAGCGGCTCCGCGAGCTGCTGGCCGATCCCAAGGCCGTGGCGGTGGGGGAGTGCGGTCTCGACTTTTACTACGACCACTCCCCCCGCGACGAGCAGCACCGGGTGATGAGAGAGCAGTGGGAGCTCGCCGTCGAGCTGGACCTCCCGGTCGTGGTCCACAATCGGGACAGCAACGAAGAGATGCTCGCGGTCGTCCGGGAGTATCCGGACCTGAAGGCCGACTTCCACTCCTTCGCCGGTGGCCTCGACATGGCCCGCGAGCTGATCGAGCGAGGGCACTACCTGGGCCTCTCCGGCATGATCACCTTCCCGAAGGCCGGCAACGTCCGCGAGGTGATCCCCATCCTCCCGCCCGACCGCTGCCTGGTCGAGACGGACACCCCCTACCTCGCCCCCATCCCCTACCGGGGCAAGCCCAACCGTCCCGCCTACGTGGTGGAGATCGCCGACCGTCTCGCACAGGAGACTGGCGAGACATCCGAGCAGGTTTGGCAGAGGACGGGGGAGAATTTCTTCCGGCTGTTCGCGAAGGCGAAACTCACCGCGGAGGTCCCGCGATCAGGCCCCCACAGCGCGATGTCGTAGGCGTCTGCCCTCGGAGTCCAAAGGCTCCACGGGCGGGGAGTTGTCTGTCGCGACAAGACCACACGACCTCAGGACCAAGCCCTTCGAGGGCGAGCCGGACTGCTCCGGTGTCGCGACGAAGGATCGGCGCGCATGGCGGAAACCTATCGCCACGCTGGTAAACCCCTTTCTGTCGCGACTCAGCCTTAAGTCACGACAAGGCAACCTATCGATGACGTGACTTGAACCCAAGCCGCATCAGTCTAACCTATCTGTGACGCGGAAAAAGTCTAAGTCACGACAGCCTTAAGTCACGACAGGAAAAGAGATTGCTGCCGCGACGATAGATTGGGCCGCGTCGCCAAAGTCTGTAATCGCATCAGGCATCTATTAAGTCGCGTCGTCAAAGCCCGTCGTCGCATCACCGTAATCTATAGTCGTGTCAGTCAAGTCTATGGTCGCGACAGGAAAACCTTGAGTCGCGACAGCGAAGTCTATCGGCGACGCGACTATAGGTTGGATCGCGACAGGAAGATCTATAGTCACGACAGGAAAGGCCCTGGTCGCGTCAAAATGCCTGACGGACCTGCTGAAGCGTCAGGCCGGAAGAGGCCCAAGGGAGGGAAGCTGGTCTTGACGCCAAACCAACTGTTGCCTTAATCTACATATAAGTATTTACGGTCAAGGGAGAAGGCGGCGGTGCCCTTTTGACTGTTCGTCCTGGCCCTTCGACCACTACGTCCGACGAAAGGAGACGTATATGAAGACCAGGAATCTGAAGCAGCTTGGATGGGTCCTCGCCCTCTGCCTCCTGCTTCCAGCCGCGGCCCACGCCGGGAACGAGACTCCGAAGTACAGCATCGCCACGATCTCGGTTGCGAACAGCACGGTCAACCTGATCCCCTCGACCGCCGGATCGGGCAACGTGCGCGGTATCAAGTGCATCTTCCCGAGCAACGCGGGCGGAGCCAGCGTCAAGATCCTGTTTACCGTCGACGGAGGGGCAGCCAGCTCGTTCATCATAGATCCCACGGATCTGGAGCGTGAATCGAGCGGCGCGGGAAAGTTTCTGAGCGGCTGGATCCCGATGGACATCGAGTTCCTGGCGAACATCCAGGTCCAGCTCAACAACACCCTCCTGGGCACGGCCCCGATCCTCTGCTTCGCCTCTTGGGGACTCAACTGAGCTGATGGAAGGTGGGGGGCCGCGTAGGGTGGACCGGATCACGGCCGGTCCGCCCTAAGGCAAGCTGTCGCCGGTCATCTACGCAATTGCCATTCCCTTGGCCTTCTGGTCGCAATGGATCTCGTTGGGTCTATACGTTCTGGTTGCGCTGATCTGGCTTGTGCCAGATCGACGCATAGAACATGTGCTGGCAAGTAAAGAAACATAGAGGCTTGAGTCAGACCGGGTTCGGCACGTCGATGAACTCGGCCTCGATCCCGAACCTGTCCCGCAGGTGATCGCCTAGGGCGCGGATGCCCAGTCGTTCCGTGGCGTAGTGGCCCGCGGCGAGGTAGTGGACCCTGGCCTCCCTCGCCACGTTCATCACCCACTCGCTCACCTCGCCGGTGATGTAGGCGTCGAGGTCCTCTCCGACCGCCACGAGGAACTCCCGCTGCGCGCCTCCGCTCACGAGCCCCAGGGTGCGGACGGGATCGGGGCCGTCCAGGAATGCGAGGGGCTTCTGCTGGTAGACCTTTTCGCAGCGCGCGGCCAGCTCGGCCGGGGGGATCGGATCGGGGAATCTCCCCTTGAACCCGATGGGGTGCCCCTCGTGGAGGGCAAAGGGCTCCAAGTCGACCAGCCCAAAGTCGCGGGCGGCCAGGACGTTGTTGCCCAGCTCGGGATGACGGTCGAGGGGGAGGTGATAGGAGAGGAGGCTCATCTCTCCCCGGATCAGCTCGGCGACCCTGCGGAACTGATAGCCGGTGAGGACCCGCGGCATCCCCTCCCAGAAGAGCCCGTGGTGGACCAAGATGGCGTCCGCTCCGGCTTCCCGGGCGCGGACGAACAGCTCGTGGCAGGCGGAGACGCCGGTTACTACCTTTCGGATCTGGTCCCGGCCCTCCACCTGGAGGCCGTTCGGACCGTAGTCGCGGCCGTTGGAGGCGTCCAGGTATTCATCGAGATAGGCGACGAGCTCGTTGCGGCCGATCATGGCAGGGAGTCTAAATGAAAAGGGCGGCCCCGGAGGACCGCCCTTGGACTCGGAAGGAAGAGGGGTTTACCTGCGGCCGCCGCCGCCACCACGCCCGCCCCGGTCTCCACCCCGCCCGCCGCGCGGACCGCCGCGGTCTCCACCCCGGCCGCCCCGATCCCCGCCCCGCTCGCGCTCGCCGCCCTCGCCGCCTCCGGCGATGGCCATCTCCATCCCCTCGTACTGCGAGGGGTCGTAGTCGGGCGCCTCCATGATCACGGCCTTGCGCGACAGCCGGACCCGGCCCGTCTCGTCGATGGCGATGACCTTGACGGTCAGCTCGTCTCCCTCCTTGACCACGTCCGAGGTCTCCCGGACGCGGTAGGGGGCGAGCTCGCTGATGTGCACGAGGCCGTCCGTTCCCGGCATGATCTCCACGAAGGCGCCGTAGGCCTCGACCCGCCGCACGTGGCCGGTGTAGACCTTGCCGACCTCGGGCACCTCGGTGAGCCGCTCGATCATCTGGATCGCGCGCTTGGCCGCCGGCTCGTCGGGCGAGGCGATGACCACCCGGCCGTCGTCCCCGATCTCGATCTGGCAGCCGGTCTCCTCAATGATGGAGCGGATCGTCTTGCCACCGGGTCCGATGACGTCGCGGATCTTCTCCTTGGAGATCTGGATCGTGTACAGCCGCGGCGCGAACTTGGAGATGTCCACGCGGGGCTGCGGGATCGCCTGCTCCATGATCCCGAGGATGTGCATCCGGCCCACCCGCGCCTGCTCCAGCGCCTGCTGCATGATGTCCCGGGTCACGCCCGTAATCTTGATGTCCATCTGCAGCGCGGTGATGCCGTTGCGGGTGCCGGCGACCTTGAAGTCCATGTCGCCGTAGTGGTCTTCCTGGCCGGCGATGTCTGTCATGACGGCGAAGTTGTCGCCTTCCTTGATCAGGCCCATGGCCACGCCGGCCACCGGGGCGAGCAGCGGGACACCGGCGTCGAACAGCGCCAGCGAGGCGCCGCAGACCGTGGCCATGGACGAGGAGCCGTTCGACTCCAGGATGTCCGAGACCACGCGGATCGTGTAGGCGAACTCGTCCTCGTGCGGCAGCACCGGCAGCAGCGAGCGCCGGGCCAGCACGCCGTGGCCGATCTCCCGGCGGCCGGGGCCGCGCAGGAACTTGACCTCGCCCACGGAGAAGGGCGGGAAGTTGTAATGGAGCATGAACTTCTGGATGCTCTCGCCCTCGTACTCCTCGATCACCTGCGCGTCGCGGCTCGTGCCGAGAGTGGAGGAGACCAGGGCCTGCGTCTCGCCGCGGGTGAAGAGCGCCGAGCCGTGCGTGCGGGGGAGAAGGCCGACCTCGACGTCGATCTGCCGGATCTCGTCCAGGCGCCGGTTGTCGAAACGGGTGCGCTCGTTGAGCACGACCTCGCGGAGGATCTCCTCCTCCAGGCGCGTGATGATCTTGCCCACCTGCTTGCGCTTGGGATCCTCGGCCGGGATCTGGTCCAGGTAGGGCTTGGTGACGCCCTTGACCGCGGCTTTGCGCTCGAACTTCTTCTTGGTGAACAGCGCGGCCTTGAGCTGGGCGTAGATGTCGCCCTTGACCTGCTCGTAGAGCGACTCGGGATAGGCCTCGGGGGCGCTCCAGGAGGGCTTCTGCTTGGTGCTCTCGCGGTAGAGCTCGTGCTGGGCCTTGATGATCTTCTGGATCTCCAGGTGCGCCCGGAAGATGCACTCGAGCATCATCGCCTCGGAGATCTGGTTGGCCCCGGCTTCTACCATGGCCACCGCTTCCTCGGTGCCCGCGACCACGAGGTCGAGGTCCGAGACGTCGCGCTGGCTGTTGGTCGGGTTGATGATGATCTCGCCGTCGATCACCCCCACCCGCACCGCGCCGATCGGGTGGTAGAACGGGATGTTCGAGAGCACCAGCGCCGTGGAGGCGCCGTTGATGGCCAGGATGTCCGGATCGTTCTCGCCGTCCGCCGAAAGGCAGAAGCCGATGATCTGGGTCTCGGCATAGTAGCCCTCGGGGAACAGGGGGCGGAGCGGGCGGTCGATCAGGCGGGAGGTGATGACTTCCTTCTCGGTAGGCCGCCCTTCGCGCTTGAAGAAGCCGCCGGGGATCTTGCCTGCCGCAGCCGTGTATTCGCGGTAGTCGACGGTCAGCGGCAGGAAGTCGCGCTCGATGCCGCCCTTGTCGTCCATGCACGCGGTGGCCAGGACGACCGTGTCGCCGAGGCGGATCGTGCACGACCCGTCGGCCTGCTTGGCCAGGTGGCCGGTCTCGAGGATGAGGGTGGTCCCTCCAACGTTCACTTCTCTTCGTTGCTTCATGGTTTTCTTTTCTTTCTTGTCTCTTTCTCTCTCGTCTGCCTACAATTTCGCCGCGTCAGCCGGGGTCGGCTGCCCGGGTGTTGCCCGGTAGGATGGGGGGCGGTCCCGAGGCGATAGGATTGGCGCCGGGACCTGCCGGGATGTCTGGCGGCGGGCGGCGGGGCCTCTACTTGCGGAGGCCGAGGCGCTCAATGGTGGCGCGATAGCGCTCGAGATCCTGCCGCTTCAAATAATCGAGAAGGCGGCGACGGCGTCCCACGAGCTTCAGAAGACCACGGCGGCTGTGGTGGTCCTTGGTGTGGATCTTGAAGTGATCCGTCAGCTCGATGATCCGGCTCGTGAGCAGGGCAACCTGCACCTCGGGCGAACCGGTGTCCTGATCGTGCACCCGGTAGCTCTGAATGATCTTTTCCTTGATTTCCACGGTTTGCGCCAAAGCAAACTCCTCCTTGATCTTCCATTCGGCCCGGCATTGTAGCACAACGGCCTGTGCGGGCAGTTATCCAACGACTAGCGAAACACGACGCGGGGCTGGACGATCCCGACTCCCGCGCTGCCGATCCTCTCTACCACGGTGCCCACGGCGATGAACTCCCGCCGCCGGTTCACCAGCTTGACCCAGTCCCCCTCCTCGCCGGCGAGCTCCCGGACCAGCACGGTCTGGCCGTGCGCGATCCGCTGCTCCTGCTGCGGATCGGCCGTGACCTCCCCGAACGGCAGCGGGATCTGGTCGAAGGGAATCCAGGCCCCTTGGGCCGGCTCGCTCGCCTGGACCAGCTCCTCCAGGCGGCGGAAGGTGACGGCCTCCTCGACCTGGAACCCGCCGATCCGGGTGCGCCGCAGCTCTGCCAGATGTCCTCCGACCCCGAGCGCCGCACCCAGGTCGTGGGCCAGGCCGCGGGCATAGGTGCCGGAGGAGCAGGCGAGGCGGAACCGGATGCGGCCGTCCTCCAGCTCTCCCAGGGGGGAGAGCTCGTAGATGGTCACCTCCTTGGGCTCGTCGGGGACCTCCTCGCCCTTGCGCGCCAGCTCGTAGAACTTGACCCCCTGGACCTTCTTGGCGGAGTAGGGGGGAGCCTTCTGTTCGATGGTCCCCTCGAAGCGCTTCATGCCCTCCGTCACCGCTTCCGGGGTCAGGGCGGCCACGGCTTCGGCTGGCGCCTGGCTCATCACCTGGCCGGACGCGTCGTAGGTGTCCGTGGCCGCGCCGAGCTGGATGGCCCCTTCGTACACCTTGGGCGCCCGGATCAGGAAGCGGGTGAGCCGCGTGGCGCTCCCGAGCGTCAGCAGCAGCAGGCCCGTGGCGTCCGGGTCCAGCGTGCCGCAGTGTCCGATCTTCTTCTGCTTCAGGACCCGCCGCACCCTCTGCACCACGTCGTGGGCGGTGAGGCCGGGCTCCTTGTCGATCAGCAGCAATCCATCTCTCATGTCCACTTCGCTCACGCCCCCTCCGGCACCCCCGTGGTAGTTTCCGGGGTCGCGGCCGGGGCCGGCGCCAGGGCGTCTGCCAGGGCCTGCGCCACCCGCTGCCGGACCTCTTCGCCGTCTCCCTCGAGCACGAACCCGGCGGCGTTCCGGTGCCCGCCGCCGCCGTGATGGCGGGCGATCTTCTCGACGTCCACCTCGCCGCGGCTGCGCAGCGAGACCTTGTGCGTCCCGTCCTCGCGCTGGCGGATCAGGGCCACGGCGTCGACCCCCGCGATGGAGCGCGGGTAGTCGATCAGCCCTTCGGAGTCGCCGGGCGCGGCGCCGACCTTGTCGAACATCTCGGGGGTCAGCCGCGCGGTCGCGACCCGTCCGTCCTCGTGGATCGCCAGGGTCTGGAGCATCTCGCCGACCAGCCGGATCACCGGCAGCGGCTGGCTCTCGTAGAGCCACTGCGAGACCTGCTCCGGCTGGGCGCCGTCGCGCACCAGGGAGGCCGCGGCCTCGAATGCGGCCGGGGTCGCGTTGGAGAAGCGGAACCCGCCCGTGTCCGTGACCAGCGTCAGGTAGAGGCAGCTCGCCGTCTCCGGGTCGAGGCTTAGCTTGAGCCCCTGGGAGAGGCGGTAGACCATCTCGCCCACGGCCGGGGCCGCGGAGTCGACCCAGTTGATCGATCCGTAGTGCTGGTTCCCCAGGTGGTGATCGATGTTGATCACCGGCCGGGCGGAGAGGTGCTGCTCCAGCCCCGTGCGGTCCGGGCTCGGGCACTCCAGCACGACGATGGAGTCGAAGCGGTCGGGGAACCCGGCCGGCGGCTCCTCGCCGGAGTGGACGCGCTCGCTCCCGGGGAGCGGACGGTAGATCGTGGGGGTGGGATCGCGGTTCCAGACCACGGCCCCTTTCCCCATGCTGCGCAGCAGCCTCGCCAGGCCCAGCTCCGACCCGATGGCGTCGCCGTCCGGGTTGATGTGGCTGGTCAGCAGGAACCGGTTGCCGAGCCGGATTTTCTTCAGCAGATCTTCAGGAGCTTTCATCCCGCCCATGTAGGCTCTCCAAGAGGTCAGAAATCTTCTGGCTGTGCTCGGCGCCCCGGTCGAGCTCGAAAATCAGCTCCGGGGTCGCCCGGGTGTGGAGCCGCCGGGCCAGCTCCGTGCGCAGGAACCCCCGCGCGTGGCGCAGGGCCTCGATGGCCGCCTCGCGCTGGTCGTCCTCGCCCAGGACCGAGACGCGCACCACGGCGCGCCGCAGGTCGGACGTGACGTCGATCCCCGTCACGCTCACCAGCTTGATGCGGGGGTCCTTGGTCTCGCGCAGGATGAGCTCGGAGAGCTCGGCCCGCAGGAGATCGGCGATGCGGTCGGTCCGCCGCGTCATGACATTTCCTCCATCCCGTCCATCTCCTCCGTCATCCCCTCCATTCCCGACAGGATCTGGGGATCCCAGCGGGTCAGGTACAGCTCGGGAACCGACTCCACCATGTTGCGCACCTCTTCCAGCAGGTGCTCCATCTCGCTCTCCCCGTTGGTCACCACCGCCATCGAGATCTCGCCCCTCTGGTGCAGGTCGTGGAAGCCGGTCTCCGTGATCGAGACACGGAAGCGCTGATGGATACGGTCGATCAGCGACTTTACGATCCGCCGCTTGTCCTTGAGACTGCGGCTGGACGGGAAGTGCAGCTCGAAGCTGGAGATCCCGACGGTCATCGGCATGTACGATTTTCCTTTCGGAGCCCTCACCCCCGTCCCCTCTCCCATCCCGCCTGCCCCCCTCCCCGGGAGAGGGGCGCCCCCGCCCACCCACAGCTCCAGTACTTTCCCCCCTCTCCCAGGGAGGGGGGCGGGGAGGTGGGAGAGGGGGGCAGGGGGGTGAGGGGCTCACCCCTACAGAACGGGCGCCACCTCTTCGCGGGTGAACGCCTCGATGAAGTCGCCCGGCTTGAAGTCCTGGAAACGCTCCAGGCCGATACCGCAGTCGAAGCCGGTCCGCACCTCGGAGACATCGTCCTTGAAGCGGCGCAGCGAGGCGATCTTGCCTTCGTAGATGACACGGTTGTCGCGCACCAGGCGGACGCCGGCGGTGCGGGGAATGACCCCGTCCACCACGTGGCAGCCGGCAATGGTGCCCACCTTCGGGACCTTGAAGGTGTCGCGCACCTCGGCCCGGCCCGAAGACACCTCGCGGAAGGTGGGATCGAGCAGGCCGGTCATGGCCTTGCGCAGCTCGTCGATCAGCTCGTAGATGACGGTGTGCAGGCGGATGTCGACCTCTTCCTTCTCGGCCAGCTCCACCGCGCTGCGCTCGGGACGGACGTTGAAGCCGATGATGATCGCCTTCGACGCCGAAGCGAGCAGCACGTCGTTGGTCGAGATGGCGCCGACGCCCGCGTGGAGCACCTGCACCTTGACCTTGCCCGTGCTCTCCTTGCCCAGAGCGTCGCGCAGCACCTCGAGAGAGCCCTGCACGTCGGCCTTGACGACCACGGCCAGCTCCTTGACCTCACCCTCCTGGATGCGGCTGAAGAGCTGCTCCAGCGAGAGCCGGCCCTGGCCCGGGGCGAGGTCGCGCCGCCGCTGCTCCTGCTGGCGGTAGTCCGCGATGCCGCGGGCCTTGGACTCGTCCTCGACCACCTGCAGCAGGTCGCCCGCGTCCGGCAGATCGGCGAAGCCGGTCACCTCGACCGGGGTGGCCGGCCCGGCTTCCTGGATCCGCTTGCCCGTGTCGTCGGTCATGGAGCGCACCCGGCCCCAGACCGCGCCCGAGACGAAGATGTCGCCCACCTTGAGCGTGCCGTTCTGGACCAGGACGGTCGCGACGATGCCGCGGCCGACCTCCTTGCGCGCTTCGAGCACCGCGCCCTGCGCGGAGATCTCGGGGCTCGCCTTGAGCTCCAGGATGTCGGAGGTGAGCAGGATCATCTCCAGCAGGTCGGAGATGCCCTCCTTCTTGAGCGCCGAGACCGGCACCATGACCGTGTCGCCGCCCCAGTCCTCGGGCATCAGGCCGCGCTCGGAGAGCTCGCGCTTCACCTTGTCGGGGTTGGCGTTGGCCTTGTCGATCTTGTTGATGGCCACCACCAGCGGCACCTTGGCTGCCCGCGCGTGGTCGATGGCCTCCACGGTCTGCGGCATGACGCCGTCGTCGGCTCCGACCACCAGGACGACGAGGTCCGTCACCCGGGCGCCGCGGGCGCGCATCATGGTGAACGCCTCGTGGCCCGGGGTGTCGAGGAACACGACCTTGCGGCCGTTGACCTCCACCTGGTAGGCGCCGATGTGCTGCGTGATGCCGCCGTGCTCGGCCTCGGTCAGGCGCGAGGAGCGGATCGCGTCGAGCAGCGAAGTCTTGCCGTGGTCGACGTGGCCCATGATGGTCACGACCGGCGCGCGGCCGACCTTGCCGGCCTTGCTGCTGGCACTGCCGTCCTCCGGCTGCTCGGTGCCGCCCTGGAGCTCCTCGCGGAGCTGGACCTCCTCCTCGAAGGAGACGACCATGACCTCGACGCCGAGGTCGGCGGCGAGCTGCTGCGCGAGATCCGAATCCAGCACCTGGTTGATGTTGGCCAGGATGCCGCGCTTGAACAGCGCGCTCATCAGGTCGCGGGACTTGACCCCGAGCTTCTCGGCGAAGTCGCGGACGGTCATGCCCTCGCTGATCATCACCGGGCCTGCCGGAGCGGACTTCTTGAAGGTGAGGATCTTGCCGCCCTCGTCCTCCTTGCGCAGGGCGCGACGCCGGCGCCGGCTGGACGAGCCCGGTGCCCCATCGACTTCTGCCTCCAGATCCTCCAGCGTGCCCTTGAAGCCGGTGAGATCCTCCTGCTCCTCGACCGGGCGCGGACCGGCCTTCTTGACCGGCTTCTTGTTCCTGTCCCTGCTGTCCCTGCGCCTGTCGTCCGACCCCGCGGGTGCTGCCGCCGCGCCCCGGCTGGGGGAGGAGGGGGACATCGGGCGGCCTCCGGCCGGAGAGCCGGGCGCGGGGCGGCCCTGGGGCTGATAGCCGCCGGGGCTCCCTCCTGGACGGTTCTGAGGCTGATAGCCGCCGGGGCTTCCCCCTGGGCGGTTCTGGGGCTGATAGCTGCCGGGGCTCCCCCCTGGGCGGTTCTGCGGCTGATAGCCACCAGGACTACCCCCTGGGCGGGCCTGGCCTGGACCCTGGCCCGGACCATCGCGCCGCGGGGGCGGACCCGAGCGGGGCGCCGGGGCCGGGATATGACCGGGCGAGCCCGGTGTCGAGATGATGCGGCTCGGAGTCCGGCCAGGAGTGGCCGGCCTGGCCGGTGATGCCGGGGAAGCCGTTGGCGCGGGTGCCGGCGGAGGAGCCAGCTCGGGCTGCGCTGCCGCGGCCTCGGAGGGCACCCCATCGACGGCCTCGTGCCCCGTCGACAGCTCGGGCACGGCCGGCGACGGCTGCGCCTGGGCCTGATGCAAGGGGGCCGGCGCGGTCGGCGGAGGCATCGGCGCAGGGGCCGGACCGGCCGTGAGCCTCTCGCTCGCGGGCAGCGTCCGGATCCCCGGCTCGACCTTCTGGATCAACGTGCGCGGGCGCTGCGGCCGCAACTGGTTGGCGAGCGGACGCCGGGCCGCCGTGGGAGGCGGCGCGGGCGAGCCGGCGCGGCGGCGAGCGGGGTCCACCGTGGGCGGTGTCTGCTCGTCACGGAGAATCACCTCCCGCGGATGGGGGAGCTTCTTGCCCTGCAGGATCGCCTGGATGATGTCGGTGTCGATGGCGGCATCGTCGCCCTCCACCCGGACTCCGATGGACTTCAACTTGAAGACGAGATCTTGGTTGGAGATCGCCATCATCTTCGCGAGATCCTGGACTCGAATCTTTCCCATATATCTTCTAGAGCTCCTTTATACCTGCACACTGCAAACTGCCCGCACGGGGCCGCCCCTATTCCTCGCGCCGGTCCTCTTCGCCCTGACCCGCGGCCGCACCCTCCGGCTCCTCGCCAGCGGCCGGCTGCGACGATGCCCGCTGGTTCTCGCTCTCCTGGAAGGCCTTGCTGAGGGCCGCCATGAAGTCGTCGTCGCCCATGCCCGCGGCCTTGGCCTTGGGCGCGCGGAACGTGGCTCCGATGTCGGCGTCGGCGCGCTCCTCGCTCTCCCGCACCTGGGCCTCGGCCCAGTCGAGCAGGCTCTCGGCCAGCTCCTCGTCGATTCCTTCCACGGCCATCAGGGCGTCGAGCCCGGCTTGGTTGATCGCCTCGGGATCGCCGTAGCCGGCTTCGTCCAGCCGGGCGGCGATCTCTTCGCTCACACCCGGAGCCGCAGCCACGCCGGGACCGGCCGCGTCCCCGCCGCCGAGGGCGCCCTGGAGCATGCGGGCCAGAGCGTCTGCCACCTCGTCCTTGACGTCGCTCTCGCTCTTGATGTCGATGCGGCAGCCGATCAGCTCCGAGGCCAGGCGCACGTTCTGTCCGCGCTTGCCGATGGCCAGCGAAAGCTGCTCGTCCTCCACGATCACGTCGAGGTGAGGCACCTCGCCATGGTGGGTCACCGACACGCGGGTGATCTTGGCCGGCGCGAGCGCGCTCTGGGCGAAGGTCACGAGATCGTCGCTGTGCTCGATGATGTCGATCTTCTCGCCGCGCAGCTCGCGGATGATCGACTGCACGCGCGAGCCCTTCATGCCCACGCAGGCGCCGACCGGGTCCACATCCCGCTCGCGGCTGTAGACCGCCACCTTGGCGCGCTCGCCGGGGGCGCGAACCGCGTTCTTGATCACCACGGTGCCGTCGTAGATCTCCGGCACCTCGGTCTCGAACAGCTTGACCAGGAGGCGCGGATCGGTGCGCGAGAGCACGATCTGCGGTCCCTTGGGCTGCTTGTGCACATCCACGATCACGGCGCGGATGCGCTCGCCCTGGCTGTAGCGCTCGTGGCGGGCCTGCTCCTGGCGCGGCACCACCGCCTCGGTGCGGCCGAGGTCGACAATGATGTCGCCGCGCTCGAAGCGCTTGACCGTGCCGTTGAGCACCTCGCCCACACGGTCGATGAACTCGTTGTAGATGTTCTCGCGCTCGGCTTCCCGGACGCGCTGGTAGAGCACCTGCTTGGCCGACTGGGCGGCGATGCGCCCGAGCCCCTCGGTCGAGATGGGGAAGAAGATCTCGTCGCCGACCTCGGCATCCGCCTTGTGGTCGCGGGCCTCGTCGACCGTCCACTCGGCAAGGGGGTCCTCGACCTCCTCGACGACCTTCTTGACGATGAAGGCCTCGAACTTGCCGGACTCGCGGTCGAGCCGGGCGCGCACGGGCTCCTTGATCCTGTGCTGCTTCTTGGCCGCGGACGCCATCGCGTCCTCGAGCGCCGCAATCCAGCGGTCCAGGTCGATGTCCTTCTCGCGCGCGACCTGGCGCAGGATGTCGTTGAAGTTGATGTCCGCCGTCTGTGCTTGAGCCATGGCTTCTTCCCTGTTCCCTATCTGGTTCCAGCGAGCTAGAGCTCGATCTCCAGGCGGGCGTTCCTGATGTCCTTCCAAAGGACCTCGGTCCGCTCGCCGGTCTTGTCGTCGGTCACGACCACTTTCGCATCCCCGTCAGTACTCCCCTCGGAGGGCCGCTGCAGCTCCTGCAGGCGTCCGATCACGGTCCTCTTCTTGCCGTTCTCCGGATCGATGATCGCCACGCGGGCGAGCCGTCCGACGAACCGCTCGACGTCCGCCGGCTTGTACAGCTCGCGGTCGAGGCCGGGAGAGGAGACCTCCAGGACGTACCGGCTCTTGCCGAAGTCGGCCACGTCGAGATAGGCCGACGACTGCTTGGCGACCACCTCGCAATCGGCGAGAGTGACCCCCTCCGGCTTGTCAAGGATAAGGCGGAGGACCCCGCCCTTGAGCTCGACGTGCACCAGCTCGCAGCCGTTGGCTGCGGCGATCTGCTCGAGCTCGGGTTGGAGCTCGGCGATCCGGCTGGTGGTCTGCGTCATCGTTCTCGTCGTCGTCCCTTTGCTGCGTAGTTTCCGTGAGTCCGGGTCTGGCTCGCCCCCAACAAAAAAAGTGGGCATATACCCACTCCGTACCGGCCGTTCCCGGCCAGGGCAAGCTGGCCCATGGATTATAAGCCAGCAGGCGGATCGCTGCAACTTGCTGCGGACGAAGACCTTGCCCGGGTCCCTTCGGAGGGCCGGGAGGGAGGAGCCGTCACGGAGTATAAACCATGGCGGGGTGGCGGGGCATTCCCGCGGGCCCCGCGAGCTTGCAGGCGATCAAAGTATAGAGTAAAGCTCCATGGGAGCACCCAGGAACCCTCTCGCGCGAATTCTCACCTCGCTCAGTCCCGGGGCGGAAGACCGGCCGCCGCGCCATCGCAGGTTCCTGTCGGACCGCGCCGGAGAGGGCAGCCGTTTTCTCGCAGCGGCCCGCGAGTACGTTGCGAACAAGCCCGAGGGCGAGGTGTCGTGGCTCTACAGCAAGCCGTACGACCGCAGCCCGGGCAATCCCGTGTTCTTCACCGAGATGTACCAGGTCATCAATCTGCTGCAGGCGATGGCGATCCGGCCGTTCGGCCGGGTCCTGGAGGTGGGGAGCGGCCCCGGCTGGGTCACCGAGGTCCTCGCGCTCCTGGGCTACAACGTCGATGGAATCGAGCCCACGCGCGACATGATCGACATCGCGCGGCGGCGGGTCTCCTGCGCGTTCGAGTGCTACAAGGTGAGCGATCCTCCACGGGTCCAGTTCCACGAGACCACGCTCGAAGACTGCTCCCTGCCGGACGAAAGCTTCGACGCGGTCCTGTTCCATGAGGCTCTGCATCATGTGGTGGACGAGGAGAAGGGGCTGGCCCAGTGCTTCCGCCTGCTGCGCCCGGGTGGCGTCCTGGGTGTCAGCGAGTGGGCCTGGATCCCCGGGGACCGGCAGCTCGAAGAACAGCTCGAGGAGGAGGTCGCCCGTTTCGGCACCCTCGAAAGCCCGTTCACGCAGGAATACCTCGACCATCTGCTCGCCCGGCACGGGTTCGTGCAGGTCCAGCGCTATCACTCGGTCAATGGCCTGTTCCGGCGCGAGGACGGCAAGCGCACCCTGGAGGAGGTGGCGCAGATCCCGGCCGGGGCCTCGAACAACCTGACGGCGAGAAAGCCTGGGGCGCTGTCGGCAACTTCCGCCGACTTCGGCAAGAGGACGCTCGCCGAGATCACCATCCTCGACTGCCGCATCTCCGGGGATGACGTGAGAGTCACCGTGAGCTTGAAGAACGTGGGAGAGACCGCCTGGCTGGCAGGGGGTGACGCGCCCGGCAGCGTCAACGTTGCGCTCCGCTCGGGGAATCCGGGCGAGCCGCATTTCCTCGAGGCGGACCCGCGCCAGCGCCTGCCCGAGGTGGTGCCGGCCGGGGAGGCCGCTACCATGACACTGGAGTACACCTTGCCCGCTGAAGGCCGGGGCCGTGAATGGGCGGTGGACCTCGTCAGCGAACGGCTCTTCTGGTTTTCGACGCGAGGGACGGTCGCGCCCATCGTCCTGCCAGTGCCGAAGCGTTGACCTAGGCAAGTCTCAGAAGAAGTGCAGGGTGTGGCCGCAGCCGTCGAAGCTGACGTCGAGGGTCAGCTCAGTCCCCGGGGGGAGCGGGAAGACCTCTTGGGGGATTGGGATGATGCCCTCCGGCTCGAGCGCCGTCAGAGGACGGCTCAGGAACCGGGCCACGAAGCCCCAGCGGGCGGATGAGTGCAGGAAATCCCGCGGGATGAGGATCTCCCGGTAGACCTCCAGGGTGAAGGAGACGGAGAGCCTTTCGATCGCGAGCACGTCCCCGGGCTGGAGGCTCAGGGCCTCGCAGACGGCGGCGGGAAGGGTCAGGACCCCCTCGCGCTCCACCGTCAGCCGGCTAGACCTCATGGAGCACGATCCCGGCCGGCCGCGCAGGGTCGGACTGGATGCGCACCACCTGCCACCGCCGGGAAGGGGGCAGGCGGTCCGTCTCCTCGGATTCGAGGTCCCGCCAGACGGCGAACCACCGGCCCCAGGCGTAAAAGACGGTCAACCGTCCCGCGTCGGGGTCGAAGGCGGGGACGTCCTCCTCGCGCTCGGGGTGCTCCGCAAGCTCCAACTGCACGACGGCGTCGTAGAGCGCGCGGCGGAGGTCCTCGGAATAGGGGGCTTGGTCGAGATTCGGGATGTCGGGAAAGTCGGTCAGGTCGCTCATCGGCGGCAGTCTTGCCGAAGATTTCATCCCGCGTCGAGACGATCCCTGCGAAAGGGCTTCTCGTTATTCCGAAACCGAAGCCAGATCTTCCAGGAGGAAACGGGCGGGGCGCCCTCTCCTGCGGAGCAGGGGAGGGTCGGGGCATACGCGCTAACTTTGGACTCTCAGGCGGGAGAGGGCAGGGGAGGGGGCTCAACCAGCCGGATAAGCCGCTCTGCCGCAGATTTTCCTCCCATCGCGGCGGAATTGAGCGTCTCGGACAGGAACCCGAGCGCCTCGGGTATCTACCCGAATCGCTTGGGCATATACCCGAGGGCCTCGGGCATATACCCGAGCGGCTCGGATCTATACCCGAGAGCCTCGGGAAGGCGCCCGAGAGCCTCGGGTGAGCGTCCAGGACGGTCCGATTCCCACCCGAGAGGCTCGCGTGGTCGCCCCAAGGGCTCCGATTTTCACCCGAGCGCTTCGGGCGAGCGCCCGAGCCGGGCGGGGCCGCCGCAGGGCCCCCTTCCCTTGCCCCCCGGGTCAAGGTCCAAAGTTGGCGCGTATGGGAGGGTCGGGGAGGGGTCTTTCCACGCCCTCCGCCCGGCTGCCGAGTCTAGCCGCTCGGGTCGAGATCGGAGCCGGTGTCCGTCGTGCTGCCGCTCGGGTCGAGGCTGCTTCCCCCGTTTGGCCGCGGCTGACCGCTCGGATCCAGCGAGGAGCCCTCCCTTTCCCACACGCTTCTCAGGAAGCCCCACAACGCGGGCAGGAGCCTGCCCCTCAGGATCACCACCTCGTCCCGCGGCTCCGGCCTGCCCTCTCCGGCCCAGGAGAGCGCAGGCGTCAGGGTGAGGACGAGCAGCAGCACGGCGAGGATACGGCGGAAGTCGATGCGAGGCATGAAGGCATCCCCTTTCGGAACGGCGTCCGGCCCGGACCGTCGTGGCCGGGCGAGCCGTCCCTGGCGGAAGAAGTGTCGCGCATCTCCGCTGAATGATCTACCGAGACGCAACGCTCTTTCCCGGAAAGGAATCAAGAGGTGCGCGGGCAGCGCCCCGGGCTCCGCCTCGGCCCCGGCAGGCACTGCCCCCTTGTAGAAAAAGTTCACTCTGTACGAAACTATGCCGACACTTCCGGAGGAGAGATGAGATGAGAGAAGAGGACCTGCCGGATCTGAGCAAGGCTCTGGGGAGGAAGCTGGCGATCCTGAGGGAGTCGCGGGACCTGAGCCAGGCCGAACTGGCCCGGAAGGCGCGGATCACTGCCAGCTCCCTCTCGCAGTATGAAGCGGGCAAGAAGATGCCTCAACTCGCGACCTTGTTCCGTCTCCTCGAAGCCCTGGACTATGGTCTCGCCGCTCTGGACAGGGCCGATGAGTTCTGCCTTTCGCTGCGGCTCACTCCGCGGTGCCGGCCGGGGACCGCTTCCTCCCTTGGAATCCCCCTCAGCCTGGCCACCGAAGCCGGGATGGCCGTCGGGCGGCTGACGGACGCGCTCACCCTCCTGGCTCAGCCGGAATCCACCTCGGAGCGGGTTCGTGCCCTTGCCCACGCCGAAGGCTATCCGTTGCCAGAGGATCGGGCCAAGGTGGTGGAGCTCTGGGAGAGGATCCGGAAGTACCCTCACGAAGTTCAACTGGCGTTCGTTGCCGAGTGCGAGGAATTCCACCTCTGGTCATTCTCGGAGCTGCTCTCTCATGAGTCCGAAGCTGCAGCCTCGGATAGCGCCTTGGCGGCGCTCGAGCTTGCCCAACGGGCTCTGGACGTTGCGGAGCGGATGCCCGGGGACAAGCCGCGGAGATCCAGATCGCGCGGGTACGCCCGAGGCCACCTGGGAAACGCGCAGCGGGTGCAGGGCGACCTCCAAGCCGCCAAGCAGTCTTTTGCTCTCTCCGACGAGGAGTGGAAGGCTGGAGAGGGGTGTCCGGATGACCTGTTGAGCGAAGCGCGCCTTCTGGATCTCAAAGCCTCTCTTCGGACGGCTGAGCGGCTCCTCCCTGAAGCCATGCACCTGCTCAACCAGGCGCTTGCCACCGGGCGGACCGGAGATGAAGGGCCGGCTCCTGATCAAGAAGGCCAAGATCTTGGCGGAGCAGGGCGAGCTTGACACGGCGATCGCCGCTCTCGAAGAGGCGGAGCCTTTCGTCGATCCGGAGCGGGAGCCGCGGCTTTGGCTCTGCCTTCGGCACAACCTGCTGGATTACCTGAGCAAGATCGGACGCTTCCTGGGAGCCGAGGAAATGGTGCTCGAAGTAAGGACGCTATCCCGCAAGCTGGGCAAGGAACTGGACCGCATTCGGCTGCGCTGGGCCGAGGGCCGCATCGCCGTGGGTCTCGAGCGGACGCAGCAGGGGATTGACCTTCTGACCCAGGTGCGGGCGGAGTTCATCTCGCGGAAGATCTGGTTCGACGCCGCCCTGGTGACGATGGAGCAGGCGGTGGTGTTCCTTCGCCAGGGCCGGACCGACATGGTCAAGACGCTGGCCGTACACATGGCGCCGATCTTCAAGTCCAACGGCGTACACCGCGAAGCCCTGGCGGCGCTGACCCTCTTCCGCAAAGCCGTGGAGCAGGAGAAGGCAACTCTGGAGCTGGCCCAGAGCCTCGTCACCTACCTCCGCAAGGCCCAGCACGACCCCGAGCTGAAGTTCCAGGAAGAGTAGGACGCCGCGACCCGGCGGAGGGGAGGCGCACGCGCCGGGTAGAGCACCATACCCGAGGGCCGTACCCTGTACGCGCCGGTTCTACGCTGTACGGAGCGCGCAGGAAGCGTACGCGGAGGGTACGCCCCCATACCCTGCCGTTCTGTGCCGTACGCGCTCCTGGCGAGGCGTACGCGCCGGGTAGCAGCCCGTACCCGCA
>Ga0190265_10000286_pt1 | contig 40796 bp, 32 predicted proteins | sample Popmic124T_FD_133135 | JGI IMG/M metagenome (GOLD analysis project Ga0190265, IMG submission 133135) | Populus adjacent soil microbial communities from riparian zone of Indian Creek, Utah, USA - 124 T | ecosystem: Environmental > Terrestrial > Soil > Riparian zone | place: USA: Utah | collected... | reverse complement strand
GCGTCGCCGCAATCGGACACGAACATGTGCCCGGCGGTGGAGAAGGCCGAGGCCAAGGGCGTGCTCGTGGTCAACGTCAACGACGCGGTCTTCCCCAACGCCCGCCAGTGGGTCGGCCCCAACCAGATCCAGAACGGCATCCGCGCCGCGCAGTACATGGGGCAGACCCTGCCGGAGGGCGCTTCCGTCGCCATCATCCAGGGCCAGGCCGGCGTCTACGCCGCCAAGCAGCGTACCGCGGGCTTCACCGACGAGGCCTACACCGGGGCGGGCTGCGATCTCTCGGACCGCGCGGAAGACGTTTACAGAAATGCCGCGCTCGTGCTGAAGATCCAGAGACCGCTCGCGGACTCGCCATCCGCCCGGTCGGAGCTGCAAATGCTGAGGCCGGGCTCCGCGCTCATCGGTTTGTTGCAGCCGTCCGGCGATCCGCAGCTCTTCGCCGAGCTGGCCGAGCGGAACATCACTGCCTTCAGCATGGAGCTGGTGCCGCGCACCACGCGCGCACAGATGATGGACGCGCTCTCGTCGCAGAGCACAGTCGCGGGTTACAAGGCGGTTCTCATCGCCGCCAACGCCCTGCAGAAATTCTTTCCAATGCTGATGACGGCGGCGGGAACCGTTCGACCCGCCAGGGTTCTCGTCATTGGAGCGGGCGTCGCCGGACTCCAGGCGATAGCCACCGCGCGGCGCATTGGCGCGGTGGTGGAAGCGTTCGACACGCGGCCCGTCGTGAAGGAACAGGTGCAGAGCCTCGGAGCGACCTTCGTGGAGCTGGACGTCCACGCGGCGGAAGCGCAGGACGCCGGAGGATACGCGAAAGAGCTGAGCGAGGATCACATCCGGCGCGAGAAAGAGCTGATCCACAAGCACGCGGCGCTTGCCGACGTGATCATCACCACCGCGCTCGTGCCGGGCAAGAGAGCGCCGCTCCTGATCGATGCAAGGACCGTCGCCGCGATGCGGCCAGGATCGGTGATCGTCGATCTCGCCGGCGAGCAGGGTGGAAACTGCGAGCTGAGCGTTCCCGGCGAAACGGTGGTGCAGCACGACGTCACGATCATCGCCCCGCTCCACATCTCGAGTGATCTCGCGTTTCACGCGAGCCAGATGTACGCCAAGAACGTCACGGCGCTCGTAACGCTGCTCGCGCCGAAGGGTGAGCTCAATCTGAATTTCGCCGACGACATCATCAGCGCGGTGTGCGTAACTGCCGGTGGCAAGATCCGCCACGCGCCGACGCTTGAGCGTCTCAAGCGATCCAATCCACGCTTCGCCGGGGCCGCGCCATGAGTCAGGAGCTCGTGCTGGGGATCTACGTGTTCATCATGGCGATCTTCGTCGGGTTCGAGGTGATCGCGCGCGTGCCGTCGGTGCTGCACACGCCGCTCATGTCCGGCACCAATGCCATCCATGGGATCGTGGTGCTCGGCGCGATGCTCGTCGCGGGCTCCGCCGACACGCCGCTCCTTCACGCGCTCGGGTTCATCGCCGTGGTGTTCGGGGCCGCCAACGTGTTCGGCGGCTTCGTCGTGACCGACCGCATGCTCGAGATGTTCAAGAAGCGCCAGGCGCCGACGACGTCCGACGAGGAAGTGAAGACAAAAGCCGATGGCTGATCTGCGCGAGTCGGTCATCGCGGTCAGCTACATCATCGCCGCGGTGCTCTTCATATTCGGGCTGAAGCAGCTCAGCTCGCCGTCTACCGCGCGCGCGGGCAATCGACTCGCCGCGATGGGAATGGCGCTGGCGCTCGGAGCCACGCTGCTCGACCGGCAGATACTGTCGTTCTGGTCCATCGCGGTCGGGACGTTCATCGGCGCGGTGATGGGGATCTACTTCGCGCGCACGGTCCAGATGACGGCGATGCCGCAGATGGTTGCTCTCTTCAACGGCATGGGGGGCGCCACCGCCGCGCTGGTATCGGTCGCCGAGTTCCTGCGGCTGTCGCGCTCGGGTACCATCGGGATCGGCGAGTCGACGTCGATCGTGCTCGGCACGCTCATCGGCGCGGTGTCGTTCACCGGCAGCCTCATCGCGTTCGGCAAGCTTCAGGAGCTTCTGTCGGGGCGCCCGTTGCAGTTCCCGTTGCAGCGCCTCGTCAACGCGCTCACTCTCGCCGCCATCTTCGGGCTCGGCGGGTGGGTCGTGATCGGTACGGGTGGCGCCACCGCCCTGTGGATCCTGTTCGGCGCATCGCTGTTTCTCGGGGCGATGTTCGTGCTGCCCATCGGCGGCGGCGACATGCCGGTCGTCATCTCGATTCTCAACTCGCTGACAGGGCTTGCCGCCGCTCTGACCGGATTCGTGCTGCACAACCAGATGCTCGTCGTCGCGGGCGTGCTGGTGGGAGCATCGGGAACGCTGCTCACTCTTCTCATGAGCAGGGCGATGAACCGGTCGGTCGCGAACGTGCTCTTCGGCGCGTTCGGCGCGTCGGGCAAGGACTCAGCCGCCGCCGCGACCGATGTGCACCGAACGGTCCGCCAGACCACTACCGAAGACACGGCGATCGCCCTCGCCTACGCGAGGAGCGTGGTGATCGTTCCGGGTTACGGTCTGGCGGTCGCCGAGGCGCAGCACACGGTGCGTGAGCTCGCGACGGACCTGGAGAAGCGGGGCGTGAGCGTGAAGTACGCGATCCATCCTGTCGCCGGACGAATGCCGGGGCACATGAACGTGCTGCTGGCCGAGGCGAACGTGCCGTACGACCAGCTGCTGGAGATGGATCAGGTGAACGGCGAGTTTCCGCAGACTGATGTCGTGCTCGTAGTCGGCGCGAACGATGTGGTGAATCCGGCGGCGCGCGACGATCCATCGAGTCCGATCTATGGGATGCCGATCCTCGACGTCGATCGGGCGCGCAACATCATCGTGCTCAAGCGAAGCATGGGACACGGCTTTGCGGGAATTGACAACGCGCTCTTCTATCACGAGAAGACGCGCATGCTCTTCGGCGACGCGCGCCAGTCGCTGACGGAAGTGGGTCAGGCGCTCAAGAGCGCGTGATCAACGGCCGAACGGGAACGTGTTCCGGTGTCGGTGCCGCTCGCCCAGGATCCCCGCCGTCACTATCTCCGCCGCAACCGCGCTGACGGGCATTCCGTTCGCGCCGTATCCGAGGGCGTAGTAGATCCGGTTGTCGCGGCCGGGGTGCGTTCCGACGTAGGGCAGGGTGTCCTTGGTCTCGCCGAACGTGCCTGCCCAGGCGTACGCCAGCTCCATCTCGATGCGTGGGAAGAGGCGCCGCAGCTTTTTCATCAGCTTCGCGGCTTTGGCCTCGACCAGCGAGTCCCGGAGCGCAGGATTGCGGAATGATTCATCCTCGCCCCCGGCGATGATGCGGTTGTCCGACGTCGTGCGCGCGTAGAGATACGGCCGGGACGATTCCCAGACGAGGCATCGCTGGCCCCAGCCCTCGAACTTGCTCACCGGCTCGGTGACTATCGCGTAGGTGCTCTGGAGCGTCGCGACGCGCTCCGGCAGGAACCGCTCCGCCTCGTAGCCGGCCGCGACGACGACGTTGCGCGCCCGAATGCGTCCGCGGTCGGTGTGCACCTCGAGATGCGTCTTGTGTGTCGTGATGCGTGACGCATGCGTGCGCCCATATGCGGCGAAATCGCGCGTCGCGCACCGGTCGAGCAGAGCCTGGGTCATGCGCCACGGATCCATCTCGCCGCCGACGTTGGACCAGAGCGCGGCCCGCGCGGGTATGTCTGCGAGCTCGGCGACCTCCTTCCTGGTGAGGAGCTCGCACGGGAGCCGGGCACGCGCGCGCTCGACGGCTTCCTTCCGCAAGTCGATCACCTCTCGCGAGCGCGACGTGTAGTACAGGCTCGGCCGGCGCCGGAAGCCGATCTCCGCGCTCAGCCCGCGCGCAGTGCGTTCGAGTGCGCGCACTCCATCGAGACACGCACGGTAAGCGGCAACGGCGCGCTTGCGCCCCAACGTATCGATCAGGTCAACGAGCTGGGCATCGAGCTCGTACTGCAGCAGCGCGGTGGACGCCGAAGTCGATCCATGACCGGGGTGACGCCTATCGATCACGATCACCGACTGTCCACGAGCCGTCAGGGCATCGGCGAGAAGTGCGCCGGTCAGGCCCGCGCCGATGACGAGCACGTCACATCGGCGGTTGCCCCCCAAAGGGGGCCGCACCTCACCGACGCCGTTCCGTATCAGCCAGAAGGCGTGCGGTGAGGTGAGATCCATTAAGGCTGGTGCTCGGCCTTGAGGACCTCGCCGGTTACTGCGTCGACGTCGATTTCATGCTCGCCCGTCGCGCCGGCGACCTTGATGTCGAAGGAATAGACCAGCCGTCCGTTCTCTTCCTCGAGCTCGGCCTCGTCGATGGTGCCGCCGGGGACGCGGGCGAGCGCGATCTTGATCGCGGCGTCAGGAGCCAGAGTCGCGCGGGCCCACAGCCCCTCCTTTTCCTCCGTGATCCTGACGCCGTTCACTTCGCGTGAGCTTCCGGCACTGGTACTGGTACTGGCACAGGCAGCGCCCGCGAGGGCGGCCAACACAAATGCAGCAGTTTTTAACCGCATGATTTCGCTCCGATGTTTGGGGTACAGCGGGCCCTTATTGCAAGTTCGGTGCGTGGGAAGCGCCAACCGCCGAGGGGTATCTCAAGAGCAAAAAAAAACCTGCGTAGGCGCACGCCTAAGCAGGTTAAGAAATCAGGAAGAATGCGCGCGGCGGGACTCGAACCCACGACCTTCGGCTCCGGAGGCCGACGCTCTATCCAACTGAGCTACGCGCGCGCGTATTTCGGCAACGATGCCGACGTCAAGGATAGTAACCCGCGCCTCAACTACGGTCAACGAAAGTGTCCCCGAATCGGCCTGCGGGAACTAAGTTCTTCGCATGCCCCGCGCAAAACGAAACATCACCGTTCTTTCCGGCGACGGAATCGGTCCGGAAGTCGTCGAAGCCGCGCTTCGCATCGTAGAGGCAACCCAGGTCCCGGTCGGATTCGAGAGGTGCGAAGCCGGCGCCGCGGTGTTCAAGAAGGGAATCGAGACCGGGATTCCTCCGGAGACGATCGAGTCGATCGAGCGCACGCGCGTCGTTCTCAAAGGTCCACTCGAGACTCCGATCGGATTCGGAAACCGCAGCGCCAACGTCACGCTGCGCACACTGTTCGAGACATTCGGCAACATCCGGCCGGTGCGCGAGCTGCCCGGCGTGCAGACGCCTTTCACGGGCCGCAAGCTCGACATCGTGCTCGTCCGCGAGAACATCGAGGACCTCTACGCCGGAATCGAGTACATGCAGACGCCCGGCGTCGCCGAGAGTCTCAAGCTGATCTCGCGCGAGGGCTGCGAGAAAATCGTCAAGCTCGCGTTCGCTTTCGCGCAGGCCGAGGGGCGGAATCGGGTTCACTGCGCCACCAAGTCCAACATAATGAAGCTGAGCGAGGGACTGCTGCAGCACACCTTCGAGGAATTCGCTCCGCAGTTCCCGGAGATAGAGTCGAAGCACATCCTCATCGACAACTGCGCCCACCAGCTGGCGATGCGCCCCGAGCAGTTCGATGTCATCGTCACCACCAACATGAACGGCGACATATTGAGCGATCTGACATCCGGCCTGACCGGTGGACTCGGCTTCGCCCCGTCGGCCAACATCGGTAACGACGTCGCCATCTTCGAGGCCGTGCACGGGTCCGCCCCCGACATCGCGGGGAAGAACAAGGCGAATCCGACCGCACTCGTTTTCAGCGCGGCGATGATGCTCCGTCACGTCGGTGAGGGAAAAGCCGCCAATGATGTCGAGCAGGCGGTGCTGGTCACGCTCGAGAGCGGCATACGGACCGGCGACATGATGGGAGCGACAAAACCCGCGTCAACGACCGAGTTCACGGCCGCGGTGATCTCCAATCTGGGCAAACGCTCGTCGGTCAGCCCGCCGCGGGATTACAAGAAGGTGAAGATGCCGACCTCCGCGCCGGGCGTGAACGTAGTCCAGACCGGCAAGCGACGTGTAATTGGCGTCGATATTTTCGTCGAGACGCAGCTCCTGCCTGCCGCGCTCGCGCGCGAGCTGGAGAAGATCGCGGGCACATCCGGCGTCCGGCTGCAGATGATCACCAACCGCGGCGCGATGGTTTTTCCCTCCGCCGAGCGCGCCGTCTCACTGGTCGATCATTTCCGCTGCCGGTTCATTCGCCACGATAAAGGCGACTTGGGTGACGCGGAAATCCTCGCTCTCCTCGGCAACGTCGGCGAGAAGCATCGCTGGATGCACGTCGAGAAGCTCCAGGAATTCGACGGGGTGCCGGCGTTCAGCAAGTCGCAGGTTGGGTGACCCGGCGTACAAGGTTTGAGCCCGTGAATTGAATCCACAAACTGAAGCAAGGAGCTCGAAGCTTGACGGCTTAAAGCTGGCGAGCTTTCATACTGGCGGACTCAGGCGCGATCAACCACACATGAATCGCGTTCCTTGACCGCCACCAGATTAGCTGAGTCGCTACCAGCTGTCGAGGCTTCCAGCTCCCTGCTTCAGGTTCATGGATGCCAGTCGTGCCCAACCGGAGCCATATGACAAATCTGACGAGGTACGATCGCCGCGAGTTCATGAGCTACTTCACCAGCATCGGGCTCGGTGGGACTCTGCTTCCGGGAGTGCTGTGGGCGAAGGTCGCGGGAGGGGAGGAGATCACGCCGGCGAAGGTGGCCGATGCGGAGGAAGTCGCCGGAGTGCGCTTCGACCCCGAAGAGCGCGAGATGATGATCGACGGTCTCAAGCTCCAGGCTGCGCGCATCGAAGCGCTGCACAAGATTCCTCTCGATAACTCGGTATCCCCGGCTCTCGTCTTCAATCCGTTGCCAGCCGGGAAAACGGTGACTCCCGACCGGCGGAGACCGCCCGTACGGAGCCGCGTCACGCCGCGGGCGGCAACCGGAAATCTCGAGGACCTGGCATTTCTTCCGGTGACCGAGCTGTCGGAGCTGATTCGCCGGCGGCGGGTGAGCTCTCTCGACCTGACCCGGATGTACCTCGCGCGCCTCAGGAAATACGACCCTGTTCTCAAGTGCGTGATCACTCTCACGGAGGAGCGCGCGTTGTCGCAGGCGCGCGCGGCCGACGTCGAGATCGCCCGCGGCCGGTATCGCGGCCCGCTGCACGGGATTCCCTGGGGGGCGAAGGACCTGCTCGCCGTGCGAGGCTACAAGACGACTTGGGGCGCCGGACCGTTTCGCGACCAGACCATCGACACGGACGCGACAGTGGTCGAGCGGCTGGACGCCGCCGGCGCGGTGCTCGTCGCCAAGCTGACCCTCGGTGAGCTCGCTCAGGGCGACATCTGGTTCGGAGCGACGACCAAGAATCCGTGGAAGCTCGATCAGGGATCGAGCGGCTCGTCGGCCGGGCCGGCATCCGCTACGTCGGCCGGACTCGTGGGATTTTCCATCGGCAGCGAAACCCTCGGATCCATCTCGTCACCTTCGACTCGCTGCGGAACGACCGGTCTCCGCCCGACTTTCGGCAGAGTGCCTCGCACGGGTGCCATGGCTCTCTCCTGGACGATGGACAAGCTCGGCCCCATGTGCCGGAGCGTCGAAGACTGCGCGCTCGTGTTCGGCGCCATCCATGGGCCTGACGGCCGCGACAGCAGCGTCATCTCCGCCGACTACCACTGGGACGCGACGGTCTCGCCGCGCTCGCTCCGCGTCGGCTACATCAAGAGCGCCTTCGATCTGCCGCAGCTCGATCCGAAAGACGAGAAGCGCACGCTCCACGCATCCAAGAAGTTCGACGACGCCGCGCTCGACGTCCTGCGGCGACTCGGCGTCAATCTCATTCCGGTCGAGATTCCGGATCTCAATTACGACGCGATGCGGCTCGTGCTGACGGCCGAAGCCGCCGCCGCATTCGACGAGCTGACGCGGTCGGACCGCGACAAGCTTCTCGTGCAGCAGGGGAAGAACGACTGGGCCAACACCTTCCGCACGGCGCGGTTCATTCCCGCGGTGGATTATGTGAACGCCAACAGGGTCCGCTCGATCGCGATCGAGCAATGGGACAGGCTGATGAGGACCGTCGATGTCATCGTGACGCCGACGGGGGCGTCCGGATTGCTTCAGCTCGTCGCCACCAATCTCACCGGACATCCGGCCGTGATTCTTCCCAACGGCTTCCGCGACGACGGCACTCCCGTTTCGCTCACTTTCCTCGGCGGCCTGTTCGAGGAAGGGAAGCTGTTAGCCGTCGCGCACGCGTATCAGCAGGCGACGGATTTCCACCTGAGACGGCCGAACAGCGTGCTGCCAACCGCTTAACGTTGTCCGACGCGCAGAGGCTCGAGCCCGTGGCTCTCGATGGAAAGATCGTCCGCCTGGAGCCGATGACGCCCGAGCACCACGGAGCGCTTACGGAGATCGGGAACGACCCGGACCTGTGGCGCTTCACCGTAAGCGCGCCTCTGTCAGCGGCCGACATGAGCGAGTACATGGAGGTTGGGCTAAGGGCGGCGCGCGACGGCACCGGAGTTCCCTTCGTCACCATCGAGAAAGCATCGGGCCGCGTTATCGGAAGCACGCGCTTCGCGAACTACGATGCCTTCAACCACCGCATCGAGATCGGCTGGACGTGGATCGCGAAGCCGTGGCAGCGGACGGCCGTGAACACCGAAGCCAAGTACCTCATGATGTCGCACGCGTTCGAGCAGCTCGGATGTGTGCGCGTCGAGCTCAAGACCGACGTGCGGAACCAGCAGTCGCGGAACGCGATGCTCCGCATCGGCGCGCGCGAGGAAGGCGTTCTGCGCAAGCACATGCTTCGGTCGAATGGAACCTACCGCGACAGCATCTACTACAGCGTGCTGGACGACGAGTGGCCGGAGGTGAAAGCCCGGCTCGAGGCCTTCATGAAACGAAAAAACCCCCGGGAGTGATCCCGGGGGTTTTCGACAGTCATGCGATCAGAATGGTGAGAGCGAGAACTCGACCTTGAAGTACGCGGCGTTCTCCCGGCCGTCGATGAATCTGGGGCTGTCGCCGCCGGTACTCTTGAAGCCGACCACCGCTCCAGTGCGAAAATTGTCGTTCCACGCGATCTCGAAGGTAGGGCCGATCTTGAACGTGTTGCTCGACGCGTCTTCCTCGAAACCGCCCTGGCCGACGAGCTCGAGTCCAACCCGCGTGCGCTCGGTCATCGGAACCGAGAAGCGCAGGCGCGTCCAGAGATACTCGGCGCCGAAGTTGTAGTTGGAGAGGAACTGCGTCCGAACGGGGCGATCGCCCGAGCCGTCGCGGTAGGCACCGAACGCGACGTGCACACCGTCGCTGCCGCCACCCTCAGCTCCGATGGCATCTACGGCCTCGTCCGTCACCCAGGTGTATCCCGCGCCGAAGGAGAATCCTCCTGTCGTGCCGGCGTAAGCGAGTCCCAGCGTCGGCGAGATCGCCGTCAAATCCTGTTCAAGTCCGAGATCGTCTTCAAAGCGGAGGTGGTATCCGTTCACGTTCAGGTACGGAGACCATCCAAGCTTTGCGACGCCGATGTACATGCCGAGCAGATAGAACTGACTGTCTTCAGTATCCCATTCCGCGGAGCCATAGAAGGAGGGATGGAGCTGAGACAGCTGGCCCTGGGCCGCTGGCGCAATCGTGATTGCGCCGAGGAACGCTGCGGTGGCGAGCAGTGCGTTACGGTGACGTTTGAGTCTCATTTTCATCTCACATTGTTGGTTCGTGGCCCGGATGCCATCGGCCGGCGGGGCCGGCATCGCGTACTGTTTGGCCGTGAGCCGTCGTATGCCAGATTCGTACCCTCGACTCAAAAGCGGCCAGACACGCGTATAGACGCGCGATCGCCTGCTTGGAAACCGGAGCGCGCTGGGGTCGTCGCGCGCGGCAAAGTTCCTGCACTGACCGACAACGTCCGTTTCTCCCTCGACAAGAACAAGATGCGACTTGAAAACCGCTGGTGTGCGCCGATTGCCATCGCGCTGTTGCTGTCGTCAGCCTCGCTCGGCGCTCAGACGCGCCGGTCGACCCCGCCGCCTCCCCCGCCGGTTCCCGGCGTGATACTCGACGAGCGCGCGGTCTACATGTCCGCGGCTCAGACGGCGTGGGCTTTCGTCGAGCGGAACTATGTCTCGTCGACCGGGCTTGCCCGCGCTCACGACTCGTATCAGTACCTGACGGTCTGGGACATCGCGAGCCTGCTTGCCGCGACCTACTCCGCTCACGGTCTCGGCCTCATCACCGATGCGGTTTACCACCAGCGGACTCAGAAAGCCCTTGCCACCCTCGGATCAATGGCGCTGTTCGAGGGAGTCGCGTTCAACAAGATGTACGACGCCCACACCGGCCGGATGGTGGGCCGCGACCTCAAGAACACGTCGCGCGGGATCGGGTGGTCGGCGATCGATCTCGGGCGCTTTCTGGTCTGGCTCCGCATCGTGGCGGTGAGCCACCCCCAGCACATGCCCCAGGCGCAGGCGATCGTGAACCGTCTCAACATGGCGCGTCTGATCAGCGATGGGTACCTGCGCGGAGAAGATCTCGCCCCCGGCAATGGCGCGAAACGGATCTATCCCGAGGGCAAGATGGGGTACGAGCAATATGCGGCGGCGGGCTTCGCGCTCTGGGGTTTTCGCGCCGAGAAAGCTCTCGATCAACGGGTGAATGCGCTGCCCGTGAGCGTGCAGGGAGTCAGTCTCTTCGCGGACACGCGAGGCAACGAGTACGTGACGAGCGAGCCTTACATCATGCTCGGTCTGGAAACGGGCTGGTACTCGCCGGAGGTGCGGGCCCAGGCGTGGCGTGTGCTCGCGGCGCAGGAAGCGAGGTACCGGAGCACCGGCACCATAACCATGGTGAGCGAGGACGCGCTCCCGGACCCGCCGTACTACTTCTATTACTACAACGTCTATCGTCAGGGCCGGCCTTTCTCGATCGATGGCCCGCCGAATCTGGGTGCCGTGCAGCGGCCGCGGTGGATCAGCACCAAGGCCGCATTCGCCTGGCACGCGCTCCTGCCTTCACCGTACACGCTGCTCGTCCTCCAGGCCGTCCAGTCGTCAGAGATCCCGGGGCGCGGTTGGGGCGCGGGAGTCTACGAGGGAACGCTGCGCCCGACCGGTACCCCGGGGATCAATACCGAGGCGATCATTCTCGAGGCTGCGCTTTACCAGATGCGCGGGGGGCCGTTCCTGAATCAGCGGATCCAGTAGGGGGTGCGGCGTTTACCTCACAAGTACGTGCGGCAGCGCGCAGCGGGTAGTCTTCAGCTCAGTCTTATGTCGTAACGAGGCGTGGTTCCAGCGAAACGCAGCTTACAGAGCGCTCCTCTGCGCCAGTCCCAACGCATACTCCGCCCACCACTGTCCCGCGGCGGGCCCGCCGTTGCAGGCGCCGTCGGACTCACCTGGAGCCTTGATCCACAGGAACGCATCGACGAGGGCGTGACCCGTGTTCGCGGTCGAAGGTGTTCCGAGGGCGCGTCCGGTCGGGTTGCACCATTGGCCCGAACCGGCGGACCCGAGTCCGTTGCGGCTGGTGTCGATGACGAAGTGCTTTCCGCCGACGAGCGCGGAAAGGCTCGCGCCGTACGCGATGTTCTGCGCCGTCGAAAAGAAATTGGAGACGTTGAGGGCGAACCCGTCGGCACCGGCGATGTTCGCAGTTCTCAGACGCGATGCCTGCTCGCTCGGGGAGAGCCAGCTCGGGTTACCGCCGTCCAGATAGAGCGCCGTGTTGCCCTGTGCCTTGAGCACCTGCACCGCGTACTGCATCAGCGAGACGCGCGTGGCGAGATCGGCGCTGGAGAGACAATCCCAGTTGGCGATCGCGTCGGGCTCGAGGATCACGATTGCGCGGCGTCCGGCCAGGCCTCTCGCGAAGCCCGCAATCCAGGTACGGTAGTCCGCTGCCGTGGCACCGCCGCCGCCCGACAGTCCTCCGCAATCGCGGATCGGAATGTTGTATGCGACGAGCACGGGAACCGCTCCGGCTGCCGTGACCGTCGTGACGTGGTCGTCGATGGAGCTCTCGATGTTGCTGTTCCAGTCTCCGAACCAGGCGGCGTTCGGATTTCCCGCGATCTTGTCCATCTGCGCGGCATCGGCCGGCCTGCTGGCGCGCCAGTCAGCCGCCTGATCGTGAGCTCTCGAGGAGGGGCTGACCCAGAAGCTCGCGCCCGCGATCGGATTCGAGCCGACTGGTATCGGCGCCGACTCCGATGGCGGGTCGGACGGATCGTTTCCCGGGTTGCCGGGATTGTTGTCAGGGGATGTCAACTCTGAGCATGCGGCGAGGAAAAACAACAGGCCGATTTTAATCGCGGTCATGGTACGCTCTCTTCGGTAGCACGTCCAGCCTGGCTCTGCGTAATGAGAGCGTTAGCTACGTTGCTTTGCGTCTCCGTCTTTCGACGGGTTTGCCGTTATACGGGAGATTTTCTCGCGGGGCCTTCCCGCGGGGACCACGTGGGGAGCCCCTGAATTGGGGGGTTCCCGGTGTGCTCAACTATTAGACGACTCTGGGGAACGTTTGTAAGCTCAGCAGTAACTGATCGGGCAAAAAAAAGAGGCCGTCAGATCGACGGCCTCTCTTCCTGCTGGTTCCTTACTCGCTCATCGCGATTATGTCTTCGCCAAACCCGTATTTGGCGGGGTCCTTCGAGATGCGGGCTGCCGCGATCATCATCGGCACGTACTCCCGCGTTTCCCTGGGCAAGAGGCCCGCGATGCGATAGTAATCCGCGTCCGTGCCCTTCTCCTTGCCAGTGACCTGCTTCATCAGGCGCCCGACCCTGTTCTCGCCGGTGTTATACGCAGCGGCGGCCAGGTACCACGAGCCGAATCGGTCGTGGAGGTCGGACAGGTAGGACAATGCGGCATCGGTCGCCTTGTCCGGGTGATTGCGCTCGTCCACCCGCTTGTTGACGGTAAGACCATAGCGCTGGCCCGTCTCGCTAATGAACTGCCAGAGCCCACCGGCCGCGGCCGGTGACTTGGCCGTCGGGTTGAACCCTGACTCGATCATCGCTAGGTAGATCAGGTCCTGCGGCATCGATCTCTCGGTCAGCTTGGCCGAGATCATCGGCTCGTACTTCGCCTTCCGATCGAGCCAGATGGCGAACTGCGGCTTGAGCGTCTTGCTCGTGGTGAACTTGCTGACCCACGAATCGACGCGGGCGTGGTCGAGGTTCGGCAGATCCCAGCCGGGCGAAGACGTATCGGCCGCGGTAAGAACCTGGTCCAGAACCTTGTTCACATGCTCGGTATTCGAGGTGACACGCGGCACCGTGTACGCACCGGCGACAACAGCGGTCAGCCCGAACGCGATTTTCCCGGCAAGCCGGGATTTCATGGCGGTCTTGAATCGGTTCATTTCCTCTCCTTGCAGCAGGGGAAATCGGCGCTTGGGTGAAATGCACTCTACACCTGTCCGGGGACAGGGTTCAGTGCACCCAACGGCTTGGACCGACAGATGTTTACTAACCTCCTTCAATATAGTGGATTCAGCCCCAGATGGAAGGGTTTTCGGGAGAAAATCGGAGCCTGTAACCCGTTGGTAGGACTTGAGTTACAGCTCATCAGCAAATGGACCTGCCCCTCATCGGCAAATTGGAGGGGTTAACGGTGTGAAAGAGCACCCCCTCGATCGTCCTTTCACATGACGTTTGACGTTTCCCTCCCGCGGTCACCGACACTCATTTTCCCCTCCCGGCCCCGACTCGGCGCAATCATTTTCCTTCCTCTCGCATTGTCGCTGCTAGCCGCCCACGACGGCGGCGCACAGCAACGACCGGCCGACCGCAGGCCGCCTCAAGCCGATACCACCGGCGAGTCGGACGTCTATCCGGTCGGAGATGCCGTCGGGGTCTACCGCGCCATCCTCGATCTCCTCTACGTCGATGGCAGGGAGCGTCCATCGGTCATCATCATGCTGGATACCGCCCAACGAGACGTGGGAGGACCGTGCTCATGGAAGTGCACAAAGCCATGGCCACACAAATCCGCGATCGACACAGCCACGATTCTCAACTACACCCAACAGAGCTGGAAGCGTCCACGAATCATCGATTTCGGATACCGCATTCCGATCGTCCGCGTGTCAGCCAGCGACTTCGAGCGCATCGCTCACGATGGATACGGCTACCTCGCCCACCTTCCTCGTGAAAAGGTTGGTCCTGCAGAGGCCTACTGGACGGGGTTCAGGCGCAAGTATCCGAAAGCCTGGGGCCGGGTCATGCTCGGCAAGGTAGGATTCAATCCCCGGCACACGGAAGCGCTCATCGCGGTCCATCAGGCGTGTGGCGAACACTGCAACAGCTTCGAGACAGTGTTCCTCAAACGCATCGGAAAAGAGTGGCGGGTGATAGAGCGGGTGCCGGAGTCCGCCAGCGCCGACCAGACGTCCGGAAATCTTCGCTACCGAGGTCCGGCCGGAGCTCACCCGGGCCAGTCGCAAATCGTCGCGATTGACGCGTCAGGATCGCCGCCGCGTCCCGAGTCGGACGATGCCGTGATGATCTATGGCGCCATTCTCGACCGGCTCTACTCCTTCTATGGCGAGTCGCCGCGTGAGATCGTCGTCATGGCGAAGCGTGCCCACGATCCCTTCGGACTCCCGAAGCATCGAAGCCTGATCGATTCGACGACGGTCGAGAGCTACAAGCGATTCGCGATGGTGCGTGATGATCTGTATCCACGATTCAGGTATCGAAAACCGATCGTGTGGCTGAGCGAGGAATCTCTCGTGCGGCTGGAGCGCATGCGCGCTCCGGCCGGAGAGCCGGTATACGGAGAGCCATTATACCAGAGAAGCGATGGCGGCCCACCTTGGATGTGGGACGCGTTTCAGTCGAAGTATCCCGGCGCCTGGGGCTACGCGCGGCTCGGCCGCATTGGCTTCAACACGGCGCACACTCAGGCCCTGGTCGTGTCGCAGCACTTCTGCGGCACATCGTGCGTCAACACCGACACCTGGTTCCTCGAGCGCAAGAACGAAGTCTGGTACGTTGTCGAGCGGATGCCGGGCGACAGCCAGCAGGCGTGGCCGCCCGACGGCCTGCGCTACCTCGGACTCGGGACCGATCCGAAATCGTACAAGCATCGTCGCGTGCGCGTGCAATTCACGGATTGGGCAACCGGCAAGCCGCTTCCAAACCTCGGCGTCCTGCTCGTTCATCACAGCTCGAGACCGAGATCCGCGAAGACGGACGCCCGGGGCTGGGTCGTCCTGGAAAATCCCCCGATGAGTGGTTTCAACCTCAAGGCGAAGTGTCCGTCAAAATCGAAGAGGAGCTCGGTTGATGTCGGAGGTATCATGGTCTCGCCGGGCATCGATACCACCGTGACCATGCAGGTGGATCTCGGCGACTGCTCGCAGCCGTAGGGCGTCGATGACGAGTCTGATCAGCGTTTCCCGTCTTTTCCTGGTTGCCCTCGCGACGATCCCTGCGATCCCAAGCGTCGGCGAGGCGCAGCTTGTAGCGACTGCTGGTTCGCCGAGGACTGACTCTTCGGCGGTGTTCAGCGGGGTTTATTCCAGCACCGCTCGCGAGAGCATTTTCTCTCCGTGCGACGTTCCGGGTATCGGGAGTGGCTGGTGGCTCCGCTTCGATGATCCTCGGGAGGGCGTCTTTCTCAAGTTTCCATTTCAGCGATTCGGCATGCCTACACTGACGCACTTCATTCGCGTGCGCGGGCGTGTCAGTGACGCCGGTCGATACGGGCTCGGATTTCAGACGCGCGAGATCCTCGTCGACTCGGTGCTCGAGGTGAAAGATACCCCGCAACCGTGCGCGAGCTACGAGGACGTTCCGCAGCCGTGGAGCGTCGTGAAATCGTCCGGCGCCCGGATCGTCGGCACGGCTGTCAGCGATGACAGAACACTGGTGGCGGTGCTCGACCTCGAAGGATTCATCAATGTCTGGAATACGAAGACCGGGACCCTGGTGAAGCGATTCTATTCGGAGGAGGATGTGGATTTCCGTGTCGTCTCGCAGATCCACATGGCGTTCACACCCGACGGCAGGCGCCTGGCTGTCGCGGGTACCGACGGAGTGGTTCGCGTCTGGAATCCTCACGACGGTCAACGCATGTGGATGCTGGCCGCCATCGACACCATGGGCGGGAGCTCGAGCGGCCGCAAGTCCGTCATGCACAGTGAAGGTCTTTCCTTCAACCAGGCCGGAACGCTCCTCGCCAACATGCTCGTCAATCGAGTCGCGATCTGGTCGATGACGACCGGCGAGAGGTTCGGCACCCACGCGGCAGGATGGGCGGGCAACAGGCTTCTCTTCCTCGGCGACAGCAGCTTTATCGTCAGCGGTGACAGCGGCCTGATGAGAATCCATCCCCGGCTGGGCGCTCCACCGATCTGGAGAATCGGGGCTCCGGGTCAGCGAACCGAAGTGATGGAGAAGAGCCCCGATGGACGGTGGCTCGCCTTCAGGAACTACGGGGATACCGCGCAGCTGTGGTCTCTCGCGGATGGCCAGCCGGGCAAGAAGATCGCCCTCCCCAACTTTTTCAGCCGCAACGCCACGGCGTTCAGCCCCGACGGAAGCACGATTGCGATGTCGAGTGGGACGAGTGCCATTTACGTCTGGGACACGAAAACAGGTCGTCCGCTGACGAGCTTCCGGAAATATCCGATGCATGTGGAGAAGCTGTGGTTCACGGCCGATGGCAAGTCCATCGTGAGCCATTCGATTTCCGACTCCGTGTTCCGGATCGTGCACCTCGGGCCTCCGCGCGACAGTCGTGGCTCACCAGTGATCGACCGGGAGCCGGTGCAGGCCTCGTGGGGAGCTTACCTGCCGCCCGGCTCCGAAACTAGCGGACGCCCGCTGGGGTCGATCTCCGGATTCGTGGCAGACTCCGCGGGCAAAGCGATCGTGGGCGCGGACGTGTCGCTGTTTGACGGAGACCGACCGGGCTCACGAGCAGTCGCCAAAGCCTCGACGAACGCGGCCGGTCGTTTTCTGCTTCAGGATGTCACGGTGCGGCATCCCATGCTTCGCGCCGCGAAGCGAGGATTCGGCGCCGCGACCAGGTATACGCACTTGCCGGCGGAGCAGCTCACTGTGGATTTCGTTCTGAAACTGGAAAAGCGACGCAGATAGAAGCCTGAGACCTGCTGCTATCGCGTTGGGAAAACCCGCGGTGGCTAGAGACCATTTGTGGTTTGCCCATCGACGAGGTGAACTACTCGATCGGCAAGGAGCTCATAGCGGGGGTCGTGCGTCACCATGCAGATCGTCGCCCCGCCCTGGTGCAGCTCCTTCAACAGTTCCATCACGGACTCCCCGTTGGCGGTGTCGAGATTTCCCGTCGGCTCGTCGGCCAGAAGAATCCGAGGCTCTCCCGCTACCGCTCGCGCCACGGCGGCCCGCTGCTGCTGGCCACCGGAAAGCTGCGCCGGATAATGGTCCTTCCGCGTGGCCATGCCCACACGCTCGAGTGAGCCGATCACGCGCTCGCGCCGTTCCTCGGCCGACATGCCTCGATAAGTGAGAGGCAGCTCCACATTCTCGTAAACCGTCAGGTCGCCGATCAGGTTGAATGCCTGAAATATGAAGCCGATCTGGCGATTGCGAATGCGCGCACGCTCGGAAGACTCCAGCGAGTCGACTTCCTCGCCGGCGAACATGTACTCTCCATCGCTCGGCGCCTCGAGCAGCCCCAGGACCGAAAGGAGCGTCGTCTTCCCGCCGCCCGACGGACCGGCAATCGCGATGTACTCGCCTTCCCGAATCTCGAGATCCACGTTTCGCAAAGCGTGGGTCTCGACCTTGTCGGTATAGAAAATCTTGCTGATGCCGCGCAGTCGTATCAGCGCGTCGGTCGAGTTCGCGTGGCGCGCCGCGATGCTCTCGTACGCCGAAGTCGAAACCGGATTAGACATTCCTGCTCCTCATCACTGTGTGATTGCACGAGAGATCGTCACTGCTCAGCGGATGCGAACACGATTCGCTCCTTCGGCTGCGCCGATATCTGAAACGATGACTTTGTCGCCGGCGTTCAGTCCGCGGCGGACCTGGATGGTGTTGACGGATACCGGACCGAGCTGAACGCGCACTCGCTCCGCGGTCTTTCCATCGGACGCGAGGCGGTAAAGCTCGATCGCGCTTTCTGCCTGTGAGGTGGCCGGGCGTCCGACATAGAGAACGTCCCTCAGTCGCTCGACTTCAATGGTTCCGTCGATCGCCTGCTCGGCGCGGGCTCCTCTGGGCAGCTCGCCTTCCAGCATCACCTCGACTTCGACGGTACCGCTCTGCGAGGCGGGAGCGATTCGCACCACGCGGCCGCGAATGATTCCATTCCTCGTATCGATGGCCGCGGTCTGCGAGATCGCGACGTCACGCGCCTGCGTCTCGGGAACGCGCAGCACCGCTTTCAGTCTTCCCGGCTCGGCGATGCGCGCCAGCAGCATTCCGGGATTTACCCACTGGCCGAGCTGGAGCGGCAGCTCCTGAAGCACACCAGTTTCACCCGCGCGTACGCGCATCGAGGCCACGCGATCGCTCTGAAAACGTGAGATCGCCTGGAGGCGGCTGACCTGGCCCCGCTGGAGGGTGAGCTGCCTTTCTCCGGTGGAGATCAGCACGCCAAGGCGCCGGCGCTCGAGATCTTCCCGCGTCTCGAGCTCGGTCGCCTTCTCGCGCGCGGCGGCGAGCTCATTCCGGGCAACCATCCGGCTCGAGTCGAGAAACTCGAAAATCTTCAGCTGCCGTTTCGCTTCGGCGGCCTGCGTCCGCAGCGAGGCGAGCGATCCTTCCTGGAGAAGGCGTTGTGTCTGAGCTAGTCCCTCCTGCTCGACGAGCGCCGCCTGCGTCGCATTGAGATTGCGCTCTGACTCGAGGCGCTCCAGCTCGACGTCAGGATTCGACAGCTCGACCAGCACCGTCGCGGGCGCTACTGCGCTGCCGGGAGTAACTGGAAGCTGCTCGACACGCCCGGCGGTTACGGCGGCGATGATGCGAACACGCTCCGGGACGAGCGTCCCGGCGGCGAGCACCTCGCGCACCATGGTGCCACGACGCACCGAGTCGATGACGAGAGACGCCCGCTCTACGACCGGATCCGATCCCGAACGGGATGCGAGCGCGACGGTTACGACGATCAGCCCTCCGACGACGCCAGCCCCGACGAGGTAGCGCGAAGTGGGTCGACGGCCGATGCGTGGCACGTCCATCGACCCGCGGGAGCTGGTCGCCGCCTTGACCGTGTTCATGCCTGTCGCAGCGCTCTCGCCGCATCGAGCCTGGCCGCCCGATTGGCAGGTATCAGGCACGCCATCGCCGCCACTGCCAGCAACACGCTCATACCGACAAGGAATGCGACCGGGTCGAGCGGTGTCACACGAAACAGCATGTCCTTCAGCAAACGTGTCAGAACGATTGCGGCGCCAAATCCTATCACAATTCCGACGGCCGCGAGACGAATGCCTTGACGCAGAACCATCAGGAGCACCGCGCGGGCATCGGCGCCGAGCGCCATGCGGATTCCGATCTCGTGCGTGCGCTCCGAGGTAAGACCGCTCATCACGCCGTAGATGCCGACAGCCGCAAGCACGAGCGCCGCGATCGCGAACGCTGCCAACAGCGAGAGGTTGAATTTTCGCTCACGCAGTGAGCCATCGAGCAGAGCATCGAGCGTGACCACGTCGCTGACGGGCATCGCCCTGTTCATGGCGGTGAGCTCGCGCTTGATCGCCGGACCGAGCTGCGCGTTTCGGTTGCGCGCGCTCACTACGAGGTGGACGGCACCCGTCGGCGCCTGGGCGTGCGGGATGAATATCGTCGGCGGAGGATCCGCATGCAGCCCGTCGTGACGCACGTTTCCAACGACTCCGACGATCTCGCGCACGCGTGGCGGTCCCAGAAACGCGAAGGTGATTCTGCGCCCGATCGCCTCCCCGGCCGGCCAGTAATGGCGGGCGAGGGCTTCGTTCACTATGGCGACCGGAAGCGATGCGGAGTCGTCCTGCACCCCGAAGCTCCTGCCGCGAAGGACGGGAATGCGGAGCGTCGAGAAATAACGGGATGTGGTGGCGGCCACCCGGACATCCTTCTCCGACTGAGAGCCCTCGACCGTGAGACTCGAGCTTTCCTGACCAATCCGGTCCGAGAGCGGAAGCGACGACGTCATTGCCGCGCCCTCGACTCCCGGCAGCGCGGCCAGCCTGTCGGTCGCTTCCTTCACGAATCCGATGCGCGCTCCGCGCGTCGGGTAGTAGGACCAGGCCTGTAGCGTAGTGGCCGAAACTCCATCGGACCGGAAGCCGCGGTCGACGGTCAGCAGCGAGGCGAAGCTCTGACCGAGAAGCCCGGCGCCGACGAGCAGGACCAGCGCGAGCGCAACCTCAGCGATGACGAGCGCCGAGCCCAGTCGCCGCTTGTGGACTCCGCCCGTCGAGGCTGACGAGTCGGCGGCAAGATTCTGCTGGAGGTTCAGGCGCGTCGCCCTGATGATCGGCGCCAGGCCGAAGATGAGAGCCGTGACCACGGTCAGCGCGAGGCCGAACCAGAGTACCGGACCGCCGAGTGAGAGCTGCTCGATACGGGGAAGATCAGGCGGCGCAACCGAGCGAATTGCGCTGATGCCGAACTGGGCGAGAACGATGCCTCCAGCGGCGCCGAGCAAGGCGAGCAGGAGACTTTCCGTCAGCAGCTGCCTAGTGAGGCGCGTGCGTCCCGCACCGATCGCCGTCCGGATGGCGAACTCGCGTTGGCGCCGCACCGCCGCGGCGAGCTGGAGATTGGCGACGTTGGCGCACGCGATGAGGAGGACGCAGGCGACCGCGCCAAGCAGAACCAGGAGTGCCTTGCGCGCTCCCCCGAGGAGCTGAGTCGGGAGCGGCACCAGCGAGACGCCGACGTTGGCGTTGGTGCGCGGATACTCCCGCGCCAGCTGCGACGCGATGCCGTTCAGATCTCGCTCGGCGCCGGCAAGTGACGAGCCTGGACGCAGCCGGCCGACGACAGTGTAATAGGCGGCGGCGCGATTCTGTTTCTCCTGCTCCGTAAAGATCTTGGGAGACCAGGTGTCTTCGCCGTGAGGAAGGTCGAACCCCAGCGGCATGACGCCGACGACGGTTTGGGGAACACTGTCCAGGACAAGCGTTCGCCCGACGACCGAGGAGTCCGAGCGAAATCGTCGAGACCAGAGCGCATGCGAGAGGATGACCACTCTATCCTGACCGGAGACGAAGTCACCCGGTTGGAAAGTGCGTCCGAGAAGCGGACGCGTTCCGAGTATCGAAAAAAGGTCTTCGGTAACGCGAGCGTTGCGGAACCTGACGGCTCCCTCGGGTGCCAGATAGTCGAAGCTGAATGGCTCGGCGGCGGCAAGGCTGGCGAATGTCTGGTTCCGCGCCTTCAGGTCGAGAAAGTTCGGGACGGAGAGCTCCTCGCGCGATCCGGCGTTTCGCCTGTCACTCTGCCACACGGTGATGATCCTTTCCGGATCCTGATAAGGCAGCGGCGCGAGCAGCACTCCGTAGACGGCGCCATAAATCGCGGTGGTCGCACCGATTCCGAGAGCCAGAGTCAGGACCGTTATAGCCGTAACTCCGGGACGACGCGCGAAAGTTCGCATCGCGAATCTGAGGTCGCGTTTAAGGTCCTCGAGGAACTGCAGCCCGCGCGCTTCGCGGCATTCGTCCTTGTATCGCTCCAGGCCGCCGAAGCTGCGTAGGGCAAGTGTGCGGGCCTCCGCGACATCCTTTCCCGCGCGGACGTTCACCGCCGTTTCCATCTCGAGATGAAAGCGCATCTCCTCGTCGAGCTCCTGTTCGATGAGGCGAGGCTGAAACAGGAAGCGCAGCTTGCGCGAAACCCAGTTAGTCATGCGGTGTGGAGGATTGCCGCTACTGCGCCGGCGAAATCCGCCCAGCTGCTTTTCTCCTTCTCGAGCTGACGCTGGCCCTTCGCCGTCAGGCGGTAGAACTTGGCCCGCCGGTTGTTCTCCGAAGTGCCCCAGTCGGCCACGACCCAGCCGCGTTCCTCGAGACGGTGAAGGGCGGGGTAGAGCGACCCCTGATTGACCTGGAGCACGTCGCGCGAGATGAGCTGAATGCGCTGGGCAATGCCCCAGCCGTGCATCGGCTCGCGCTGGAGAGTGCGAAGAACCAGCATGTCGAGGGTGCCCTGAAGTCGGTCGAGCGCAACTGGCGGCATTCGTCTGTTTCCTCTAGATGGTCGACAGGAAGGTATGTGCCTTCTTGTAGACTGTCAACAGGAGAATGCGACTACTCTTGAATTGGCGGGATTAGGGCGTTGGGGAGGGGATCGGTTATCGGATTTTCTCCAGCACCTGCCAGGACCCGATTGTAAGAGCCGTGATCCGGCCCGACGAGTCCGCCGCCAATCCGAACCGGCGCGTCCCCGTCGTATCGCGGAAGAACAATGGCGACACCTCGACCCAGCGCCCGTCGAATCCGCTGAGCGTGCCATCGGCATTCGCGGTCACCTGAAAATCCTGGGTGAAGCGGAGAGTCTCGGGACAGGTGTGGCAGTAGACGTTGGCCCGATATGTACCCGCGAACCGCGCGACTCGCGCTGCCTGTGAGGAATCGGCCTTCGGCGTAGCGATCGCGCGGCGGTCAGGAAAGTAGCGATCGAGCACTGCCTGCCTCACCGCGAAGCGCAGATTGGCGCCCTCGCGGTGTCCGACCACGACGAAGCCCGTGCGCGCATCGGGCAGGAGCGTCATCACCGAGCTGAAGCCTCCAATGTCTCCGCCATGCTCGAGTATGCGCTGCCCGTTGCTGTCGCGGATCTGCCAGCCGTACGCCCAGCCGGGAATCAGCGGGTGCATCGTCACATGCTGCGCCTGCATGCCGCGAGTTGCCCGCTCGCTCAGAATCCGTCCGCCGCCATAGGCACCCCCTTCGAGCTGCGCGGCGATGAACTTCGCCATGTCCGTGGCTGTCGCGGCGAAGGACGAGCTGGGCGTGGAGTGATACCACTCGTACGGCACGCGCCGCACTGCGCCCTCGGAAAACTCGTATCCGGTCGCGAGTCCTCTCTCATCGCCCGGCCGCGCCATGATGCGCGCCGAGCGCATTCCGAGCGGCGCAAAGATGTTGCGGCGCATGTACTCATGGTAGGTGAGTCCGCTCAGCTCTTCGACGAGGTGTCCCGCGAGCGCCATTCCAAAGCTGGAGTACGATGTCGTCGTCCCCGGCGGCCGGATGCGGACCAGCTTGCCGCGCAGGAATTCACCGAGCGGTCTGATTTCGGCGGCCGATTCCACGAGTCGTCCGCGCAGCTCGTCGAAGCCCGCCGTGTGAGTGAGCAGCTGAGCGGCGGTCACGGGCTCGGGGAACGTCGCCGGAATCTTGAGCTTGCGCAGGTAGCGGTTCACATCCGCGTCGAGATCGAGCTTGCCGCGGTCCGCGAGCTGAACGACCGCAGCGGCAGTGAGCACTTTGGTGCTGGATGCGAACGGCCACACGGTGGAGTCCGGAACGACGCGCCGGCTCGATTCACGGTCCGCGAATCCATAACCCTTCGATAGAACGATGCGTCCATCCCGCACGAGGACGAACGCAGCTCCCGGAATGTGCTCGGCCGCCATCCCGATGGCCATCACACTGTCGACAACTCGCTCGAGATCTTTCGCCTCCAGTACAGTGGGTGACGCCGGAGCGGGCTTTTCCTGTGCCCCGGCGCCCGTTTCCGGCGACGTGCAAGCCGCGGCGAGGCCGAGAAGAAATGTCGCGGCGAGTCCTGGGGTCATCCTGAAGCCGGTCAATTGTAGAGATCCAACGCGATTCGCAGCGTCCCATCCGCCTGCCGCTTCCAGATCACGACGAAGTCGCAGACGTACGTCCGCGCCTGGCCGTCCGATCCGGTTGACGTGAGGCTCGAGACTCCGATCTGGTACGCCTCGGCGCGGCTGCCTCCCACCTCGACCACTTCAAGGGTCCACGTCGCGGGCTTCCGGATGCTGGCCCAGTAGTGGTCGATCGCCGACCGCCCGGCGACAGTCTGCCGTCTCGGTCCCACAATCCGTGCGCTGTCCGCATAGAAGCGCGCCACCGTTGACGGATCACCGTCGAAGGCGGCGATCATCGCCTTGTTGAGATCCGCCACCTCGGCGCGCAACGCCGGGTCCGCTATGGCGACACCCCGCCTCACCGGCTCCGAAGCAACCGCGGGCGAGCATTTCGTCGCGATGAGGAAAAGGGCCGGTGTCACGCAGCCTATCAGCGTGAGCCTGAGAGTGGAGCGAAATGACATTGGAATTCCTCGTGCCGTCGGCGTGGGAAAATCACCTGGTTGCCGCAAGGTGGACCGCTGGCAACGCAGAAGCCAACGCGGCGTGACGACCGGGCCGTGCAAGGTGATGACCTGGTAGCTAGCTAGCGCAACAGCGTCCGCAGGCGCGCGCTGTGGGTGCGGCTCGACGTGATCTTCGCGCCGTCCCGCATCGTCACGATGTACTCCCCATGAAAGTACGGCTCGAGTGTCGCGATGCGGTCGATGTTCACAATCGCGGAGCGGTGGACTCGCATGAACCTGGCTGGATCGAGACGGTCCTCGACGGCTTTCATCCTGTCGCGCACGAGATGCGTCTTGCCGGCGACGTGGAGGCGGACGTAGTTGCCGTCGGCGTCGATCCAGTCCACCTCGTCGGCGCGCACGAGGTGCAGCTTTCCGCCGGAGCGGACGACGAACCGGGCCGGCGTCGCGCGCGACCGATCGCGTGCTTCCTCCTTGAAGGCCTCGCGCTCCGCGCGCAGCTGCGCCAGCAATCCGCGGAGCTCGGCGTGTGGATCCGATTCGGCGTGGGCGCCGCCGCCGTTGAGACGCGCCAGCGCGCGGGCGATCGCGGTCTCGAAGCGCGCCCGATCGAAGGGCTTGAGCAGGTAGTCGACGGCGTTCACGTCGAAGGCGCGCAGCGCGTAATCGTCGAAGGCCGTGACGAAGATCACGTGCGGCAACCGCTTCTTCGGCCGGGCGTCTCCGAGTATCTCCAGCGCGCCGAAGCCGTCGAGCTCGGGCATCTGGACATCGAGGAAGAGGAGCTCGGGTGATTCCCGCTCGACTGCGGCAACCGCTTCCAGACCCGTCGCGCATTCCGCCACAAGGTCGACGCCGCCGTGCTCCGCCAGCAGCACGCGCAGTCTCTCGCGCGCGAGCGGCTCGTCGTCCGCGATCACCGCGCGAATCCCCGCGCCGCGCTTCATCAATTGCTCCCCTGCCGATACGGGAAGCAGACAGACACACGCAGTCCCGACCCCGATTGGCCGCGCTCGACCGCGAGCTCCTGTTCATCGCCGTACAGCTCGCGCAGGCGCCGGCGCGTGTTCGAGAGGCCGACTCCGTCGCGTATCGATTCGTCCTCCCGACCCGACAATCCAGGTCCGTCGTCGCTTACGGTGAGCCGCAGCGTGCCGTTGAACCGTTCGGCGGACACGTCGATGCGACCGGGCCCGGCGCGCCGCGAGATCCCGTGCTCGAGCGCGTTCTCGACGAGGGGCTGGAGAACGAAGTGAGGAACCATCGCGTGCGCGAGCGCGCTGGGCACATCGATTCCGATCGTAAGGCGATCCCTGAAGCGCTCGTGGATCACCGCGAAATACAATCGCAGCGTCTCGAGCTCCTCCGCGAGGCGAACCTCGTGCCGGTCGCCATTTTCGGACTGTCGCAGCGTCCGGCGCAGGAGATCGGCGAGGTTGGCCAGCATGGCATCCGCGGCATTGACGTCGCGGTGCATCAGTGTGGAGACGCCATGCAGCGCGTTGAACAGGAAATGGGGACGAAGCTGCGCCGCCAGCGCATCGAGCCGTGCCTCGGTGAGCTCGGCTCTCAGGCGCACCGCCTGGAGCTCGCGGTCGCGGGCGCGGCGATAGAACTCCGCCGCGTACACGACTCCGATGAGACACCAGAAAGCGATGGTCTCGCTGATGTACGCGCCGGTCATGGCGTTATTGAACCGTTCGCTGAAGGCGCGGCTGGGGAGGTCGGGGTGGAGCCACGGGCTGGTCCACACGCCGAGCTGCGAATAGAGCGCGTGCTTCATGACGACGAACACGCTGGTCGCGCCCAGCAGCGCGGCAATCGCGCGCGGCCAGCTTTCGCGGTCGAGAGGATAGCGGCGAACGAGCCAGAAGTACGCCGGAGTGAAGAGCGCGCAGGTGTACCAGTCGCCGAGCCGATCCGCTACGAGTGGTCCCCACTCGAACGCGCGGCCCGTGCTCGCGCGGTAGATGCCGCCTTGCACCGCGGAGAGCAGCGCGAGGATGGTCCACACGGCGAAGATCGCCCCCCAGCGCACGAGGGTGTGGGCGCGCTCGGTGTCCGAGGAGCGCTCCGGGGTAAGGGCGGGTGCCGTTCTGGGTGCTACTGCGCGGGCTGAGATGACCTCACGATATGGGGAAGCGGGCCCATTCGACAGAGAAACGGGATGACCCGGCCTTCCGGCAGGTCAGAATGTCTAATATTAGGATGTACCGGAATCATGACCTTACGTCGAGGTGACACGATGCGCTCCCGTTTTCTTTCCGTCCTTGCCGCTTCAGTCGTCATTGCCTGCTCTTCGTCAGAATCCGGCGACGCTGCGCCCGATTCCCTTGCTGTCGCGCAGCCGGACTCGACCGCTCCCATCGCCTCGCCCAGCGGCTTCACCGCTCCGGAAGCCGTACGCTACGACCCGGATCAGGACGTCTATTTCGTAAGCAACTGGGGGACGGGCGACGGAGAGGCGACCGACAACAACGGCTTCATCTCGCGGATGACCCCCGACGGAACAGTCGCGCAGCTGCGATTCATCGCCGGCGGCGCGGGCGGGGCGACGCTGCACTCGCCGCGAGGTATGACGATCGCGGGTGATACGCTGTGGGTGGTGGACGCCGACGCGGTGCGCGCGTTCGACCGGCGCACCGGAGCCCCGCGTGGGACAATCAATTTCTCGGCCTTCAAGCTGGGCTTTCTGAATGACATCGCTCCGGGCCCCGATGGCCTTTACGTCACGGATACGGGGACCGATCACATCTACCGCATCTCCGCAGGTCGAGCGACCGTCGCGCTCAACGACACCACGCTAGGCGATCCCAACGGGATCACATGGGACGCCGGCAATAGCCGCTTCATCGTGGTGCCTTATGGTGGCGGCTCGACGATACGCGCTTGGGCCCCCGGCACGAAGACGCTCACGGAGATCGGGAGGAGCGGCGGCCGTAAATTCGACGGGGTCGAAGTTCTTTCAGGAGGTCGCGTGCTGGTCGCGAGTCAGGGCGACTCCAGCCTGCATCTGTTCAGCGACGGGACTGGCAGGCCGATCATCAAGACCGGCGGCAACCCCGCGGACATCGCCGTCGACACACAACGGAACCGCGTCGCGGTGCCGTTCATAAGTCGAAACCTCGTGGAGATCTGGGCGCTGCCTTAACTAGTAGCCGCGCGCCTAACCTCGACGCGCGGGGTCGGACTTCACTGCAACGGGTTCACCGAGCCGGCCTGCTCCGGCGGGTGAGTGCGATTCAGAAAGTAGCCGCGTCACGAACCTCTGACCCTCGGACACGCGCTCAATCTCGATCGCGATCGCATCCATGCCTTGCTCGAGCCGCTCCAATCGCTGACCGGCATCGGCTCCGAGCTGTCCGCCCTTACGCGAGTAAGAGCGCTTCCAGCGGCGGCGGAGGAAAAGTAACGCGAGCGACATTGCGACCAGCACCGAGAAGCCGCCGATCATGATGCCTTCCTCGAAATCGCCGCCGCCGCCCGATTGCTGGACGGTTCTCGACACGATCAGATCCGCCGGCGCCGAAGAGAGCTGACGCCCCGTCGTAGCGAGATCGGTCTCCAGCTGAAGTATTCGGCCGTCGAGAACCCTTAACCGGTCCTCGAGGCCGGCACGAACGGTCGCGTCGCGGGTCTCGAATATCTCCTCGGCGAGGTTGCGCCGGCGTGAGGCTACGCTTGTCAGCTGATCGGACAGCTCCTCGCGCTGACTGAGCAGCTCGTCGACCTCCGCTCGCGTCCGCGGCAGCGTGATGGTCCGGGCTTGCCCATCGGTCCCAATCGTCGTGATTGTAACCGGGGCTCGGGGAGCCTGCGGAGGAGGGGTCGGAGTCGTTGGTTGAGGCGATGTCTGCATAGAGCCAATACGGTTCGCGGACGGGCCGGGTTACAAAGATTGGTCGAACTCTTTTCTCTGCGCTAGGCCACGAGAACATGGGCTATCCGGTCGAGAATCGCGTCGCGCGTAAACGGCTTCTCGATGAATTCCGTCCCGTCCTGGAAGGTCTGCTGACTCTGAAGTGAATCCCGCGTATACCCCGAGAGAAAGATCACCTTGAGTGTGTCCCGCAGAGCTGAGCATTGTCTCGCAAGCTCGTGACCGTCCATCGCCGGCATGACTATGTCGGTGATCAGAAGATCGAAGTCGTGGTTGCGTGTGACGAAAAGCTGCAACGCCTCCGCCCCGTCTTCGGCGGTGACCACGGTATATCCGGCGGTGGTCAGGATTCGCTGCAACACCTGCCTCACACCGGCTTCATCGTCCACGAGGAGAATGGTGCCGGTGGCCTGGCGATCGCTCAGATTCTGGGGTGGGACGATCCTGTCCGGGGCTGCGTCGGTGCGCGGCAGATAGATCAGGAATTCAGCTCCATTCCCCGGTGTGGTCAGCACCCTGATGTAGCCACCGCTCTGCTTCACGATGCCGTACGCGGTTGCCAGGCCGAGGCCCGTCCCCTTTCCCGGCTCTTTCGTCGTGAAAAACGGCTCGAAGATCCTTTGCTGCGTGTCCTCGTCCATGCCCAGACCGGTATCCCTCACTCTGAGCAGCGCGTAGTCACCAGGCTTCATCGTGCGCCCCCGATCCAGTCCGGCGTGCTCCGCCCGCACGACGGCGTTCTCGCTTACGAATGTCAGGACCCCGCCTTCCGGCATGGCGTCTCTCGCATTGATCGCGAGATTGAGGAGGACCTGCTCGATCTGTCCCGAATCGGCTCTGACAGGCCATAGATCCGGCGCAGTCTCGATCCTGATGTCGATCGTCGCCTCGAACAATCGCTTGAACATTGGAAGGAGATCCGCGAGCCTGTCGTTCAGGTTGATCGTGGAAGGCCGCAGCACCTGTGTCCGCCCGAACGCCAGCAGCTGACGTGTGAGTGCCGTTGCCTTGTCGGTCGCTTTCCTAACTTCCGTGAGGTCGTTCCGGTGCGCGGTGGAGAGCGAGCGGTCCGCGAGGATGAAATCCGTGCAGCTCGAGATCACGGTCAGAAGATTGTTGAAATCGTGAGCCACTCCGCCCGCGAGTCGTCCGATCGCCTCCATCTTCTGCGACTGCTGGAACTGCTCCTCGAGATGCTTGCGCCCGGTCAGGTCGTAGACGAAGCCCTCGAAGTAAGTCGTGCGCCTTGCAGTGTCGTGCACCGAGCGCGCGTGGAGGTCAACCCAGATCGGCGAGCCATCCCGACGTTTCCACTGCACCTCAAGCCCGAACTGGTCTCCACCGAGCGGCTCGTATGGCGCGACGAGCGCGGCGGGTTGCGTCCAGTCCCAGTACATGTCGGCCAGGTTGCGGCCGACGAGCTCGTCCTGTCCGTCGTAGCCCAGGATCCGGGCAAGAGCGGGGTTCGCGAGCAGGATCTTCCCATTGGGATCCGTCTGATACACACCCACCGAGGCGTGTTGAACGATGTCCCGGTGAAGCTGGCGCGACTGCTGGAGAGCGGCTTCCGCCGCCCGCCTTTCGGCAATCACCGCGGCGAGGGTCAACGCGGTGAGGCCGAGGACACCGATGTAGGTCTGGATACGGAACAGGTTGTTCACAACCGTGGAAGTTGTGAAGGGTCCGATGCCTTGCATGGTGCAGCCAATGGCGATCGCCGCGACCACGAAGATTGCGGTTGCTGCCCCGCGGGGGCCGAACCGCAAGGCGGCCCACATGACAGCCGGAAAGATCGTGTACACATAGCTGACCGGCGCCTGAAAGAGCACGACCGAAAACACGATGAGGAGAGTTGCAAGCACACCGGCCTCGAGAGCGTCGCGCACGGTGGGCCGCCGCGGAGCGCCAATCGACCAGGCGAGAATGAGCGGTGTTACGAGCAGGATGCCGATGGCATCGCCCGAGGCCCAGGCGAGCCAGGTGGTCCCGTACGGAAACCCGGGGCCTGTCGACAGGGCGAGCACGGAAACTCCGATCGTCGCGCTCACGGGCGCAGCTACGATGGCCGCCAGCACGAGCCCAAATACATCTCGCCGCCGCTCCAGGGACACGCGGAACCCTGCGAAGGAAGTCAGGAGCCAGGTGGCCACCACCGCCTCCAGAGTGTTTCCGACCGCGATGCCCGCCGCTTCGAGCGGCGCAATTCCACCGGTGATGTTGACGAGGAATGCTCCCAGGGCAACGCCGGGCCACAGGCGCATCCCGAACAGGAGCAAGGCGGCCAGGGCGATGCCGGAGGGCGGCCACGCCGAGGACACCACGGGGTGGATGGCGGACGCGGTGAAGCCGATTCGGCCGGCAACGACGTAGCTCGCCGCGAGCAGCAAAATACCGGCAGCGTACCGGAGCAAGCGGCTCTGGTTCCTGACGATCAAGTCGAGAGCTGGCCGGCGCGACCGATCCAAGACGAGAGTGTGGGCATGCGATGCTTGCATTTCGGTTGCGACAGGGAGAACGCGGGCGAGAGGACCGCGCCCTTCTGGGAGACTGTTTCGAGTTCGGTGACGCAACCAGTCAGGGCCAAGGCACGAAAGAAAAAGCCTCATCGCAGGAATGACGATGAGGCCAAGACTTATCGAGTCGGGGCGACTGGATTTGAACCAGCGACCTCCTGCTCCCGAAGCAGGCGCGCTACCGGGCTACGCTACGCCCCGAAATGAAGCAGTCTCCCGTGCGGGAGACTCCCCTATCATAACTGATAAGGGAGGACTAAGGGAGTCTTCGGCGCGGCTCTTACCGCGTCTGATCGTAAACTATGTCGACCGGTATCGCCCTGGCGCCGAGTCGGGCGAGGTCCGCGGCCAGCGTCGGTCCGATCTTCCCCAACTCGTCGTACATGCGTCCCGCGGCGTCGTAATCACCGTTCCCCTGAATGGTGATGATGCGCGCCGACAATGCGTCGGCCCCCGCGCGCATCCTCTCCATGTTGACGCGGTACTTGCCGGCGGCGTCGCGCGTGAACGCGCCCTGCTGCTGGAGGAAGTTGAACGCCACGACGTTGGCGCGGCCGTGGGCGCTCGCGGCGCCGAAGCGAACCGAGCGGAAAAGTCCGGCCAGGAAGGTCACGTAGTTGTCGTCGAGCGGCCGGGTTCCCATCTCGCCCTGGGAATGAAGCTGGCGCACCATGTAAAGTCCCAGGATGTCGGCCTTTCCTTCCTCGAGCGCTGAGGCGCGCTCCTTGAGCGCCGTGCGCGCGACGCCTCTTCCATTGATGGTGTTCTTGATGCCCAAGCCGTGCGCCACCTCGTGGAACATCACGTTGCCGAAAAAGGCATCGAAGGTGATGTTGCCAACCTGTTCGGCGACGATGAGCTCATTCGCGATCGGCACCAGGATCTTGTCGAACTTGGCGCGCATCGCGTTCTTGAGCTGGAGCCTTCGCGTTCCCTTCTGGAGCTGCACCTGCTCGTCGTTGGGAAGATTGATCGCGATCGTCTTCGATCCCGCGTTGGCGTCGCCGGCGACGTAGACCACATCGTAGGCGTTGAGATCGGACCCTGCCGCCGGCGTCTCACTCTTGTATTGCTCCGGCACGGGTAGGCCGCGCTGGAGCGCGGGAAGGAGCGCAACGTACTTGGACAGGCGCTGGCTCCACTCCTTGTCCTTGATCAGCACGAATGCTTCGTGCGCCGCCTTGTATCCATACAGCGCGTCCTCATAGGTCTCGATCGGACCGATCACGATGTCGAGCGTGTTGTTCTTCATGTCCATCCACGCCAGGTCGCTCGGCTGATAGTTGTCGGTCAGGAGCGCGTCGGCGCGGCTCCTGAGATAGCGCGCCAGCCCGGGGTCCTCGGCCAGCACGGCCGCCTCGCGGAGCTTCCCGGCAGCCCTCTCGTGGCTCGGCGCGAACGCGGTGTGATAGGGGATCGAGTAAAGGTTTCGTGCGCCGTCACGGCGCACGAGCGTGTACAGACTCTTGAGCGAATCGGCGCGACGCCCGGGAACCGCCACCGCCGCCTCGAACTCCGCTTTGGTCATGTCGATCGGATAGAATCCGGCCCCCGGCGGCTTGATGCCGAAAGTCGGAATGAATGGCGCGTTGTCGTCGAGGCGGTCCCACGGTCCGTAATTGATCTCAACGAGACGGCGAGTCGGGAGATCGGCGATGGTGCGCAGCAGCGAGTCTCCGTTGCCGTATGCTTCCCTCCAGTAGGGCTGATTCATCGCGCGCGCGGCGTCGATGAGCAGAGGGAGCATCTGCCGCTCCCTCGCGGTCAGCCCTGATTCGTCGGCGGCGAGACGCACAGTCGTGTAGCGCGCCAGGCGCGTGGCGGCGGTCGGTGAAGCGGGAGTGGAACCGCCCACCGAAGGATCAGAGACATTGCTTGGCGGTGCGCAGCCGGCGGCAATGACAGCGGAAAGGCCGATCGCGAAGAATTTCGTCGAGCTCATTGTGGTTCCCCAGGAAGGAATCTTTGCATTCGTTACACGGGCAAGATCAAGAATCGTTCTTGTCCGCCGCCGCCGAGGCTGTTTCATCTGATGCGAGGGGAAGTCCCGAGTCTCGCAGCGCGGCCCAGCCCCCGACCAGCGCCCGCGCGTTGGGCCACCCCGCCTTCCTCAGCTCTCGCACCACCCGGGTGCTTGTGGCTTCGTCGGTTCAGGCACAGTACACCACCAGAGTGGAATGCTGCGAAAGGCGCTGCTCGGTGGCGGCGCGAACGGGATCGTCGGGGGAGAGTCTGATGGCTCCTATCGGCTGGCGCGGATCTGTCCGGTAGCTACGCTCCGTCCGGGCATCGACGACGATCACCGGTTCCTTGCGCTCGAGCAGGGTGCGGAATTCCGAGAGCTCCATCCGCTCCGGAAGCTGCCCGGCCGGCGCTCCCGCACCGAGCTCGGCGTTCCTCGTCGCTGGCTTGGCGGTGAGACCGGTCGCCGTCGCGATGACCCGTGTGCCGGGCGGCGTATTCGCGCGCAGGAAGATCGCCATCCCGCCTCCGTGGATGATCACGGATAGCAGCGTCACGAGGCACGCGATCGTGAACAGGCTCTCCGCACCGGGAAGGCCGGCGAAGACGGGGAGGAGCATGAACAGGAGCGTGCTCAGTCCGCGCGGACCGAAGAGCGCGACGAGCTTTCGCTCGCGCTGGTCGAGGCCGACGTTTCGCAGCACTGGATACAGAACGATCGTACGAATGAAGAGCGCGATGACGGCGAAGATCACGGTCGTGACGCTGATCACGGTGAGACCCGACCAGATCAGAGATGTGCCGAGCGCCACGAACGTGAGCAGGAGCAGCATCTCGGCGGTCGCTTCGCCGTACTCCAGAAAGCAGTCGCAAAGCTCGACGTCCTGAGACGCCACCATGAATCCCGCGGCGAAGGCGGCGACGAAGCCGCTGCCGCCCACCGCTTCCGCGGCGGCGTAGCCCGTGAACGCGAGGCCGATTGCGTACATCGACTCGTAGTCGCGCCTCACTCCGACGCGGCCGCGAACGTGTCCGAGGAGGACAATTCCGACGTAACCGACGGTGGCGCCCAGCGCCGGTCCGAGCAGGAACAGTCCCATGAGGTGCTGTCCTACCTCTTTCGACGACAGCTCGGCCGCACCGGGCGCGCTGGCCGCGAGAACGAGCATGCTGATGACGACGACGGGCAGCAGCGCGACATCGTTCATCCCCGACTCGAGCCGGAGCGCGATCCGGGGCAGGGGCGGCAGCGCCGGCGAGCGCAGCATCGTGCGCAGGAGCACCGGATCGGTGGACGCCAGCGCGGCGCCGAGAATTGCGGCGGCTGCCGGGTGAATGTCGAGAAGAAGCCACGCCGCCGTCCCGATCAGCGCTGCCGGAATCAGCGTCCCCGGCCCGAGCACCCGCCACGCCAGGCGCGCCCGACTGCGGACCTCGGCGGTATCTATGGTGACCGCGTCGCTGAACAGCACGAGAACGAGCGCGAGCACGGCCAGACTTCTCAGCTCGGGAGATTCGAAGCCGATCGCGACCAACCCGAGACCCCACGGTCCAAGCGCGGCGCCGAGAGCGAGGAAGACCGCCACCAGTGGCACTCCCGTTCGCTCGATCGCTCCGGAAAGCAGTGAAGCGACGATGATGACGAGGCCGATGAGAGCAACGATGGTGACGAACGGATCCATTGCTCTATCTGATACCGGTCGCCCGCATGGCTGGCAAGTATCCCCTCGAAGCTCGTCGGCCATGATTGGCGCTGATATATTTGAGGTGGTTAACCACAACCTGGGCCATGGCAATAGACGAGAAGCCGAGCAGGAACGAAGACGAGTATTTCGCGCGGCAGAACGCCGATCTCATCAAGGAGATGCGAGCGAGGCTCGACGCCGAGCGGAAGACCGAGAAGAAGCAGACGCTCAAGTGTCCGCGCGACGGATCAGATCTTGAGGAGACCGAGGCGGACAACGTGAAGGTGGACACCTGTCCCCGGTGCAAAGGCGTCTGGCTGGACGCGGGCGAGCTGGATCAGCTGCGTCTGGTGAACCGTGGGCGCGGTGTGACCGGCGGCGTCCTGGGGTCATTGTTCAGGCGCGGCTGACCATCGCACGAAGAGCCGATCAGGGAAGCCCGGCCAGACCCCAACTGGCCGGGCTTTTTTTGTGTCTTCTCGTCGGTTGAAACTTTCCCCGACCACTCCCCGTTCCCTTAATTAGAACGATATTCTAATTTAACGGAATGTCTGAATCCTCCCATGTTCGAATTCCCGTACAGGACCGCAGCCGCCAGACGCTCGAGCGCATCGTGATCGCGGTCGAGGGTCTTCTGGCGCGAAAGCCGTTCGACGAGATCGGGGTTGCCGAGGTGGTGCGGCGTGCCGGGTGCTCGACGGGCTCGTTCTACGCCCGCTTCAGGGCCAAGGACGATGTGCTGCCGTACCTCTACGAGCGGTACGACGCCGACCTCAAGCAGAGGGTGCAGGCCCGGATCGACTCGGTATCGTGGGAGCGGCTCGGTCTCAGCGCCACGGTTGACAACGTCGTGCGCATCACGGTCGAGATGTACTCGGAGCGGCGGCACCTCCTGCGCGCGGTCGCGCTTTTCGCGCGGTCGCAGCCGGGGGCAATCAGTCCCGAGGTGCGTCGCAAGCGCGCGGCGACGACCACCGACCTGCCGGCGCGCGTGCTCGCCCGCTTCGCCGATGAGATCCGGCACGACGATCCACTCGACGCGGCGAGAATCGGATTCTTCATCGTCGCGGCGGCGGCGCGCGAGAAGATCCTCTTTGGCGACGCCCCGCACGCGAGCGACACCCGCCTTTCCGAGACGCGCCTCATCACGGAGCTGTCCCGAACGCTTTACGCCTATCTCACATGCCGCTGAGCGCGGTTTCACACTGGAGCAGTCCCATGGTAAACGCCTTCCTGACGTCCACTCTCATCATTTCGGCCGCGTGTGGCAGCCCGGCCCTCGGCGACGATCCGGCTTTCGTCTCGAGAAGAGTCGAGCCGATCGAATGGGAGTCGTTCACCTTCACGAGCGACGCTGGCGAGACCACGGCGGCTGAGCGCGGATGGCTCGTCGTTCCGGAGCGGCGCGGGTCGCCCTCGGGGCGCACCATCAGGCTTCCGGTTCTCCGTTTTCGCACCACCGCCGCGAGGCCCGGCACACCAATCGTGTTTCTTGCCGGAGGACCAGGCGGCTCCGGCCTTCGCTCGGCGCGCCGGGACCAGTATTTCCCCGTTGCGATGGCGATGAGGGAGCTGGCGGACGTCGTTTTCTTCGACCAGCGCGGCACCGGGACCGCGGAGCCGAGCCTGGTGGTGCAGGGAACATTCGCGCTGCCGGCTGGCGAGCCGCTCATTTCGCCGGCGAGCCGCGCCGCCTTCGCGGCATCCGCTTCGAAGGCGGCGGCCGAGATCCGCTCCCGCGGAATCGATCTCGCCGCCTACAACACCGATGAAAGCGCGGACGACGTCGATGCGCTTCGGCGCGCGCTCGATGCGCCGAGGATCTCGTTGTGGGGCCACAGCTACGGATCGCACCTCGCGTTCGCGGTCGTCCGCAGGCACGAGGCGAGGCTCGAGCGGATCATCGTGGGCGGCGTCAACGGGCCCGACCAGCGCTGGAGATATCCGAGCGACGGCGACGAGCTGATAGAGCGCATCGACAGCGCGGTCGCGCTGGTGCCCAAGCTCGCGCGCCAGATGCCGAGCGTGGGTGGCGCGCTCCGCAAAGGATTCGAGTCGCTCGCGGCCAATCCGGTCATCGCCCGCGTCGACAGTCTATCCGTGCTGGTCGGTGCGACCGAGCTGCAGACGATGATCATCCTTCAGTCGGGCGAGAGCGACATGATCAAGCGGCTGCCGTTGATCGCGTCGATGATCGAGCGCCGGCAGGTCGGGCCGTTCGCGGCGCCGATCAGGGCGGCGCTCAAGGAACGGCCTCTTGGAACCGCGATGACCTACGCCATGCACATCGCATCGGGAGTTTCTCCCGAGCGCCGGCGGCGTATCGAGGCAGAGCGTGCGGGCGCGCTCTTCGGCGACGCGATCAACCTGCCGTTCAGCGATGAGGAATTTCGAAAGGCATGGGGTGTCCGGGATCTCGGGTCGGCGTACCGCAGAGCGCCGCGATCGAGCGTGCCGGCGCTGTTTCTGACTGGCACCTTTGATGGACGCACGTCGGCGAGAGACGCGGAAGCCGTGCGGGCAGGCTTCACGAACAGCGCGCACATCCTGATCGCGGGGGCATCCCACGACTTCTATGTAGAGACTCCGGCGATCCGCGACGCGATGATCGCGTTCCTCCGCGGCGAGCGGCTGCGCGATGGCGTGATCAGGCTCGACGTCGAGTTCCACGGTCCCGATGAGCCGGCGCTCGTCGCGGAGCTCACAGGGCTCGCGAGAGAGGGATTGGCGCCGCTGCTCGCGCGGGTGCGGGAGATGGCGCGGCCGGAGTCCAGCGAATATCTGACGTCCTACGTGATCGAGGGTGTTGCCGGGGTACTCCAGCGCTCCGACCCGAAATCACCCGTGGCGCTGGGCCTCCTGCGGCTCGGAACGGAGATTTTTCCACGCAACGCGGTACTGCAGATGCGCCTGGGCCGGTCGCTGCTTGCCGTGGAAGATCGGGCAGGAGCAGCGACCGCTTATCGTCGAGCCGTTGAGATCAACCCAATGCTGCGCTTTGCCTCGGTGCAGCTGGCAAAGCTGGGAGGGTAGCGACTATCGCACTCCCGGCAACGTACTGACGAGTATCACGCCCGCACCGTTGCCCGTGCCGTAGCGAGTGGTCGCCTCCATTCCATTCAGAAACACGATCTGCCGTACTATCGATGCGTCGATGGTGCGAAGATTTTCCACGCCGCCCAGGAGTCTCGATCCGTTGAGGTAGACGGCGCGCCTGGAGAGATCCGACTGGACGCGCCTCTCGATCAGGAAGCTGGGTTTGAGCATTTGGACGGCGTCATAGGCCGAATAGACTCGCACGCGGGATATTTCCGCGGCGGTCAACAGAAAGGGCGATGTCTGTGGAATGCCGCTCGCAAACTGGGCTTGGGGAACGGTCGCGCATGCGGTCGCGATGAGGGCGAGAGCGGCGAAACGAAGGAATGGGGTGGGGAATGTAGCGGGCACAGCTCCTCCTAACTCTTGGGTCAGTTGGACGGGCTGCGCTGCTTCTACACACTCAGCGTCTTACATCATTTGACGTTGATTTCACAGAAATCGTTTCAACGCCACATCTGTTTGCGGATCGGGTTGGGAAATCGCCCCGCGAGAACTGAGGTCTGGCGTGGCTCGACGGGCAAAGATATACTCGAACCTCCATAAACCCGGGGGCGAGTATGGGCAGCGAAGTGTCCCGTCGCGAATTTCTTCAGGCAGCGGCGGCAGGTGCAATCGTGGGTGGGTTGGATCTGCATCTGCGCCCGGCGACCGCCCAGGCGCAGACCAGTCTCGCGTCATCCGACTGGTCGATGAATGCCACGGTCATCGAAGCCTGTAGCTGCAGGATGTTCTGCCCCTGTTATTTCAGCACAGTGCCCAGCCCTGCGGGCGGTCACGGATCGATGGCCGAGCACTACTGCCGGTTCAACATGGGCTATCGCATCAATCAGGGGCAGGCGGGGAACGTCAACTTCGACGGCGTCAAGCTCTGGATCGCGGGCGATCTCGGCGCCGACTACTCGAAGGGAACGGAATGGGCCGAGGTCACGTTCGAGCCATCGGTGACGAAGGCGCAGCGGGACGCGATCATGACGATCATTCCCCACGTCTATCCGGTGAAGTGGAAGGCGTTCAGCTTTGGCCAGGATGCTCCCGTCGAATGGAGCGCGACCAACGATCGGGCGGTGGCTCGACTCAACGGCGGCAAATCCGGTGAGATAGTGCTGAACCGGAATCCGGGGATGACCACGGAGCCGGTCGTGATCCGGAACCTCAGGTATTTTGGCGCGCCGCGGAACACGGGGTTCGTGCTTATGCCGAACGAGGTCGAGGCGTACCGGGTTGGTCCCAAGGCTTTCGAGTTCAAGGGGACCAACGGGTTCATGATCACGTACGACATCAACTCCAAGGACATCCCGGCGAAGGCGTGAGAACAAAAGGCGAGACAGCCAAATGGGCTGTCTCGCCTGAGTTTTCGCACGCGCCCGAAGGGACTCGAACCCCTAACCTTCTGATCCGTAGTCAGATGCTAGAGCATTTCACTGGGTTCTCGTGAATGCCGCGAATAGGTTCCCCCAGAGGGAGAATGTGTAATTGTGGTTCCCCGCCATTCCCCTATATTCTCGCAACGTGATTGCTGGGTGATTGCTGGCGGATGTTCCGCTACCAGCCGCCCCTTCTTCCTCCCAACCATTCCGATCGTCCGTCTTGGGCGACCCTGGACAGCAAGGCGGTGCCCACCGGTGCTTCCTCCTTCGAGGCAACCATAATGGCGATACGACACCTCACCAAACGGGTCGTCGACTCCCTAAGGGGGGACAGCGCGACGTCTTCACATGGGACGACGAAGTGCGAGGGTTCGGACTGAAAATCACGCCAACCGGTCGACGCGTCTACGTCGCCCAATATCGACCAGCTGGCGGTCGTCGGAGTACGACGAAGCGCATCACTTTAGGAGAACACGGCAAAATCGCACCGGAGCAGGCTCGAATCCTTGCGAAGCTCGATCTTGCAAGGGTTGCTCAGGGACACGATCCAGCGGCCGAACGAGCTGCGCGCCGTGGAGGATCGACGGTGCGGGAATTCGGCGAGGCTTACTTGGCGGATGTGAAGATCCGGCGGAAACCAACTACCGCGGCGGGATATTCGTGGCTCTGGTCAAAGCACGTCCTGCCGGCGCTCGGCTCCAAACCAGTGGCGACCGTGACAAGGATCGAGCTCCGGCGCCTCCACCGATCACTGCACAAAACGCCGTACCTTGCTAACCGAGTCGTCGCATTGCTCGGGTCATTCTTCTCATTCGCTGCGAAAGAGGGACATCGAAACCAGCAGGACAATCCTGCGCACGGAATCGAGCTGTATCCCGAAAAAGGCCGTGAGCGGTTTCTGACGCCGAAGGAATTTGCGCGCCTTGGTGACGCGCTGACGCGCGCTGAAAGAAATGGACTTCCGCCAGCCCCACAGCACCGGCTCGAATCGAAAGCCCTCATGCTGCCAAGCATACGCCAAAGGACGCGCGGGTACCCATCCCGGCGAATCCGTTTGCGGTCGCAGCGATTCGCTTACTTGCTCTCACGGGCTGTCGCGAGAATGAGATTCTCTCACTTCGCTGGGACGCGGTGGACTTGGAGCGCGGATACCTTCGGTTCGCCGATACGAAAACCGGCAAAGGCAATCGACCGCTCGGAACCGCGGCAGCTGCCATCATCCAGGCCTTACCGCGCCTGGATGACTCGTCTTACGTGTTTCCAGGGGCAAAGCCTAACGCACCGCTGAGAGAAATCAGGCGAGTGTGGTACGCAGTTCGATATGCGGCGAAGCTCCAAGACTTGCGGCTGCATGATTTACGTCACGCCTTCGCTTCTGTTCCTGCCTCGAGCGGCGAGTCGATGCTCGTGATCCAACACCTGCTCGGTCACGTCCGGATTGGTACGACGGAACGATATGCGCACCTGGGAGCCGACCCGGTTCGGCGGGCGGCGGATAAGGCGGCCGGCGAAATCGCTAGCTGGATGCACCCCGCGGTCGAAGCACGATGACTCCCGGTCGCGCCACTTTCCAAGGATTCGTAGACAATCTCCCTGAGGCCGAACGAGAGCGATGGCAGTTTGCGCTCGAGGAAGCTCTTGATGGCATAGGCACCGAAGAGGAGCGATCCCAATGTGCCATGACAATTCAAGACTGGTTCCTACCCGCTTTTGTGCCTCGTGGTGAGGTGCTTCAGAAGCGCCCCCAGATAGCGGCGCGACTTAAAGCAGTTTCGTCTGCAGCGCGCGTGCAGGTCGAGGCTCTCGAAGCGTTACGAAACAGCTCTGCCGATGCGCGGGAGCTTCATGCCTCAGCGCAGTTGCATCTCCGTCGGGAGGACCCTTCTGCGGACCCCGCCGGAGCTCGAGGCGATCGCTCGCTACCTCGAGATCCTCACATCCCTCGCTGACCAACTCGCGGCGCGCTCTCCAAGGCGCGGGCGTCGGTCACTCGATCTTCGCGGGGTTACGGTCGCCAAAGCAATCGCTGCAGCCTACTGGCAAGCATTCCGCCGGCCGCCTCCTCGAG
>Ga0190265_10000285_pt1 | contig 40969 bp, 38 predicted proteins | sample Popmic124T_FD_133135 | JGI IMG/M metagenome (GOLD analysis project Ga0190265, IMG submission 133135) | Populus adjacent soil microbial communities from riparian zone of Indian Creek, Utah, USA - 124 T | ecosystem: Environmental > Terrestrial > Soil > Riparian zone | place: USA: Utah | collected... | reverse complement strand
TGATGTCGTCGTCGTCGCCGCCGTCGATCTCGTCATTGCCGTTGCCGCCGTCGATCTCGTCGTCCCCGGCGCCACCTTCGATGTCGTCATTGCCGTTGCCGCCATCGATATCGTCGTCGCCGGAACCACCGGAGATCGTGTCGTTTCCGTTGCCGCCCGAGATATCGTCATCGCCGCCGGAGCCGTTGATCGTATCGTTGCCGTTGGTGCCGGTATAGGTCGTCACGTCGATGTCCTCCCGCTCTCGACGACCAGGCGCAGCGCACACCATTTCCAGCGAAACAAAAGCTAATCAAGACTGCAATCCTGCTGGCGCGGCCGCTCCCGATCTAATCCTGTTCTGCAGAACCGATTCAACTCGAAGAAGGGGCGCGAACGCGTGCTCGTCCTTGACTTCTTCGCGATGCGACTCGTCCCCCCGGCGCTGCTTGGACGATCAAAGTGACTCGCGGGGCAGCAAGTGTCCAGAGCGAAACGATGGATACGTCAGGACAAAAACGAGGAGGGCGACAAATCCCGGTCGATATCGCCGGGCGGAGCAACGTAGGACTGCCGGGCCGTGGGGAAGCGTCTCGCGAGGCGCCGTCCGATATGCACAAATCGATTCGTGGCATTCTGACGAGCTGTCTTGCCGACAACGGACTGGCAAGCCGATCGGGCAGATTGGTTAGAGGCGGCCGACACCCTGTTTCAGGCGACCTACAAGAGCGGCGATACCGGGGGCGGTTGACGTCAAGTCTATCGACAGCCCCGCCTGTCCGGCAACGACCGCGCGAATAAGGCCGATGATGGGGTGGCTTCGGCGGCCCCTTTTCTGGCCGTCGCTGGCAAAGCCGGACGGCGCTTCAAGACGCCGCCCGGCCCGGAGACCGGAGGATCTAAACTCGGTCACGATCTCTCTTCCCAGGAACGCGGTTAGCGCACCATCAATCATCTGTGCGGCGGTGCTACCATCGGGTGAACGGAGTCGCAGGGCCACTGAATCCGGTGTATTGGTGCCTGACATTGCAAGAAAAGATGTGGTTCGCGCAGAGATGCAGAGAGGCCGTGGGGGCCTGGGACGCAGGTCCATTCCGGTGCGGCCGAGGGAGTGGCAGGCCGTATGAAAGGGCCCGCTGCGCGGCCCCGTGAGGTGGCGTCTCTGCGCGAAATCGAGCGGCCTGGCCGGCGAAGCGGAGGGCATTGCGGTAGGGAATTCCAGCCGTCTCTGGAATGACGGGTGGGAGTGGCGATCGCGTGGCCGTGTCTCCCTTGAAAGCCCAGCCCTTTCCCGGCAGTGCGGCGCGATGGACGTCCACCCGCTGATCGATCACCAGCCCGATCCCGACAATCCCGGCTGGTGGACCTGGGAAGCGAAGGCCGACGACCGCTTCAACGGCGTTATCGGCAAGCTTCTCGTCCGCGCCAACGGACCCGGGCGGGGCGCCTGCCGGATGATTCCCGAAGCGCGCCATTCCAATCTGGGCGACATGGTCCATGGCGGGGCGATCCTGACCTTTATCGACATGGCGCTGTTCGCCGGCGGGCGGCTTGCCGGCGCCGACGTGAACCGGGCGGTGACGCTCGATCTCAACACGCGCTTCCTCAAGCCCGGGCGGATCGGCGTGCCGATCGACGCCGAGGTCGAATTGCTGCGCGAAACCGGCCGCCTTGTCTTCCTGCAGGGCAAAATCGTCCAGGGCGGCGAGACGATCGCCGCTTTTTCGGGCGCATTGCGCAAGTTCAGCCGCAAGCCGTGACCGCCGTCGCCGAGCGCTACGCGGCCCTGGTCGCGGCCGGCGAGCTTCGGCCCGATGCGGACCAGAGCGCGGCGGTCGCGGCGCTCGACGCGCTCGCCGCAAGGCTCGCCGCCGCCCCCAAAGGCAGCATCCTGCGGCGGCTGGCCGGCTGGACGGAGCCGCCGCCCGCGGGGGCTTATCTGTGGGGCGGGGTCGGGCGGGGCAAATCGATGCTGATGGACCTCGCCTTCGAGACGATCGACCATCATCCCAAGCGCCGGGTCCATTTCCACGAATTCATGCTCGAAGTGCATGGGCGGCTTCGCGCCGAGCGGGCGAAGGAGGCCGGCGACCCGATCCCGCCGGTCGCCAAGGCGGTCGCGGCCGAGGCGAAGCTACTCTGCTTCGACGAAATGGTGATCAACAACAGCGCCGACGCGATGATCTTGTCGCGCCTGTTCGCGCAATTGCTCGAAGCTGGGGTGACCGTGATCGCCACCTCCAACCGGCCGCCGAAGGATCTCTACCTCGGCGGCCTCAACCGCGAGCTCTTTTTGCCCTTCATCGCTTTGGTCGAGGCCGAGCTGGTCGTGGTGCCGCTGAACGGACCGACCGACTATCGGCTGGATCGGCTGGGCGGAATGCCGACCTGGTACGTGCCGAACGGCCCGCAGGCGACGCAGGCGCTCTCCGAGGCCTTCTTCCGCCTGACCGATTATCCGGTCGAGGACCGCGCCAGGGTGCCGGCCGAGGCGTTGCGCGTGCCGGGCGGCCGCCTCCTGCAGGTGCCCAAGAGCCTCAAGGGCGTCGCCGTCTTCTCGTTCAGGCGGCTGTGCGGGGAGGCGCGCGGCGCAGCCGACTATCTCACCATCGCCCGCCATTTCCACACGATCATCATCGTCGGCATCCCGAGAATGGGCCCGGAGAATCGCAACGAAGCGGCGCGCTTCGTCACCCTGATCGACGCGCTTTACGAGCATAAGGTGAAATTGCTCGCCGCCGCCGACGCCGCCCCCGAAGCGCTCTACGTCGCCGGCGACGGCGCCTTCGAATTCGAACGCACCGCCTCGCGCCTGATCGAGATGCAGAGCGAGGATTATCTGGCGCTGGGCCATGGCGAGGATTAAGTCGTTTGTGCCGTTCCGGCTGGATGACGAGGCCCCATCCCGACACCCGGGGGACGGCGCAGCCCCAGTGTGGAATCCGCTTCGTCCCGGCCGGTTGCAAGTAAAAAGCTGGACTCCCGCTTTCGCGGGAGTGACGGTGAGGGATTGTGAGGGAGCTCTATCATGCGTCTCGTCCTGATCGCCGCCGCCGCTTTCCTCGCCACCTCCACAGCCGCGGCCGCGCGGACGCCGGTGGAGGTCGACATGCAGACGTCCGACCGCTGGCACGTTAAGGCGCGGGAAATCTATGCGCGCTCGATCGCCTTCCAGACGGTCGAGGGACGCAATCAGAGCCCGCAAATGGCCGCTTATCTGATGGCGGAATTCCGCGCCGCCGGCTTCACCGACGTCATCGTCCAGGCCCATGACGAAACCGCCGCCCTGATCCTGCGCTGGCCGGCGGCGCGGCCGTCGGTGAAGAAGGCGATCCTGCTGCTGGCGCATATGGACGTGGTCGAGGCGCTGCGCGCCGATTGGTCGCGCGATCCGTTCGAGCTTGGCGAGGAGGGCGGCTATTTCTACGGACGCGGCACCGGCGACAACAAAGCCGGCGTGGTGGCGATCACCGTCGCCTTGATGCGGCTGCGCGCCGAGGGATTCCAGCCCGATCGCGACATCGTCGTCCTGTTCACCGGCGACGAGGAGACGAGCGGACGCGGCGCTGAGCTTGCGGCGAACCAATGGCTCGATCCGGCGACGATCGATTTCGCGCTCAATTCCGACGCCGGCGGCGGTGCCTGGCTGGAGGACGGGACTCCGCTCGGCTTCGGCGTTCAGACCGCCGAGAAAGTCTATCAGGACTTCGCCTTCACCGCGACCAATGCCGGCGGGCACAGCTCGCGGCCAAGGGAGGACAATGCGATCTACGCGCTTGCCCGTGCTCTGGAGCGCCTCGCCCGCCACCGCTTCGAGCCGATGCAAAACGAAACCACGCGGGCGATGCTGACCGACCGGCTGCGCACCGCCGAGCCGGCGCTCGCCGGCGCCATAACGCGCTGGCTCGCCGACCCCAATGACGGCGAAGCGGCCGATATCATCGAGGCGACCCCAACCGAGATCGGAATCACCCGAACGCGCTGCGTGGCGACTCGGCTCGAGGGCGGCCATGCCAATAACGCGCTTCCGCAGCTTGCCCGCGCAACGGTCAATTGCCGGCTGTTTCCAGGCCACGATCCGGCCGCGGTGCTGGCGCTGTTGCGCGGGCTCGCCGCGCCGGACGAAGTCGCCGTCGAACCGATCGCTCCGGCGCGTCCGGCCAATGCCTCGCCGCTGCGAGAAGACGTGATGAATGCGTTCCGTGCCGAGCTCCACGCCCGTCATCCCGGCGCCGCGATCGTCCCGTCGATGAGCATGGGCGCGACCGACGGGCTCTTTTTCCGAAGCCGCGGCGTGCCCGTCTACGGAGTGGATTCGACTTGGGGAATCTCGCCGATCGACGAGCGCGCCCACGGCCGCGACGAGCGCCTGCCGGTGCGGGCCTTCTATCAGAATGTCGATCATTGGGTCGGGCTGGTGCGCCGGCTCGCCGGCCCGGCGCGATAGCCCGTGGAACCCCTCGCGGCGGCCCGGCATTGGTGGGTGCGAGGAGATCATCATGCTTGGAACCCGCAACGCCGTCGCCAATCTCGCGGTCAGCGATCTCGACCGCGCCCGCAATTTCTACACCGATACGCTCGGCCTGAAGCAGGTCGACAATGAGGGCGACGAGGTCATCGTCCTGAAGAGCGGGGACAGCAATATCAACGTCTACCGCTCCGAATATGCCGGCACCAACGAGGCGACCGCCGTCACCTGGGAAGTGGACGACATCGAGGCCGAGGTGGCGGCGCTGAAGGCCAAGGGCGTCGCCTTCGAACATTATGACATGGACGGGATGGCGCTGGAGGGCGACCTCCATGTCGCCGACGACTATAAGATCGCCTGGTTCAAGGATCCGGACGGCAACATCCTCAATCTCGTCGGCGCGGTCCGCGAGCCGGCCGACGCGTAGAGGCGGTTCGTTCAGATCGAATCGTTCCCCGGCGAAGGCCGGCGCCCCGCGGCACGGACGGCAAGACTGGACCCCCGGCTTTCGCCGGGGAACAGGTGATTCAACTCGACGTTGACAGAGTCTAGGCTCTAGCGTCGGGCGCCGGCCCGCACATCTGCAGGCGGTTCCCGAACGGATCGTAAAAATCGCAGAAGGTGACGTAGCCGGGGCAGACCCGGGGATCGTCGCAGCGCACCCCGCGCGCGCGAAGGCTCGCACAGGCCGCGTCGCAATCGGCGACGTCGAGCACGATCGTGGTGGCGGTGGACGGGCGCCAGTCCTCCCCGGCTCGGGCAAGAGCGAGATTCCCGCCCGGGCCGCCAGTCGGGAACTCGATCCAGCCGGCCTCTGGCAGGTCGTACACCGGCGCGCCCAGGCCGAGCGTCTCGCCGTAAAACGCCCTGGCCGCAGCCAGATCCGGCACCTCGATCGACACCACGTTGATTCCCTTGAACAGCATCGGTACCTCCTTCAGCGCATTGCCGCCGCGAGCGCGCGGCCGCGCGCCGTCAGGCCGTAAATCGCGATCGGCGGGAATTCGTCCTCGATCGCGCGGTCGACAAGGTCGGTCGACAGCATCTGCTTGAGCGTTAGCGATAGCGCGCGCGGGGTGACGGGCGGCAGCGAGGCCCGAAGCGCCGAGAAGCGGGCGCTCTCGGCGCCGAGCCGGGCGACGATGGGCAGCGACCAGCGCGGCATCCGGGCCGGCTCGATCCCCAGCCGCTCGCGCTGGGCCATCACCTTCATCGCGAAAGCGGCGATCGGTTCCCCCGCCGGAGTCAGGACATATTCGGGACGCAGGGGATGGCCGTGGCCGGGGTTGCGGCGGAGCCAGCCCGCTTCCTGCAATTGCGCTAGGCTCGCCGCCAGCGCGCTCCTCGACAGGCCGAGCCGCGCCAGCATCACGGCGAAGCGCGAGCCGCCCTCTGCGGCGACATGTGCCAGCAGCGGCGCCAGCCAGCGCCCCGCTGTCAGCCGCTTCAGTTCTTCCTCAACAACCATGGCCCTTGCTACCACCGAAGAAAAGTATATGCGATATAAAAATAGGACTTAAGCGATTCGGGGAGGAGACGATGGGGATCGACTATGATGGTGGGCTGACCTGTTCGATCGGTGTGGCCAACCTCGATGCGAGCATCGCCTGGTATTCGGATATTCTCGGATTCGAATTGCTCTACCGCCTCGACACTATGGCCTGGTGCGAGCTGTCCACCGGCGTGGCGCGGGTCAATATCGGGCTGTCCGAGGTCGAGGTGCCGGGGGGCAAAGGCGGGGCGACGCTCACCTTCGGAGTCACCGACATCGAGGCTGCCAAGGCCGCGCTCGACGCCGCCGGCATCCGCCAGGACGGCCCGATCCAGGACATTCCCGGCATGGTCCGACTGCTCACCTTCTACGATCCCGACGACAATGCGCTGATGTTCTACCAGGATCTGAGCCAGGCCCATGGTTAACGCCCTGCGCGCCGTCTGCGCCGCGCTCCTGCTCTGCCTCGTCGCGGTGCCTGCCATCGCTTCGGACGGGCCGGGCGCGCTGCACTGGCTGGAAGGGCGCTGGCGCGGCGCGGGGACGATGCTGGGCAATGCCAGCGAGGCGGTGCTGGAGGTGCGGCCGGCGCTCTCCGGCCGCTTCACCGAGCTCAGCTACAGGGCCGCCGGGTTCGAGGGCCGCGCTTTCTACCGGCCGGTCGGCGACGGCCGCTGGCAGGCGACCTGGTTCGACAATCGCGGCGTCAGCTTCGGCATCGAGGCGCTCCTCTCCGAACGGGTCCTGACCTCCGACTGGGGCTCGGCCGACAGCGAGCGGGGCCGGACCATATACCGGCTGCTCCCCGACGGACGGCTGGAAGTGACCGACTCGGTCGCGGCGGCCGGCGGCGCGATGCGCGAATTCGCCCGGCACGTCCTCGAAAAGGCCGATTGAGAGCCAAAAAGGCCCTTCCCGCCGGTTGCCCCTCGCGCGCGAGGGGGCTAAGCGGGCGCCGCACAGGCCGCGCCCCGCGGCTCCTTCGCATTTGAACGTGAGACACGTCGGGAGGGCCCATGGCTCGCAAGAAGATCGCGCTTATCGGTGCCGGCAATATCGGCGGCACATTGGCCCATATCGCCGCGCAGAAGGAATTGGGCGACATCGTCCTGTTCGACGTGGTCGAGGGCGTGCCGCAGGGCAAGGCGCTCGATCTGGCGCAATGCGGCCCGGTCGAGGGCTATGACGTCGCGCTCAAGGGCTCGAACGATTATGCCGACATCGCCGGCGCCGATGTCATCATCGTCACCGCCGGCATTGCCCGCAAGCCCGGGATGAGCCGCGACGATTTGCTCGGCATCAATTTGAAGGTGATGAGGGCGGTTGGCGAGGGCATCAAGGCCAATGCCCCCGGCGCCTTCGTGATCTGCATCACCAACCCGCTCGACGCGATGGTCTGGGCGCTGCGCGAATTCTCGCAGCTCCCGCATCACATGGTGGTCGGCATGGCCGGCGTGCTCGACAGCGCCCGCTTTCGCACCTTCCTCGCCGAGGAATTCGGCGTTTCGGTCCAGGACGTCACCGCCTTCGTGCTCGGCGGCCATGGCGACACGATGGTCCCGATCGTCGAATATTCGACCGTCGCCGGAATCCCGATCCCCGACCTCATCGAAATGGGCTGGTCGACCAGGGAAAAGATCGACGCGATCGTCAAACGCACCCGCGGCGGCGGCGGCGAGATCGTCGCCTTGCTCGGCACCGGCTCGGCCTTCTACGCGCCGGCCGCCAGCGGCATCGAGATGGCCGAGGCCTATCTCAAGGACAAGAAGCGGCTCCTCCCCTGCGCGGCGAACCTCACCGGCCAATATGGCGTCGACGACCTTTATGTCGGAGTCCCCTGCGTGATCGGCGCGGGCGGGGTCGAGAAGATCGTCGAGATCAGGTTGAACGATGAGGCCAAAGCCAATTTCCAGGTTTCGGTCGACGCGGTGAAGGAGCTGCTTGAGGCGTGCAAGGCGATCGACGGGAGTTTGAGTTGAGCTTCGCGACCGCCATCCTCGGATTGATTCTGTCCGCCGCGCCCGACATTCCGCCCGACGCCGTCGCCGAGGAATTTAGTGCGATCTGCCTCAGCCAGCCGGCCGGATTTGCGGGTGTGATAACGGCGGCGCGCAATCGTGGCTGGACGGAACAGGAGCCCGGGCGGCCGTCTTCAATGATGGACGGCGTCCTCTTTGGGCCCGGACTACCATGGCGGCGCCTGGACTATGACAGGGGCCAGCGCCTGGGGTCTGAGCTCAGCTGTGCGATCGTGCTGCACAACCCGACCTGCGAGCAGATCCACGCCCTCGCCGGGAGAGTCGGGGCCAGGATCGGCCGCCCGCCGGATTCATGGGATGCGCTGAATTGCCAAGCCATCTGGCGGTCGGCGGCCGGTACGCGAAAGGTCGGCGTGGGCCATGACGGCCACGCTCTCGTCAGGCTGGTCGCCTTCGCGCCCATCCAAACCGAAAGAGCGCAATGAGCATCCTCGTAAACGCCGAAACCAAGGTCATCACCCAGGGGATGACCGGCGAAACCGGCACTTTCCACACCGAGCAGGCGCTCGCCTACGGGACGAAGATGGTGGGCGGGGTCACACCGGGCAAAGGCGGCCAGACCCATATCGGCCTGCCCGTCTTCGATACGGTCGAAGAGGCGGTCAGGGCCACCGGCGCGGACGCCAGCGTCGTCTACGTGCCGCCGCCCTTCGCCGCGGATTCGATCCTCGAGGCGATCGACGCCGAGGTGCCGCTCATCGTCGCCATCACCGAGGGCATTCCGGTGCTCGACATGGTGCGGGTGAAAAGGGCGCTCTCGGGCTCCAAGTCCCGGCTGATCGGGCCCAATTGCCCGGGCGTGCTGACTCCGGGCGAGTGCAAGATCGGGATCATGCCGGGCTCGATCTTCCGCAAGGGCAGCGTCGGTATCGTCAGTCGCTCGGGCACGCTGACCTACGAGGCCGTATTCCAGACCTCCAATGCCGGCCTCGGCCAGAGCACCGCGGTCGGGATCGGCGGCGATCCGGTCAACGGCACCAATTTCATCGACGTGCTGGAGCTGTTCCTGGCCGACCCGGAAACCACCTCGATGATCATGATCGGCGAGATCGGCGGCTCGGCCGAGGAAGAGGCCGCCCAGTTCCTCGCCGACGAGGCGAAGAGGGGCCGCTCCAAGCCCGTCGTCGGCTTCATCGCCGGCCGCACCGCGCCGCCGGGGCGGCGCATGGGCCATGCCGGCGCGATCGTCTCGGGCGGCCAGGGCGGCGCGGAGGACAAGATCGCGGCGATGGAAGCGGCTGGAATAACGGTCTCCCCGAGCCCATCTGAGCTGGGAAGCACGCTGGCGGCGCTACTGAGCTAGCTCCCCGGCGAAGGCCGGGGTCCAGGAGCCGAAGGCTCGCTTGAGGTTATGATGAAGGCCGGCTTCGTCTACATCATGGCGAGCGGTAAGAATGGGACGATCTACACCGGCGCGACCAGCGACCTCGCGAAGCGCGTTTATGAACATCGTGAGGGGTTGGTCGCGGGTTTCACGAAGCGATATGGGTGCAAGAAGCTGGAGGCTTATGACGATCTGGAGGAAGCGCGGAGGCGCGAGCTGCAGATGAAGGAATGGAAGCGGGCCTGGAAAGTCAGGCTGATCGAGGAAACGAACTTTGCGTGGGACGATCTCTATCCGAGGCTCTTCTGAACCCGGCTTGCGCCGGGCCTGGACCCCGGCCTTCGCCGGGGAACGGGTGCGCAATGATGAGGTGCTGGAGAAACCCCGGTTCCCCGGCGAAGGCCGGGGCCCAGGAGCCGAAGGCTTTCCTTTGAGATTGCGCGATGACTGAGCGCGAACCAGGTCCGAGTTGGGCGCGCGATAATTGGCCGCTCGACGAACTCGACGAGCTCAACGCCGGGCTCGATCCCACCCGCATGACAATCGAAAAGGTCGCGGCGGAGGCGAGGGAAACCGCCGTCGCCTCCGGCGCGTCCGCCGCCGAGGTCGAGCGCGCCGCCAATGACAGCATCTGCGCGATGATGCTGATCCGCACCTATCGCGTGCGCGGGCACCTCGCTGCCGATCTCGACCCGCTCGGCCTCGTCCAGCGCGAGATGCCCGCGGATCTCACCCCCGAATTCCACGGCTTCACGGGCGATGCGCTCGACCGGCCGGTCTGGCTGGGCGGCGCTCTCGGGCTCGAGCAGGCCAGCGTCCGCGAGGTCGTCGAGATCCTCAGGCGCAATTATTGCGGCAAGGTCGGCCTCGAATATATGCACATCAACGACCTGGAGGAGCGTCGATTCCTCCAGGAGCGGATGGAGGGCAAGGACGCCGAGATCGTCTTCACCCCCGAGGGCAAGCAATCGATCCTGACCAAGGTCGTCCAGGCCGAGCAATGGGAGAAGTTCCTCGCCAGGAAATATGTCGGCACCAAGAGGTTCGGGCTCGACGGCGGCGAATCCATGGTGCCGGCGCTCGAGGCGGTGATCAAATATGGCGGCCAATATGGCGTCGTCTCGATGGTCGTCGGAATGGCTCATCGCGGCCGGCTCAACGTCCTCGCCAACGTCATGGCCAAGCCCTATCGCGCGATCTTCAGCGAGTTCGCCGGCGGCTCGGCCAATCCCGAGGATGTCGGCGGATCGGGCGACGTCAAATATCATCTCGGCACCTCGTCCGACCGCGAGTTCGACGGGATCAAGGTCCATCTCTCGCTGGTGCCCAATCCTAGCCATCTCGAGGCGGTCGATCCGGTCGTGCTGGGCAAGGTCCGCGCCCAGCAGATCTCGCGCGGCGATATCGAGGGCGACAGCGTGCTGCCGGTCCTGCTCCACGGCGACGCCGCCTTCGCCGGCCAGGGCATCGTCTCGGAATGTTTCGGCTTCTCCGGCATCCCCGGCTACAATACCGGCGGCTGCCTCCATTTCGTGATCAACAACCAGGTCGGCTTCACCACTTCGCCCCAGTTCGGCCGGTCCTCGCCTTATCCGTCCGACGTCGCCAAGGCGGTCCAGGCGCCGATCCTGCACGTCAACGGCGACGATCCCGAAGCGGTGACCTTCGCCTGCAAGCTCGCCATCGAATATCGCCAGAAGTTCAATCGCGACATCGTCATCGACATGTGGTGCTACCGCCGCTTCGGCCACAATGAGGGCGACGAGCCGAGCTTCACCCAGCCGCTCATGTACGCCAGCATCCGCCAGCACCCGCCCATCTCCGCGCTCTACGCGGCGCGGCTGGAGGAGCAGGGCGTGATCGAGAAAGGCTGGGTCGACGGCGAGGTCGCCGCCTTCACTACCCTGCTGGAAGGCGAGTTCGAGGCCGCCAGATCCTATCTGCCCAACAAGGCCGACTGGTTCGAGGGCGCCTGGAGCGGCCTTGGCAGGCCCGACGAGGCGATCACCGAGCGCCGCAACGTCACCACCGGCGTGCCCGAGGAGACGGTGCGCGAGATCGGCGCGATCCTGACCAATGTCCCGCCCGATGTCGCCGTGCACAAGACGCTGCTTCGGATCATCGAGGCCAAGCGGGCGATGTTCGAAAGCGGCGAGGGCCTGGACTGGGCCACCGCCGAGGCGCTCGCCTTCGGCACCCTGCTGCGCGAAGGCCATCCGGTGCGCCTCTCCGGCCAGGATAGCGGCCGCGGCACCTTCAGCCAGCGCCACTCGGTCTGGGTCGACCAGAATAAGGGCGCCAAATATATCCCGCTGACCCAAATCGGACCGGCACGCTTCGAGGTGCGCGACAGCCCCTTGTCGGAATTCGGCGTGCTCGGCTTCGAATATGGCTGGTCGCTCGCGGACCCGCAGACGCTCGTATTGTGGGAGGCGCAGTTCGGCGACTTCGTCAACGGCGCGCAGGTGATCATCGACCAGTTCATCGCCGCGGGCGAGGCCAAGTGGCTGCGCGCCTCCGGCCTCGTGCTGCTTCTGCCGCACGGCTATGAGGGGCAGGGGCCCGAGCACAGCTCGGCGCGGCCGGAGCGTTTCCTGCAATTGTGCGCCGACGACAATATGCAGGTCGCCAATTGCACCACGCCGGCCAATTATTTCCACATCCTGCGCCGGCAGATGCACCGCGATTTCCGCAAGCCGCTGGTGATCATGACGCCCAAGTCGCTGCTCCGGCACAAGAGCGCCGTCTCCCGCCTCGCCGACTTCACCGGCGAGAGCCATTTCATGCGCATCCTGTCCGATCCGAGCCCGCCGGCGGACGCGGACGTGAAGCGGCTGGTCCTGTGCACCGGCAAGCTCGCTTACGAGCTCATCGAGGCGCGCGACAAAGCGGGCGATGCCGAGACGAGCATCGTCCGGATCGAGCAGCTCTATCCCTTCCCCGGTGAGGCGCTGCTGGCGCGGTTGAAGCGCATGACCAATTTGGAAGACGTGGTGTGGGCGCAGGAAGAGCCGAAGAATCAGGGCTATTGGACCCATGTCGAGCCCAGGATCGAGCGCCGCCTCGGCGAGGCCGACCTCAAGCCGAAGCGGCCGATTTATGCGGGCCGCGAGCCGGCGGCCTCGCCGGCGACGGGGCTCGCCAAGCGGCACGCCGCCGAGCAGGCGGCCTTGATCGCCGACGCGCTCGGCCATAGCAACGCGCCATCCGCGCAAAGGAAAGCGAGCTAGAATGGCGACCGAAGTCAAAGTCCCGACGCTGGGCGAATCGATCACCGAGGCGACCCTGGGCGCCTGGCTCAAGCAGCCGGGCGAGGCGGTCGCGCAGGACGAGCCGATCGCGAGCCTGGAAACCGACAAGGTCGCGATCGAGGTCAACGCGCCCTCGGCCGGGACGATGGGCCGGCAGCTTGCCGCGGTCGGCGACAATGTCGCGGTCGGCGCGGTCATCGCCGAGATCGAGGCGGACGGGGCCGCGCCCGCGGCGAAGGCCGAGCTCCCCGAATCGACGCCTGTCAATCCCAAGGGCGCCGGCGAAAATATCGAGGTCAAAGAGCCCATGCACGACCAGGAGGAAGAAGAGGGCGGTCCTCATCTGACCCTCTCGCCCGCGGTGCGGCGGATCGTGCTCGAGCACCATCTCGATCCCAGCAAGATCAAGGGCACCGGCAAGGACGGCCGCCTGACCAAGGACGACGTCCTCGCTGCGGCGGCCGAAGCTCCCAAGGCCGACGCGCCCGCGCAAATCGGTGCCCCGGCGGAGGCCGGGGCCCAGGCCCCGCAAAACACAGCCCCGCCGACCAAGGCCTGGACCCCGGCCTCCGCCGGGGAACGGAAGGAAGAGCGGGTGCGGATGACTCGCCTGCGCCAGACCGTCGCCCGCCGCCTCAAGGAAGCGCAGAACACGGCCGCCATCCTGACCACGTTCAACGACGTCGACATGACGGCGGTGATGGGCGCGCGCGCCCGCTACAAGGATCTGTTCGAGAAGAAGCACGGCATCCGCCTGGGCTTCATGGGCTTCTTCGTGAAGGCCGCCGCGCTCGCCGCGCGGGACGTGCCCTCGGTCAACGCCTCGATCGAGGGCGAGGAGATCGTCTATCACGATTATTTCGACGTCTCGGTCGCGGTTTCCGCGCCGCAGGGGCTGGTCGTCCCCGTCGTCCGCGACGCGCAGAGCATGAGCTTCGCCGAGATCGAGAAGGCCATCGCCGACTTCGGCAAGCGCGCCAAGGACGGCACGCTCACGATGGAGGACATGCAGGGCGGCACCTTCACCATCTCCAACGGCGGCGTCTTCGGCTCGCTCCTGTCGACCCCGATCATCAACCCGCCGCAGAGCGCGGTGCTCGGCATGCACCGGATCGAGGAGCGCCCCGTGGTCAAGGATGGCCAGATCGTCGCCCGCCCGATGATGTACCTGGCGCTCAGCTACGACCACCGCCTGATCGACGGCCGCGAGGCGGTCACCTTCCTGGTCAGGATGAGGGAAGCGCTCGAAGATCCGATGCGGCTTCTGATAGATTTGTAACAGTGACTGTTCCCCGGCGAAGGCCGCGGCTCAGGCTTTTTTTGTTGTGCTGGACCCCGGCCTTCGCCGGGGAACGAGGTAGAGAATGGCAGACACAGACTTCGACGTGATCATCATCGGCTCCGGGCCGGGCGGCTATGTCGCCGCGATCCGGGCCGCGCAGCTCGGGCTGAAGACCGCCTGCGTCGAGAGCCGCGAGACGCTCGGCGGGACCTGCCTCAACGTCGGCTGCATCCCGTCCAAGGCGCTGCTCCACGCGTCCGAGCTCTACGAGGAGGCCCATTCGGGCGCCCTCGCCAAATGGGGCGTGAAGACCTCCGGCCTGGAACTGGATCTTGAGGCGATGCACGGCACCCGGCTGGAGGCGATCAAGGGCCTCACCGGCGGGATCGAATTCCTGTTCCGCAAGAACAAGGTCGAATGGCTGAAGGGCCACGCCAAATTCACCGCCAAGGACGCGATCGAGGTGGCCGGCAAGGTCTATCGCGCCAAGAATTTCGTCATCGCGACGGGCTCGAGCGTCACCCCGTTGCCGGGCGTGGAGATCGACCATGAGGCGATCGTCGATTCGACCAGCGCGCTGGAGCTGGCCGAGGTCCCGGCCACGATGGTGGTGATCGGCGGCGGCGTGATCGGGCTCGAGCTCGGCTCTGTCTGGAAGCGGCTCGGCGCGAAGGTCACGGTCGTCGAATATCTCGACCAGATCCTGCCCGGCATGGACGGCGAAATCCGCAAGGAGGCGGCCAAGATCTTCAAGAAGCAGGGCTTCGAGATCCGCACAGCGACCAAGGTCACCGCCGCCAAGCGAAGCGGCAAGGGCGTGACGCTCACCGTCGAGCCCGCCGCCGGTGGCGACGCCTCGACGATAGAGGCGGACGTCGTCCTCGTTTCCATCGGCCGCCGCCCGAACACCGAGGGCCTTGCGCTGGACAAGGCCGGCCTCGCGCCCAACAAGAAGGGCCAGGTCGAGGTCGACCATGAGTTCCGCACGTCCGTCCCCGGCATCTGGGCGATCGGCGACGTCGCGCCCGGCCCGATGCTCGCCCACAAGGCGGAGGACGAGGGCATCGCCGTCGCCGAGAATATCGCCGGCCTCACGGGAATCGTGAACCACGAGGTCATCCCCTCCGTCGTCTACACCATGCCCGAAATCGCCGGGGTCGGCCTCACCGAGGAGGAGGCGAAGGCGGGGGGCCACGAGATCAAGGTCGGCAAATTCCCGATGATGGCCAATTCGCGCGCCAAGACCAATCGCGAGCCCGACGGCTTCGTCAAGGTGATCGCCGACGCCAAATCGGATCGCGTCCTCGGCGTCTGGATGATCGCGTCGGTCGCCGGCACCATGGTTGCACAGGCCGCCCAGGCGATGGAATTCGGCGCCACCAGCGAGGACATCGCCTATACCTGCCACGCCCATCCGACCCATTCGGAGGCGCTCAAGGAAGCGGCCATGGCGGTGACGGGCAAGCCGATCCATATCTGAGCGGGGCGACGGAGCGGGGACGCTCGCCCAACTTCCTGGGCTGCCATCCGCCTTCAACCATTTGTTAACCAAAAACTGGCCTTAGTCGCCCCCTGGCTTCGCGCGGGGACGATTGGGACATGCGGCATTGGGTCGGCGCGCGGCTGCGCCATCAGGAAGAGCTGATCTGGCTGCTCCCGGTCGCCGGGACCGCGGCCCTGCTCTTCCTCGCCGCGCAGCTCGCCGGCCTGCCCCATGGCGTCTCGGCCGGCGCGGTGCTCGGCGACTATGCCGGCAAGGTTTTTCGCGCGCTGCCGCTGCTCGGCTCGGTCGCCTTCATCGCCCTTTTGGTCCGGGCCCTGATCAAGGGCGGTGCCAGCCCCCTGCACAATCTCGCAGAGCCGCTCAAGGCGCGACTCGACACGCCGATGCTCGGCGTCGCCACTTTCGCTCCACTGCTTCTGATGCCGATCCTGTTCGCCGGCTTCGGCGTTCTCAAGATGCTGCTGCCGCTCTACGCCCCGTTCGCCTGGGACGACGCCTTCGCCGCCGCCGACCGGGCTCTCTTCCTCGGCCGCCAGCCCTGGGAGCTCAGTCACGCCGCATTGGGCGGCGCCGCGGCGACCTTCGCCATCGACCGGCTCTACACGCTCTGGGTGCTGATCCTGTCCTTCGCCATCCTCGGCTTCGCCTTCTTCGCGCCGCGCTACGACCGCGCCCGCTTCTTCCTCTCCTTCACCGCCGCCTGGCTCATGCTCGGCGTGTTCGCCGCCTGGCTCTTCTCCTCGGCGGGCCCCTGCTACGCGGCCCAGATCGGCACCCAGTCGGCGTCCGAATTCGCGCCTTTGATGGAGCGGCTGCGCAATTTGTCCGGCCCGGAAGGCCAGCTCGGAGCGGTGGTCTGGCAGGACGTCCTGTGGAACGCCCATGCCGAGCGCCGCTACGGCTTCGGCATGGGCATTTCGGCCATGCCTTCGCTGCACAATGCGATCGCGATCCTCTACGCGCTCGCCCTCGCCCGCTTCGGCCGCTTGTGGGGGGCGGCGGGGTGGGGCTTCGCCGCGATCACCTTCGTCGCTTCGGTCCATTTGGGGTGGCATTATGCCGTCGATGGGATCGCCGCCGCCGCCGCCATCGCCGCCATCTGGTGGGCGGCCGGCCATTATCTGAAGCGCTCGGGCTATGAAGCCGCCGTCGCGGACGTGGTCGAGACGGGGACGGCCGCTCCGGCGCCGGCACTCGCCTAGGCCCGCGGCGCCGATCCGTGATAGGGGGCGCCCATGGTCCCCGACGCACTTCCCTCGCTGCCCGCGCTCGGGCCCGCGCTCGATTTCCTCGATCTGGCCGGCATCGCCGTCTTCGCTTTATCGGGCGCGCTGCTCGCCGCCGTGAAGAGGCAGACCCTGGTCACCTTCCTGTTCTTCGCGACGGTCACCGGCGTCGGCGGCGGCACCGTGCGCGATCTCATCATCGGCGCGCCGGTCTTCTGGGTGCACGAAAATGCGACGCTCCTGATCTGCTGCGGCGCGGCGCTGGCGGTGTGGCTGTCGCCGGCACGGATCTGGAAGGGGCGAACCCTGCTTTGGCTCGACGCCGCCGGCCTTGCCGCCTATTCCACCTTCGGCGCCGCCAAGGGCCTCGCCTTCGGCCTGGCGCCGCTGCCAGCGCTCGCCATGGGGGTGCTGACCGGCTGCCTCGGCGGGATCGTCCGCGACGTCCTCGCCGGCGAGCCTTCGATCCTGATGCGGCCCGAGCTCTATGTGACGATCGCCGCGCTCTCGGCGGCCCTGTTCGTCGGCCTCGCCGCCCTCGGAGTTCCCGGCGGCATAGCCGGCCCGGTCGCCGCTTTGGCCGGCTTCGCCTTGCGCGGCGCCGCTATCCTGCGCGGCTGGTCGCTGCCCGCTTATACGCGCTGAGGGTTGACTTAGTTGAACGATCAATCAACAATCGGGCTCGCCATTGAGGGAGCGACTCATGATCCGGTTCCTGCTCGTCATCGCGCTGTTTGCAATCGTTCCGGGCGGCTTGCGCGCTCAGGAGGTCGTCCTGTCCGAGCAGCGCGAGGCCGACGGCAGCACCACGCTGACGCACGAGGTGATCGTGCCGGCGCCGGCGGCCGACGTCTGGGCGGCGATCTCGACCCCGGAGGGCTGGCGGACCTGGGCGGTGCCGGCTGCCTGGACGGCGGCCGACGACCCCAATTCCATCGAGAGTAGCTACAATCCAGCCGCGCGGCCCGCCGATCCAACCATCATCCGTCAGCATTTCGTCGCCCGTCTGCCGGGCCGGCTGCTCGTTTTCCGTACGACTCGCGCGCCGCAGGGCTTCCCGCATTTCGAAACCTATGCCCGAGTCACCAGCTTCTTCGAGCTCGAAACCGTCGATGCGGGCCATACCCGCGTCCGCCTAATCGGCTCCGGCTATGCCGACGAGGAGGCCGGCCGGCAGCTCGCCGGCTTCTTCCGCGAGGGCAACCGTATTTCCCTCGAGCGCCTGTACCGGCGCTTCGCCGACGGACCTCTCGACTGGAGTCGCGAGCGCTAGAGCGGTTTCAAGTCAGCCGACTCAGCTGGTGGCTCGGAAGACATGGCAGGCAAAGGAAGAAGGGGCTCGTTCTCGTCGCGCCAGACGGCGGACACGGGGCACGGATCCGCCGGCGCGTCCGTCTGCGGCGCCAACGGGCGTTGCCACAGGCCGACGCTGCGCCAGTGTCCGAGCTTGAAGCCGACCTGTTCATAGGTTCCGGCCGGCGCGAAGCCGGCGCGTTCGTGCAGCCTGGCGCTCGAGTCGTTCGGCTGGGTGATCGCCGCGATGGCTTGGGTGAAGCCCTGCGCCTCCAGCAGCCGCAGCAGCGCGGCGTAGAGCAGGCTGCCGATGCCGCGCCCCTGCAGCCCTTCGGCGAGATAGACGCTCGTCTCGACCGTGAACCGATAAGCGGGCCTCGTCCGGAAGGCGGCGGCATAGGCATAGCCCAGCGCCTGCCCGGCACCGTCGCAGGCGATCAGCCAGGGGAAGGAATCGCCGGCGGCAGCGATCCGCCCGGCCATGTCGCGCGCGTCCGGCACCTCCGTTTCGAACGAGACGGCGCTCGCGGCGACATAAGGCGCGTAGACCGAGGCGATGGCCGCCGCGTCGTCCGCGGTGGCGCGCCGGACCCTCATCCTCGGCGGAGTGCGGCGAGCAGCAGGCTCCACAGCGGCGCCTGTGTGCGCGGCCGGGGGATCGGGCCGGTCGAGGGGCATTCGAGGCACCGCGCCTGGATCGCCGAACCGGCCGCGAGCCGTCCGGCGTCGTGAAGCGCCCGCTCGAGGGCCGCCTCGGGTCCGCCGGCGACCCGGCCGAAGGCGTCGCGCGAGACGGCCGCCCGCGCCTCGCCGCCGCCGAGCAGGCCGGCGAGCATCTGCGACCAGAAATCGGGACCTTCCTCGAGATAGACGGCGCGCACGTCGGCGGGATCGATATCGGCCCGACGTGCCGCCTCGGCGAGGGCGTCGTCGAACGAGCCGTGGCGGTCCACCAGCCCGATCTGGCGGGCCATGCCGCCGGCCCAGACCCGGCCCTGGCCGATCTCGTTGACCCGGGCCGGCGGCAGCCGCCGGGTCCGCGCGACCAAAGCGACGAAGCGGCGATAGGTGCCCTCGACACCGATCTGGAGCAGCCGATCGGCCTCAGGCGCTGGGCCGCGGAGGAGATCGGGCTCGCCCGAGAGCGGCGTCGTCCGCACCCCGTCGGCGCCGATTCCGAGCCGCTCGAGCGTGCCCTCGAAGCTCGGCAATATCGCGAACACGCCGATCGAGCCGGTGATCGTCGACGGTTCGGCGAAGATGATGTCGCCCGCCGTCGCGATCCAATAGCCGCCCGAGGCGGCGACCGAGCCCATCGACACAATCACCGGAATGCCGCGCGCCTTGGCGGCCAGGATCGCCCGGCGGATTCGCTCGGAGGCGAGCACCGACCCGCCCGGCGAATCGACCCGCACCACCAGCGCCTTGATCCGGCCGTCCCTCAGCCCGCGTTCGAGATTGCGGGCAACGGTTTCGCCGCCGGCAAGGCCCGGGGCGCCATCGCCGTCGACGATCTCGCCGGCGACGGTCAGTACGCCGATCTGGCCGCCGGGATCGCTCACCGGATGCTCGTCGGCCCAAGCCTCGTAATGGACGGCGCGGTAGCTGCCCGGCACGGCTTCGTCGCCCGCGCCGGCAAGCTCGGCCATGCGCCGGCCGAAGGCGATTCGATCGCCGATCCGGTCGACGAGGCCGGCATTGCGCGCGGCCCGCGCCATGTCGCCATTGGCGGCCTGGATGAAGCGGGCCGGATCGGCGACATAAGCCGCGATCTGCGCGCGCGGCCGCGCCCGGGCGACATCCTGCCGCCAGGTTTCCCAGAGCGAGTCGGCGAGCGCCTGGCCGGCCTCGCGCGATTCGGGCGACATGTCGCTCCGCGTATAGGGCTCGACCGCCGATTTGTAGGTGCCGACCCGATAGACGTTGGCGGTGATCCCGAGCCGTTCCATCAGCCCGGCATAATAGAGATTGGTGCCGCCGGGCCCAGCGATCACGACCGCGCCGAGCGGATCGAGCCAGACTTCGTCGGCATGGGCGGCGAGCTGGTAGCCGTCGTCGCCATAGCCGGTCGCATAGGCGACCACGCGCTTGCCGGCGCGGCGGACGCGGTCGAGCGCCTCTCCGACATTGGCGATCGCGCTCTGGCCGCCGCCGGTGAAGACGTCGAGATCGAGCGCCACCGCCTCGATCCGATCGTCCGTCGCCGCCCGATCGAGCGAATGGATGATCTGGGCGAGGCGATATTCGCGGGTGACCGAGCCGCCGATCACGTCGATCGGATTGGGCGTGGAGGGCTGCTCGACGATCGCGCCGGAAAGATCGAGGCGAAGCGCGCCGCTGCGGGCGCTGTCCGAATAGGGACTGGCCGAAAGCGCCGCATAAAGCAGCCAGAAGAAGAGCAGGAGGAGAATCAAGGCGAGGGCGTCCTTGACCCCGACCAGCAGCTTCCACGCTTTACCCGCGAACCTCATGCCATGCTCCCTTGCGCCGCCTTCCGGCTAACCGAGCCCCGGCGCGCTGTAAATGGCGCCGCTCGCGCGGGCGCAAATGAGGGCCGGAGTCCTTGACGAGCCGCATCGACACCCTAAATGGGCCTGCATTGGCACTCGGCTCAACCGAGTGCTAAAAGCATTTCAGACCCATATTGAGAAAGGTCACAGCGCATGAAATTTCGTCCGTTGCACGATCGCGTGCTCGTCCGCCGCGTGGAGGCCGAGGAAAAGACGGCCGGCGGGATCATCATTCCCGATACCGCCAAGGAAAAGCCGCAAGAGGGCGAGGTCGTCTCCGTCGGCACCGGCGCCCGCGCCGACGACGGCACGATCACGCCGCTCGACGTCAAGGCCGGCGACAAGATCCTGTTCGGCAAATGGTCGGGCACCGAGGTCAAGATCGACGGCGAGGATCTGATCATCATGAAGGAAAGCGACATCTTGGGCATCGTTGGCTGAGCCAAGGATGACCAACCCCGGCGAAGGCCGGGGCCCAGATCGAGAAACAACTGGACCCCGGCCTTCGCCGGGGAACGAATGAAGGGAATCTAAGACATGGCAGCGAAAGAGGTACGCTTTTCGCGCGACGCCCGTGAGCGGATCATGCGCGGAGTCGACATCCTCGCCGACGCGGTGAAGGTCACTTTGGGTCCCAAGGGCCGCAACGTCGTCCTCGACAAGAGCTTCGGCGCACCGCGCATCACCAAGGACGGCGTCACCGTCGCCAAGGAGATCGAGCTCAAGGACAAGTTCGAGAATATGGGCGCGCAGATGCTTCGCGAGGTCGCGTCCAAGACCAACGACCTGGCCGGCGACGGCACCACCACCGCCACCCTGCTCGCCCAGTCGATCATCCGCGAGGGCATGAAATCGGTCGCCGCGGGCATGAACCCGATGGACCTCAAGCGCGGCATCGACCTTGCCGTGATCAAGGTCGTCGAGGATCTGAAGGCGCGCTCCAAGCCCGTCTCCGGCTCCAACGAGATCGCCCAGGTCGGGATCATCTCGGCCAATGGCGACACCGTCGTCGGCGAGAAGATCGCCGAGGCGATGGAGAAGGTCGGCAAGGAAGGCGTGATCACGGTCGAGGAGGCCAAGGGCCTCGAATTCGAGCTCGACGTCGTCGAGGGCATGCAATTCGACCGCGGCTATCTCAGCCCCTATTTCATCACCAATCCCGAGAAGATGACGGTCGAGCTGACCGACCCCTACATCCTCATCCATGAGAAGAAGCTCTCCAACCTGCAGGCGATGCTCCCGATCCTGGAAGCGGTCGTCCAGTCGGGCCGGCCGCTGCTGATCATCGCCGAGGACATCGAGGGCGAGGCGCTCGCGACCCTGGTGGTCAACAAGCTGCGCGGCGGCCTCAAGGTCGCGGCCGTGAAGGCGCCGGGCTTCGGCGATCGCCGCAAGGCGATGCTCGAGGACATCGCCATCCTGACCGGCGGCGAGATGATCTCCGAGGATCTCGGCATCAAGCTCGAGAACGTCACCGTCGCAATGCTCGGCCAGGCCAAGCGCGTCACCATCGACAAGGACAATACGACGATCGTCGATGGCGCCGGCGACAAGGGCGGGATCAAGGGCCGAATCGAGGCGATCCGCGCCCAGATCGAGAATACCAATTCGGACTATGACAAGGAGAAGCTCCAGGAGCGTCTCGCCAAGCTCGCCGGCGGTGTTGCCGTGATCAAGGTCGGCGGCTCGTCCGAGATGGAGGTCAAGGAGCGCAAGGACCGCGTCGACGACGCGCTCCACGCGACCCGCGCCGCAGTCGAGGAAGGCATCGTTCCGGGCGGCGGAGTCGCCTTGCTCTATGCCGCCACGGCGCTCGACGGCCTCACCGGCGTCAATGACGACCAGACCCGCGGCGTCGACATCATCCGTCGCTCGCTGCAGGCGCCCGTGCGCCAGATCGCCGAGAATGCGGGCCATGACGGCGCCGTCGTCGCCGGCAAGCTGATCGACGGCAACGACCAGACGCTGGGCTTCAACGCCCAGACCGAGGTCTACGAGAATCTGGTCAAGGCCGGCGTGATCGATCCGACCAAGGTCGTCCGCACCGCGCTCCAGGACGCCGCCAGCGTCGCGGGCCTGCTTATCACCACCGAAGCGGCGGTGAGCGAGCTGCCCGAGGACAAGGCGTCAGCCGGCGGCATGGGCGGCGGCGGAATGGGCGGCATGGGCGGCATGGACTTCTAGGTCCGCCGTTCAGGCTCAGCCGAAAAAGAGAAGGGCCGGGGAGGAGACTTCCCGGCCCTTTCCTTATGGCCGGTGCCGCCCGCGCTCGGAGCGCGGCGCTGCTGCGTCGTCGCCCCGCGGCCGTCGCCCAGCGCGGCGATGGCAGCCTTGCGGGTCCCCCCAGTCCGCGGAGTCGGGCGCGATCCGGAGCGCCCCGCCGGTCACTGGACGTTGGCGGCCGCCCCGTTGGCCGGCGCCGGCGCCCCCGCTTGCTCCTCGGCGGCGATCTCGGCCTCGTTGGCGACCATGCTGTCGTCGGGGACGGCGATATTGTCAGGGGAATCGATCATCGAGGCGGCGTTGTCGAGGCCGCGCTCCTCCTCGGCGCTCAGTCCGCCGGGCCCCGGCTCGGAGCCGCAGGCGGCCAGCGCGATCAGCGAGGCGAGCGAGATCAGTTTCACGGCTCCGGTCATGTTCGGCTCTTTCTTCTGCGGCCCACGCCCCTCTTGTGCCTCAACGCCGGGCAAAGAAAAAGGGCCGCGCGCCATGGCGGCGCGCGACCCTTGATCGATCAAGCGTCGAAACGCTTATTCGGCGACGTTGGCGGTCGCGTTGGCAGCGGTATCGCCCGCGGCGTCGACGACATTGCCGGCGGCGTCGGCGACGTTGCCGGCGGCCTCTTCGGTCGCGGCGGCGGCGTTCTCGAGGTCGTCACCGGCGTTCTCGAGCGCTTCGGCGACGTTCGACGTGTTGTTGGTCGCCTTGTTGTCGCCGCAGGCGGCGAGGCCGAGGGTCGAAACGGCGAGGATGGTGAGAGCGATCTTCTTCACGGAAAATTCCTTCAAAATGGGTTGCGAGTGGTTGCGAGGAGGACCCCTGTTTTCGCTGGCAGGCAGCCGAATGAGCGGCCCGGGCCCCTCCTCCGGCCCTCCAGCAGTGGGCGATATTATGCCAAGCGCGGGGCCGAGTCTAGCCTTCTCAACCGGGAAGGTAGGGAATCGGCCGGAAGCCCCGAGCCGAAGCGGCGAACGAATGGCGACTCGCCGCTCCGGCGACGTGAGGCGGCCGCGCCCCCGGCCGGCTTGCGCGAGTCGAGGATTAAGGCGCGCCTTGCTTGCCCGCGGCGCTTCGCCTTGACCCATATAAAGATATCTTTATATCCGCAAATATGGCTCTGGCCCCCAAGATTTTCGCGGCGCTGGCCGATCCGACGCGGCTTCGGATCGTCATGCTGCTGCGCGCGATGGAGCTCAGCGTCGGCGAGATCGCGCAGGTGCTGGGGCAAAGCCAGCCGCGAGTCTCGCGCCATGTGAAGATCCTGATCGACGCCGGGCTCGCCGAGCGGCGCAAGGAGGGGAGCTGGGTGTTCCTGAGCCTCGGCGCCCGCGCGCGGGTCGAGCCCTTGTTCCAGCTGCTCGACCGCTGGACCGAGATCGACGGCGAGAATCCCTGGATCGCCGCCGACGCCGCCCGCCTGGCCGCTGTGCGCGCCGACCGCGCCGCCGCCGCGACCCGCTATTTCGCGAGCCATGCCGACAGCTGGGATGCCCTGCGCTCGCTCCACGTCGCCGAATCCGAGGTCGAGGCCGCGTGCCTGCGCGCCTTGGGCGAGGCCGTGATCGGGCGCCTCGTCGACATCGGCACCGGCACCGGCCGGATGATCGAATTGTTCGGGCGCGACGCCGATCAGGCGCTCGGCATCGATCGAAGCCCGGAGATGCTCCGTTTGGCCCGCGCCAAGCTGGCCGAGGCCGGCCTGGCGGCGGCCGAGCTGCGCCAGGGCGACATGTATTCGCTCCCGCTCCCCTCGCATTGCGCCGACACGGTGATCATCCACCAGGTCCTCCATTATGCGCAGAATCCGGCCGCCGCAGTCGCCGAGGCGGGGCGGCTGCTGGCCCCGGGCGGGCGCCTGCTGATCGTCGATTTCGCTCCCCACGAGCGCGAGGAACTGAGGAGCGCTGACGCCCATGTCCGCCTGGGCTTTGCCGACGAGGCGATCCTGAAGCATTTCGAGGAAGCGGGCCTCGAGGGCCGAGTCGTCGAGCATCTCGAAGGCGGCGAGCTGACCGTCACCATCTGGCTCGGGCAGCAGCCCGAGACCCGCATCAGGGAAGCCGCATGAGCCCGCTCGCCACGATCCTTTCGCAGGCCGGCAAGCCGCGCTTCGAACACGCGCTCGGCGATATCGACGTCAGCTTCGAATTCTTCCCGCCGAAGACGGAGAAGATGGAAGAGACTTTGTGGGAGTCGGTGAAGACGCTTGAGCCCTTGGCGCCGCGCTTCGTCTCGGTGACCTACGGCGCCGGCGGATCGACACGCGAGCGCACCCACGCCACCGTGGCGCGGATCGTCCGTGAAACCTCGATCCCGGCGGCGGCGCACCTCACCTGCGTCAACGCGACCCGCGACGAGGTCGACGCGATCGCCCGGGCTTACTGGGAAGTCGGCGTGCGCCATATCGTGGCGATCCGCGGCGATCCGCCGGAACAGGGCGCCAGGTTCGCGCCCCATCCCGACGGCTATCGCAACGCCGCCGATCTGGTCGCGGGCCTCAAGCGAGTCGCGCCGTTCGAGATTTCGGTCGCCGCTTTCCCCGAATGCCACCCGGATTCGCCGAGCGTGGCCGCCGATCTCGACAATCTCAAGGCCAAGATCGACGCCGGCGCCAACCGGGCGACGACCCAATTCTTCTTCGATCCGGAATGTTTCTTCCGCTATCGCGACAAGGTCGCGGCGGCGGGGATCGACATCGAGATATTGCCGGGCATCATGCCGGTCACCAATTTCGCCGCGATCAACCGGATGGCGGCGATGAACGGCACCGCCGTTCCGGCCTGGGTGGGCCGGCTGTTCGAGGGCCTCGACGATCTGCCAGCGGCGCGCCAGCTCGTCGCCGCCACAGTCGCCGCCGAGCTCTGCGCCCAGCTTTATGCCGGGGGCGTCCGGCAATTCCATTTCTACACGTTGAACCGCGCCGAGCTGAGCTACGCCATCTGCCATCTGCTCGGCCTGAGGCCCAAGGAAACTCCCAGTGAACATCGCCGAACAGCTTAAGGCCGCCGCCGGGGAGCGCGTCCTCGTCAAGGACGGCGCCTATGGGACGCAGGTGCAGGCGCGTCGCTTACAGGAGGCCGATTATCGCGGCGCCCTTTCGGTCACCCACGACCAGAAGGGCAATAACGACCTCCTGAACCTGACCAGGCCGGCGCTGATAAGCGAGATCGCGCAGAGCTTTGCCGACGCGGGCGCCGACATCCTCGCCACCAACACGTTCAACGCCAACCGGATCAGCCAGGCCGATTATGGCGCGGAAGGCCTGGTCCGCGAGATCAATACGGAAGCCGCGCGGATCATCCGCGGTGTTGCGGATGCGGACGCCAAGACCGGGCGTAAGCGCTGGGTCGCGGGCGCGCTCGGGCCGACCAACAAGACTTTGTCGCTGTCGCCCGACGTCAACGATCCCGGTTTCCGCGAGGTCGATTTCGACCTGGTTTCCGACGTCTATGTCGAGCAGATCGAGGCTCTGGTCGCGGGCGGCATCGACCTTATCCTGATCGAAACCGTGTTCGACACCTTGAACGCCAAGGCCGCGATCCACGCCGCCCGCCGCGCCGCGCCTCACCTTCCCGTCATGCTCTCGATGACGATCACGGACCTTAGCGGGCGCAACCTTTCGGGCCATTCGATCGAAAGCTTCTGGGCGAGCGTGCGCCACGCGCGGCCCTTGTCGATCGGGCTCAATTGCTCGTTCGGGGCCGGCCAGCTCAGGCCGCACATCGCCGCGCTTTCCGCGATCGCCGACACATTGATCATGGCCTATCCCAATGCCGGCCTGCCCAACGATCTCGGCGAATATGACGAAGGCCCGGAAACCACGGCGGCCCAGGTCCGCGAATGGTGCGAGCAGGGCATCGTCAACATCGTCGGCGGCTGCTGCGGCACCACGCCGGCGCACATCGCAGCGATCTCGGAGACGGTGAAGGGCTATGCGCCGCGCGCGCTGCCGACGCCGGAGCGCCTGACCCGTCTTTCCGGCATCGAGCCGATGATCCTCGCCGCCTGATTATGTCTATACCCCCCGTTCGCCCTGAGCCTGTCGAAAGGCCTTCCTTCCTTGCTGATCAAGAAGAAGGGAGGGCTTCGACAGGCTCAGCCCGAACGGGGGGGGCAGTCCTCAGAAGCTCCTTCGTCAATATCGGTGAGCGCACCAACGTCACCGGCTCGGCCCGCTTCAAGAAGCTGGTCATGGCCGGCGATTATGCCGCCGCGGTCGAGGTCGCGCGCCAGCAGGTCGAGAACGGCGCCCAGATCATCGACATCAACATGGACGAAGGCCTGCTCGACGCCGAGCATGCGATGGTCACCTTCCTGAAGCTGATCGCCGCCGAGCCGGACATCGCCCGCGTCCCCTTCATGATCGACAGCTCCAAATGGAGCGTGATCGAGGCGGGCCTCAAATGCGTTTCGGGCAAGCCGATCGTCAATTCGATCAGCATGAAGGAAGGCGAGGAGGAATTTCTCGCCCACGCCCGGGCGGTGCGCGATTATGGCGCCGCCGTGGTCGTCATGGCCTTCGACGAAACCGGCCAGGCCGACACGAAGGCGCGCAAGGTGGAGATTTGCGCGCGGGCCTATGACCTGCTTGTCGCCGAGGGCTTTCCGCCCGAGGACATCATCTTCGATCCCAACATCTTCGCCATCGCGACCGGGATAGACGAGCATCGCAACTACGCCGTCGATTTCATCGAGGCCTGCCGCGAGATCCGGGCGCGCTGCCCGCACGTCCACATCTCGGGCGGGCTTTCGAACCTCAGCTTCTCCTTCCGCGGCAACGAGCCGGTGCGCCGGGCGATGCACTCGATCTTCCTCTACCACGCCATTCCCGCCGGGCTCGACATGGCGATCGTCAATGCCGGCCAGCTCGACGTCTACGACACGATCGATCCGGAGCTTCGCGAGGCCTGCGAGGACGTGATCCTCAACCGCAGCCCCAAAAATGGGGGCGACGCGACCGAGCGGCTGGTGACGCTCGCCGAGAAATATCTCGGCTCCGACCCGGTCCGCGAGAAGGCCGAGGCCGAGTGGCGCGGCTGGGCGGTCGAGAAGAGGCTCGAACATGCCCTGGTCAAGGGCATCGACGCCTTCGTGGTCGCGGACACCGAGGAATGCCGGCTGAAGGCGCCCCGGCCGATCGAGGTGATCGAAGGCCCGCTGATGGACGGAATGAACGTCGTCGGCGACCTGTTCGGCTCGGGCAAGATGTTCCTTCCCCAGGTGGTCAAATCGGCGCGCGTCATGAAGAAGGCGGTCGCCCACCTCATCCCCTATATCGAGGCGGAGAAGGAGAAATCGGGCGTCTCGACCGCCAAGGGCCGGATCGTGATGGCGACCGTGAAGGGCGACGTCCACGACATCGGCAAGAACATCGTCGGCGTGGTCCTGCAGTGCAACGGCTATGAGGTGATCGACCTGGGCGTGATGGTGCCCTGGCAGGACATCCTCAAGGCGGCCAACGAGAACAAGGCCGACATGATCGGTCTCAGCGGCCTGATCACGCCGTCGCTCGACGAGATGGTCACGGTCGCGGCCGAGATGCAGCGCGAGACTATGACGCTGCCGCTGCTGATCGGCGGCGCGACGACGTCTCGGGTCCACACGGCGATCCGAATCGATCCGGCCTATGAGGGCCCGGTCATCCATGTCCTCGACGCCAGCCGGGCGGTCGGCGTCGCCTCCAGTCTCGTCTCCGACACGCAGCGCGAGCCGCTGATCCAGAAGACGCGCGGCGACTATCACGACATTCGCGAAACCCGCGCCGGCCGCGGCCATAGCGAGCTCGCCACAATCGAGGACGCGCGCGCCAACGGCTTCGCCTACGATCCCACCGGCAAGCCGCCCGCGCCGAAGCGCCCCGGCGTGCACAGCTTCAACGACTGGCCGCTGCGCGAGCTTCGCGACGGCATCGACTGGACGCCCTTCTTCCGGGCCTGGGAGCTGGCCGGCAACTACCCGGCCATCCTCACCGACCCGGTCGTCGGCGAGAGCGCGTCGAGCCTCTTCGCCGACGCGCAGGCCATGCTCGACAGGATGATCGCCGAACATTGGCTGACCTTGCGCGGCACGGTCGGCCTGTGGCGCTGCCGCCGGGAGGAGGACGATCTATTCGTCAAGTCCTCCCCGGGACGGGGAGGGGGACCGCGCGCGGAGCGCGTGGTGGAGGGGGCGGCGCGCGAGACGCTGACCCCCCTCCACCAGCCCTTGGCTGGTCCCCCTCCCCGTCCCGGGGAGGATTGGGTTCGCCTGCCCATGCTTCGCCAGCAGGTAAAGAAGCGCACCAAGGCTGAGGGGGGCGGCAGGGCGAACATGTGCCTGGCCGACTTCATCGACCCCGACGGCGAGGACTGGATCGGCGGCTTCGCCGTTGCAGTCCACGGCATCGAGCCTCATCTGGCGCGCTTCAAGGCCGACAATGACGATTATTCCGACATTCTATTGAAGGCGCTGGCCGACCGCCTGGCCGAGGCCTTCGCCGAGCGGCTGCACGGCCATGTCCGCGAGAGCGTCTGGGGCTATGCCGGAGTCGAGCATCTCACCAATGCCGAGCTGATCCGCGAGAGCTATGCCGGCATCCGCCCCGCGCCCGGCTATCCCGCCTGTCCCGACCACAGCCTGAAGCCGACCCTGTTCAAGATGCTCGGCGGCGCTCCCGCCGGCGTGACGCTGACCGAGAGCTTCGCCATGCTGCCGGCCTCGGCCGTCTCGGGCTTCTATTTCGGCCATCGCGACAGCCAGTATTTCGGCGTCGCCCGGATCGGCCGCGACCAGCTCGAAGATTATGCGGGCCGGCGCGGCGTCACGGTCGAGGAAGCGGAGCGCTGGCTGCGGCCCAACCTGGACTGAAACCGCGGCCCCGGCGGCCGGGCGAAGGCCCGCGGCCGTGGCGGAATCGCCGATACTTTTCGGGCGAATTGCGCTACAGGAGTCGCGAAAGGGGACGCGCCATGGCCAAATTCGCTTCCTACAGCCTCTCTCTCCTCGCCGCCGCCGCGATCGCCGCGCCGACCGCCGGCGCGATGCAGGAGCCCGAGCAGCGGGTCACCGTCTTCGGGGCGATGCAGGAGCCCGAGCAGCGTGTGACCGTCTTCGGCGCGATGCAGGAGTCCGAGCAGCGCGTCATTGTCTTCGGCGCGATGCAGGAGCTCGAGCAGCGGGTTACCGTCTTCGGCGCGGCCGACGAGGCCGGCGCCAAGGCGCCCGAGGATCCGGCCGACGCCGCGGTCCCCGAGCTCCCGGTCGTTTATGACGATCAGGCCTCGGCCAAGGCTCCGGTTCCCGCGCTAACGCCGGCCGGCCGCTAAGCCAGGATCAGGGTCCCGGGCGGGCCCTGACCTCGGCCATCTCCTCCCAGCGCAGCAGGCTGGCCAGTTGGCTGGCGGCCATGATCGACCGGGTGTCGCCGTCGCCGATGGTGAGCGCGATATGGGAGCTGTCGAAGCTGGCGAGCGCGGCATCGAAGCTGCGCCATCTGCCGTCGACATAGGCGACCACCCAGCTGTGCGGCATGAACACGTTGCTGACGCCGTGATAGCGTTCGCGCGAATAGACGAGGCCGCTGGCGACCCGGGTCGGAATCCCGGCGGCGCGGCCCAGAGCGGCAAGCAGCACCGCCGCCTCGGTACAGTCGCCCGAGCGCCGCGAGAGCGTCTCCAGCGCCGAAAAATGGCCGGCGAAATTGACGTCGAACAGATAAGGCTTGGCCCGCTCGATCAGCAGCGTCATCTTCTGCTCGCCCGACAGGTTCTGCCGCCCGATCGGGGCGCCGATCGCCTGCAGCCGGGGGTGGTCGCTCTGCATCCAGGTGGTCGGCCGCAACGCATCGGCGAGGCTGGCCGGATCGGTGGGCAGGCCCGGGCCGCAGGCCGCGCAGATGTCGACGACGACCTCGCCCGGGCGCGCCGTCACCTTCTGCTCGCCGGTCTGCGGCAAGGCGAATTCGATGCCGTCGCGAAAGGCGAAGCGGTAGCGGACATGGCCGCGCACCGCGGCGCCCGACATCCGGAACGGCGAGCGAGTCATCGCGCCGCGGAGCATCTGGTAGGGCGGGTGCGATCGGGTCGCGCTCTCCTCGTCGGTGACCCGGGTGGTGATGCTGGTGCCGAACATCGGCTGCATGACCGCAAGGATGCGGCGTTCGCGGTCGAGCAGCAGCCGCGCCACCGCCCGCAACTCGCCGCCCTCATAGCGCTTGCGAAGCACGGCGATCCCGCCTTGCGCGTCGGCCATCGTACCGGGTGGAATCTCGATCGTGATACGCTCGACCGTCAGCGCGCCGATGTTGAAATTCTGGAATTCGAGCACCGGCGTGGCGGCGGGGTCCCAGGCGGCGAGCAGGCCCTCGCCGCCGTCGAAACGGACTCCGGGGGGCAAAGCGACCCTGATCCGGCGGCGCTCGGACGGGGTCACGCGGACGATCGTCGCGGCGTCGCCGGCGATTTGCGCCTCGACCCGCGACCAGGAGAGGCCCGTCTGCGAATAATCCTCGATCGAGAGCGTGCGGCCGGCCTCGTCGAGCGTGGTGACGATCCGCTCCGCGATCCGGGTCGTCGGATCGCGCATCTCGGTCACCCTGATTTCGCTTTCGTAGACAATCCTGCGCCCCCCGGGCGCGGGCCCCGTCTCCCGCGAGGCATGGCCGAGCACTTCCCCTTCCGCGGCGGCGATGCTGTACCAGATCTTGCCGTCCGATGGCTCCGCGGCCTGGACCGCGAGCGCGGCGAGCCACAGGCGCGATAGCAGCATTGGTCCCAGCCCGATCATCCTTTTCCCGCTCCTGCCGGAGAAAACCATAGTGGATTGAAGCCTTTGGTCAAAGCCGGCCAGCGGGCGGGCGGCGCAAGCTTTGCCGCGGCGCCGTCCCGTTCCGGGCCAGGCCCCGCATTAACCCAATTCCCGCCTCGACAGGCGCCACAGCAGCGGCCAGTCCGAGGCCATGGACTGCAAATTCCTCATCGCTTCAGGCCTCGCCTGCGTCATCGTCGCGGCGGCGCCCTTGCCCGCGCAGCCCGCCGAGGCGCCCTTCGTCGTTCAGGAGAGCGGCAAGGCCTATGGCAGCCTCGGGGACGCCGTTACCGCGATCGGCGGCGGCACCGGCACGATCGCGATCGCACCCGGCACCTATCGCGAGTGCGCCGTCCAGAATGCCGGCCGAATCGCCTATGTCGCGCGCGAGGCCGGGACGGTGGTGTTCGACGGCGTCGCCTGCGAAGGCAAAGCGGCGCTCGTGCTCGCCGGCCGATCGGCCCGTGTCGAGGGTATCATCTTCCAGAATATCCGCGTGCCCGACGCCAATGGCGCCGGCATCCGGCTGGAGGGCGGCGATCTCGTCGTCCGCGAATCCTTGTTCCGCGACGGCGAGAACGGAATTCTCGCCGCCAACGATCATGAGGGGACGATTCGCGTCGAGCAGACCACCTTTTCGGGCCTTGGCCAATGCCCGGAAGACCAGGGCTGCTCGCACTCCATCTACAATAGCGGCAACGCCGCCCTGATCGTGTCGCGAAGCCGCTTCGAGCGCGGCACCGGCGGCCATTATCTCAAGAGCCGCGGCGCCCGCATCGAAGTCAGCGATTCGAGCTTCGACGACAGCCAGGGCCGGTCGACCAATTATATGATCGATCTCTCCAACGGCGCCAACGGCACCATCGCCCGCAACATTTTCGTCCAGGGCGAGAATAAGGAAAATTACAGCGCCTTCATCATGGTCGCGCCCGAAGGCGTCGAGCACAGCTCGGCCGGCCTCGCCGTGACCGACAACGAAGCGGGGTTGGTCCCCGGGCTGGTCCGCCGCACCGCCTTCGTCGCCGACGAGAGCGGCGAGGCGATCACCATCGCCAACAACCGCCTCGACCCCCAGATCGCGCGCTTCGAGCGGCGCTGAATATATCCCCTCCCCCTGAACGGGAGGGGCGAGCTATAGCCCATTCATGAATCGGCTCGCGTTCTTCCTATTCCTGTCCGCGCTGCTCGTCTCCGCCGCGCCCGCCGCGGCGCAAAGCGGGCGGCATATGGACGTGCGGCTGGCCGCCGAAACCGCGTCCGCGTCGCCCGGATCGACGGTGACGCTCGCCTTCGTGATGCGGCCCGCCGCCGGCTGGCACGGCTATTGGCGCAATCCGGGCGATGCGGGAGACGCGCCGCGGGTGCGCTGGCAGCTGCCCGCCGGCTGGCGCGCGGGCCGCCTCCAATATCCGGTGCCCGACCGGCTGATCGTCGCCGGGCTGATGAACTATGTCTACGAGCGCGATTATGCGCTGCTCGTCACCTTGCACGTGCCGGAGAGCGCCGAGCCGGGCGCGACGCTGCCGCTCGACGCCCGCCTGGATTATCTGGTCTGCACCAACGAAGTCTGCGTCCCCGAAGACGCCACCGTCTCGGTCGACATCGCGATCGGCGCGCCGGGCAGGCCCGATCCCGCCTTCCAGGGTTATCGGCGGGCGCTGCCGCGGCGGCTGACCGGGGAAGGGCGGTTCGAACTGGCCGGCGGCCGGCTCAGGATCGCGATCCCGCTGCCCGCGAACAGGCCGGTGCGCGAGCCCTATTTCTTCCCCGCCACCCTCGACGCCTTGCTCTATTCGCCGCCGCAATCCGTGTCGCGCAACGGCGACATGCTGATCGTCGAGGCTGCGCCCGGCCCGCGCGCGGGCCAATTGCAGGCGATCGAGGGAGTGATCGAGATCGCGCCGGGCGTGGGCCTCGCGCTGACCGCGCGGCCGGGCGTCGTGCCGCCGGCGGGAACGATGATCAGCGCACCGCGGCAGGAGGGCGCCGTCCCCGAGGGGCCCGGAATCGCGCTGGCGCTGCTCGGGGCGCTGCTCGGCGGGCTGCTCCTCAACATCATGCCCTGCGTGTTCCCGATCCTGAGCCTCAAGGCGTTGAGCCTGGCCCGCGCCGGCGGCACCGAAAGCGAGGCTCGGCGCGAAGCCACCGCTTATTCGGCCGGCGTGATCGCGGTCTGCCTGGCGCTCGGCGCGCTGCTGCTCGCCCTGCGCGCCGGCGGAGCGATGGTGGGCTGGGCGTTCCAGCTGCAGGATCCGCGGGTGATCCTGCTTCTGCTGCTGCTGGTCACCGCGATCGCGCTCAACCTGGCCGGGCTGTTCCGGCTGCCGATGCTGGCGGCCGGCGACGGGCTCGCCCGGCGCGGCGGCGCGGCCGGCGCCTTCTTCACCGGCGCGCTCGCCGCCTTCATCGCCACGCCGTGCACCGGCCCGTTCATGGGCGCGGCGCTCGGCGCGGCCCTGGTCCTGCCCGCGGCGGGCGCGCTGGCGGTGTTCGCCGGCCTCGGCCTCGGCCTCGCTCTGCCGTTCCTGCTGCTCGGCTTCCTCCCCGCCTTGCGGCGTCGGCTGCCGCGGCCCGGCAAGTGGATGGCGACCTTCCAGCACATCCTCTCGGTGCCGATGTTCCTGACCGCACTGGCTCTGGCCTGGATCCTGGGGCGGCAGACCGGTGTCGACGGCATGGCGCTTGGCCTCGCCGGTGCGGTGGCGCTCGGCCTGGCCCTGTGGTGGGCGGGGGCGGGCGGGCGCCGGCTCGCCTGGGCCGCGATCCTGCTGGCCGCGGCGGGTCCGTTCCTGCTGCTCGATCCCGAGGCGGTCGACTCGGCGCCTGCCCAGAGCCCGCTCGGCGCCGAGCCGTTCAGCGAGGTCCGCCTCGCCGCGCTCCGCGCCGAGGGGACGCCGGTCTTCGTCTATTTCACCGCCGACTGGTGCCTGACCTGCAAGGTCAACGAACGTGGCGCCATGGCCGGCGACGAAGTCGCGCGGGCCTTCCGGGCGAAGGGCATAAGGGTGATGGTGGGCGATTGGACGCGCGGCGACCCGGCGATCGGCGCCTTCCTCGAGCGCAACGGCCGCTCGGGCGTGCCGCTCTATCTATTCTACGCGCCGCGCCGCGAGGCGGAAGTGCTGCCGCAGCTGCTAACGGCCGGGCGACTCGCCGCGCTGGGCGGCTGACGGCCGCCGTTCCCACACCTTGTTGCCGGCGACATAGGTTTCCAGCACCTGGGTGCCGCGGATCTCGCGCTGGTCGGTTTCAGCGAAAATGTCGCGGTCGATGAAGATGAAATCGGCCATGCGGCCGGGCTCGAGCGAGCCGAGCCGGTCCTCGGCGAAGCCGGCATAAGCGGCGCCGCTGGTGAAGGCGGCGAAGGCCTGCTCCATCGTCAGGCGCTGGGTCGGCAGCCAGCCGCCGGGTGGCTGCCCCTGCGAATCCTCGCGGCTGATCGCGGCGGCGAGGCCGTGAAAGGGGTTGGGGTGCTCGACCGGGAAATCCGATCCGAAGGCGAGCGGGACCCGATTGTTCAGCATCGAGCGCCAGGCATAGGCGCCCTGCAGCCGCTCCTGCCCCATCCGAGCCTCGGCCATCAGCCGGTCGCTGGTCTGGTGGACCGGCTGCATCGAGGCGATGATGCCGTTGCGGGCGAAGCGGGGCAGATCGGCCGGATCGACGATCTGGGCGTGCTCGATCCGCCAGCGCCGGTCGCCCTTATAAGTGTCGGACAGTTCCTCGATCGCGCCGAGCAGCTGCGCATTGGCCTGATCGCCAATGGCGTGGACGGCGACCTGGAAATTATCCATCGCGGCCCTGCTCATCAGATTCTTGAGAATGGTGTCGCCGGCCAGCGGCAGGCCGCGCTGCCCGGGCGCGTCGCGATAGGGCTGCTTCAGCCAGGCGCCGCGGGACCCCAAGGCGCCGTCGAGATAGAGCTTCACGCCCACCATCCTGAGCCGCCCGTCATAGAGCCAGGGCGTCGGTCCGGCGCCGGCAACGGCGAGCATCGTGTCGATGCCCGACGCATAAGACAGGATTCGGACCCTGAGGTTGCCGCCGTCGCCGGCGCGGCGCATCACCGCCCAATCCTCGCCGCTCGTGCCCATGTCGGCGACGCTGGTGAGGCCGTTCGAAAGCAGTATCTCCTGCGCGCGGGCGAAGGCGCGATCGCGCTGCAGCGGCAGCGGCGGCGGGACGGCGCGCTCGACCAGCGGCATGGCCGCGTCGACGAAGAGGCCGTTGGGGGTGGGGCCGGTCCGCTCGATCCGGCCGCCTTCGGGCGCCCGGCTCTCGGCGGTGATGCCGGCCTCGCGCATCGCCGCGCTGTTCGCCCAGCCGGCATGACCGTCAACCCGCTCAAGCCAGACCGGGCGATCGCCGACCACAGCGTCGAGATCGGCGGCGGTCGGGAAGCGGCCGAGCCCCCAGCGTTCCTGGTTCCAGCCGCGGCCGAGGATCCAGCGCGGAGTCGGATTGGCGGCTGCGTAGGCGGCGATCCGGCCCAGCGCCTCTTCCAGCGAATTGGTGTCGCTCAGGTCGAGCGACAGCGCGGCGAAACCGAGGCCCATGACATGGCCATGGGCGTCGATCAGGCCGGGGATGAGGGTGCGGCCCCGCCCGTCGACCCGGTAGCGCGGGCGCTCGGTCCGCCGGTCGCCGCGCGCGTAGAGCTGCTTCACCCGTCCGTCCTCGCCGACCAGCATCGCGTTGAAGCGGAACAGCCGGCCGTCCTCGCGCAACGTATAGCCGTTGACGTCGTCGATCAGGATTTGGGCGAAGGCGGGCGTCGCCGCGAGCAGCAGAGCGGCGAGGAACAGGAACAGTCGCTTCAAGGCTCGAGCCTCCGAATCAGGGATGAGGTGTCCTGCCGCCCGGCGCCCATCGCCTGGAGGTCGGCATAGAATTGGTCGATCAAAGCGGTCAGCGGCAGCCGGGCGCCGTTCGAGCGCGCTTCATCGAGGGTCAGGCCGAGATCCTTGCGCATCCAATCGACCGCGAAGCCGAAATCGAAACTGCCTTCGTCCATGGTGGGCCAGCGATTGACCATCTGCCAGCTCATCGCCGCGCCGCCCGAAATCGCGTCGAGGACCTTGCCGGCGTCGAGCCCGGCCCGGTGGGCGAAATGCACCGCTTCGGACAGGCCCTGGACCACGCCGGCGATGCAGATCTGGTTGACCATCTTGGTCAGCTGGCCGGCGCCGGCCGGGCCGGCATGGACGATTCGCCCGGCATAGGCCTCGATCAGCGGCGTCGCGGCGGCGACGGCTTCGGCGGAACCGCCGCACATGATCGCAAGCGTGCCCTTCTCCGCCCCGGCCTGGCCGCCCGATACCGGCGCGTCGACGCAGAGCAGGCCGCGGCCGTCCGCCTCCGCCGCGAGCCGCCGGGCGAGGCGGGCGGAGACGGTGGTGTGATCGACGAACAAGGCGCCCGCGCGCATCGCACCGAACGCGGCCCCGGCGACCTCCTCGACATCCCGGTCGTCTCCGACGCAGGCGATCACCGCATCGGCCCCGGCGGCGGCCTCCGCGACGCTCGCGGCTTGCGCCCCGCCATGCGCCGCGACCCAGGAAGCGGCCTTTTCCGGGCTGCGATTGTAGACGGCGAGATGGTGGCCGGCGGCGGCGAGGTGCCGCGCCATGGGCGCGCCCATCACGCCGAGCCCGAGGAAAGCGACAAGTGCCATGGCGCGGCGATAAGGCTTGTTTGCGCGCCGCGCCAGATGGTCTAGATCGCCCGGCCATGGACCTTTCCGTCACCCTCGCCGACATTCAGGCCGCCGCCGCCCGAATCGCCGGCGCGGTGGCGCGCACGCCGACGATGCTGAGCCGCACCCTGTCGGAGCGGACCGGCGCGGCGGTCTACGTCAAGTTCGAGAACCTCCAGCATACCGGCGCTTATAAGGAGCGCGGCGCGCTCAACAAATTGCTGCTGATGGAGCCGGAGGTTCGCGCCCGCGGCGTGATCTCCGCCTCGGCCGGCAATCACAGCCAGGCCGTCGCCTTCCACTCCAGCCGGCTCGGCGTTCCAGCCACCATCGTTATGCCGTCGACCACGCCGACGATCAAAGTCAGCCAGACCGAGGGCCACGGCGCCGAGGTGATCCTCCATGGCGAGATGTTCGACGACGCTCAGGCCGAGGCGCTCCGAATCGCCGAAGATCGCGGCCTCACTTTCGTCCACCCGTTCGACGATCTTCACGTCATCGCTGGCCAGGGAACGGTAGCGCTGGAAATGCTCGAGGACGCGCCCGCGATCGACATGCTGGCGGTGCCGATCGGGGGCGGCGGCCTGATCGCGGGCGTCGGCGCCGCCGCCAGGGCGCTGAAGCCCGACATCGGGCTGGTCGGGGTGCAGGCCGAGCTCTATCCAAGCATGTACGCCAAGTTCGCCCGGCAGACCCTGCCTTGCGCCGGCGACACCATCGCCGAGGGGATCGCGGTCAAAGCGCCCGGGATGCTGACCGCGGGGATCATCAACCAGATCGTCGACGACATCGTCCTGGTCCCCGAGCGCGAGATCGAGCGGGCGATCAGCCTGCTAGTCGAGGTCGAGAAGACCGTCGCCGAAGGCGCGGGCGCGACCGGGCTGGCCGCCTTGCTCGCTTATCCCGACCGGTTTCGCGGCCGCACCGTCGGCCTCATCCTCACCGGCGGCAATATCGACATGCATCTGCTCGCCAACGTGCTGCTCAGGAACCTTGCCCGATCCGGGCGGCTGACCCGGCTCAGGATCTCGCTCCGGGACCGGCCGGGCGCGCTCGCCGCCGTGATGAAATTGTTCGACGAGCACAAGGTCAACATCGTCGAAGTCTATCATCAGCGTATCTTTACCAGCCTCCCCGCCAAGGACGCGGCGATCGACGTCGAGTGCGAAGCGCGCGACTCCTCCCAGCTCGACCGGCTCGGCGAAGCCCTGCATGCGTCCGGCTTCGCCCTCCACCCGGTAGCAATCGAATAGGGCATCGTCCCGGCGTGGAACGGCCCGCTTGCGCCGCCCGTTTCGGCTTTCCAACCGCCTGCCCCGGGATCATAAAGGCCGGGGCGAACGAATTGTCCGGTGGAGTCGACTTGAGCGCACCTTTCCGCTTTCCGCGTTTCTTCGTAACGACGCCCTCGCCTTGCCCCTATCTCAAGGGCAAGACCGAGCGGAAGGTCTTTACCGAGCTCGCCGGCGCCCATGCAGGAGACCTCAACGACGCGCTCGGCCGGATCGGCTTCCGGCGCAGCCAGAACGTCGCCTACCGCCCCTCCTGCCTCGACTGCGCGGCCTGCATCTCGGTCCGAGTCGTCGCCGGCCAGTTCCAGCCGAGCGCGACCCAGCGCAGGGTCATCCGCCGCAATGCCGATCTCGAGGTCACCGCCTGCAAGCCCTGGGCGACCGAGGAGCAATATGATCTGCTTCGCCGCTATCTGCGCGCCCGCCACCCCGAAGGCGGCATGGTCGAGATGGACGAGCACGATTTCTCCGACATGGTCGAGCAGAGCCCGGTGAAAACCTATATCGTCGAATATCGCGAGCCTGCGACCGAGAGCGGACCAGGGCGGCTGGTCGGCGCCTGCCTGACCGACCAGCAGGCCGACGGCCTGTCGATGATCTATTCCTTCTTCGAGCCGGACAGCCCGGCCCGCCAGGGCCTCGGCACCTACATCATCCTCGATCACATCGTCCGCGCCGGCCGCGCCGGCCTGCCTTACGTCTATCTCGGCTATTGGGTCGAGGAATCGAAGCGCATGGCCTACAAGGCCCGCTTCCGTCCGCTCGAGCGGCTCGGCCCGGGCGGCTGGCGCCGGTTCGACCCGGAGCAGAGGGAATTGCCGCTGCCGGGCTGAGGCGACGGGTTCGCCCCGGGCCAAGGGCCGCCGCGCCGAGAAGGGCGCCCTTGAATCCCGCATTGCGCCTGCGATGCGCTGCCCGGCATGGTCGCCGATCAGCTTGCCGATCATGATGCGTCTCCGCTCGACCACCTGGTTTGGCGGAGAAGCTCGGCAACGGTGCGGAGGTTCCGTGAACCCTCCCTCGACTGAGAAAGAGCCCATCCCTCGATGGAGATTCGAGTGTGATTTAGTATTCGATGATGATGCGGGGCCTATTCACCTCGTTCCAGGCACGGCTACTGTGGAATGTATTAAAGATGCCGTGAGTGCCGCGGCCGATCGTCTCAGGTTCGAGCATGATGCCGTGGTTGAACGCTCCCCCGGAAATCCAATTGTTGTAAAGCGACGTGATGTCGATGCGATAAGGGGTGCCGGGCTCTCCCGGGGGCGGCAGATTAGTTCTAACGGCTTCGCTTAATGGACAATCTTTCCACCAGAGCCGATGCTCCGGTCCAGAAAAAACGGGCCATGGCGAGTTGATGGCCCGCAGAGTCATGGTCGTATGTCGGAAGCTGGTGGTTTGACTGAGAGGAACCAGCTGGAGCGTTGCCCGATAAGCGAGCCGGTCGTCGGGCAGGTCGAAGCGAATCAGCGAAACATAAGTGTCGCCCCAGCCCCCGACGCGCAGCCGAACGTCGGACCGACCGCCTCCCCTCCCGCGGCGACTCGCGGGCTCTTCGTAGGAAAAGAAGCTGTTGGTCCAGGTCGAGGCGACATGGCTGCCGTCCCGCGCGGACAGGACCCTTATCTGCCGGGAAGGACGAGTTGGCGCTCCGGAGGTAGGTGGTGGAGTATATAGGGCGCGATGTGCAGCGACTTCGCCGGCCGACGCCTTTTCCAATGCCAAACAGGATCTATGCGGATCGGCAACGCTTTCGCCGAACGAGATTATGGAAGCGAGCATAAACGCGACCCAAGCCGCGATGCCCATCGATAGACCGACCACCGGCGAGGCTGCCCCCGGTCGCGGCGAGCCAGTCGGGGAAATTGCGCGAGCTGGTCAGCGCGAACTTTTCCTCGCGCGGGGCGGAGTCGGCCATGCTCGCCTCATTTCTCCCAAAGATCGCCGCGACGCTAGCAGGGGCTGGGCACCGGGAGAAGAGCGCGGCGTGCGGGCGCGATCCGACTTCCGTTGCTCGTTAGCCAGTGGTAACGTTCGCGAACAGCCTTGCGCGAGGAGGACTGGACCGTGCCGACCATCATCGACCTCACCAATTTGGGATCGCAGGGCTTCATCATCCAGGGCGACGCCGCCGGCGACCTTGCGGGCTTCAGCGTCTCCTCGGCGGGCGACGTCAACGGCGACGGCTTCGACGATTTCATCGTCGGCGCGCGCGGCGGCGGCGACGGCGGCTCCTTCGCCGGCGAGGCCTATGTTATCTTCGGCAAGGCGAGCGGGTTCGGCACGATCGACCTCACCGGCCTTGCGCCGGCCGACGGCTTCATCATCCAAGGCGACGCCGCCTTCGACCAGGCGGGCCGCAGCGTCTCCTCGGCGGGCGACATCAATGGCGACGGCTATGACGACCTCGTCGTCGGCGCCCCTGAAGGCGACGACGGCGGCAGCAGGGCCGGCGAGGCTTATGTGATCTTCGGCAAGGCGAGCGGGTTCGGCCCTATCGACCTCTCCAACCTCGGCGCCGCCGGCTTCATCATCCGGGGCGACGCCGCCGACGACCGGGCGGGCTTCAGCGTCTCCTCGGCGGGCGACGTCAATGGCGACGGCTTCGAC
>Ga0190265_10000284_pt1 | contig 41302 bp, 36 predicted proteins | sample Popmic124T_FD_133135 | JGI IMG/M metagenome (GOLD analysis project Ga0190265, IMG submission 133135) | Populus adjacent soil microbial communities from riparian zone of Indian Creek, Utah, USA - 124 T | ecosystem: Environmental > Terrestrial > Soil > Riparian zone | place: USA: Utah | collected... | reverse complement strand
TTGCCCTCGACGATCGTGCCCGCGTGCCCGAAGCTCATGCCCTTCATCTCCTCGTCGTCCATGAACTTGCCCGCCATGAAGGCGACGATCGGCAGGCGCGAGTCGTGCTCCTTCACCCACTCGGAGAGCTGTGCCTCCATCCGGCCCCCGGGCTCGGTGTAGATCACGATCGCCTGGGTCTGCTCGTCGACCTCGAAGTAGGGCATCAGCTCGGCGTAGGTGGAGCCGATGATCGCGTCGCCGCCGATCGAGACCGCGGTCGAGACGCCGAGGCCCGCCTGGGTCAGTGAGGAGGAGATCTCGGTGGTCATCCCGCCGGAGCGGCTCATCACGCCGACCGGGCCGGGGGCGTAGGCCTTGGCGGCGTCTTTTGCCGGACCGCCGATGCCGCCCATCTTGCAGATCTCGGGGACGATCAGGCCGAGGCAGTTGGGGCCGATGATCCGCGCCCCGCGCATGTCCGCCAGCTCGACCATCTGGGCGACGTCGCGGCGCGGGATGCGCTCGGTGACGATCACGATCAGCTTGATCCCGTTCTCGATCGCCTCCAGCACGGCGTCCTTGGTGAAGGCGGGGGGGACGGTGACGACGGAGCCGTCGATCGGCCCGCCGTGGTTCTCGACCGCCTGGGCGACGGTGTCGAAGACCGGCACGCCGTGCACCTCGCGGCCCTTGCGGCCGGGGGTGACGCCGCCGACGACCTTGGAGCCGTAGTCGAGGCACTCGCGGGTCAGGTTGACCGCCTCGCGCCCGGTGATCCCCTGGACGATGAAGGTCGTCTCCTTGCTCAGCAGGATGGACATCAGGCCGGCGCTCCCTGGATCTTCGAGACGGCGCGGCCGGCCGCCTCCCACATCGAGACCGAGCGGTCGCAGTACTCGACCCCGTATTTGTCGAGGATCTTGAAGCCCTCGTCCTCCCAGGCCCCGGGGATGCGGAAGATCGCGATCGTCTCGCCGGGGTCCTTGCCCAACTCGAGGCAGGCCTTGATCGTGCCGCGGGCGACGATGTCGACCCTGGTGTTGGAGACGATCGACATCATCACGGCGATCTTCTCGACCCCGTCCTTTTCGAGTACCTCCTTGGCCAGCCCGCAGGCCTTGGCGACCGAGGGGTTGCCGCCGATCTCCGAGTAGTTGGCCGGCTTGCCGCCCTGGCTGCGGACGGCGTCGGTGAGGGTCAGCGAGCCGCCGCCGGCGCCGATCACGAGGCCGAGGTTGCCCTCGAAGCCGTGGTCCTTGCCCTGGATCACACCGCGGTGGTCGGCGGCGTCGATCGCCGCCACGTTGCGCTCGAAGGCTGAGGGCTCGTAGGTCTCGCGGGTGTCGTCCTCGGCGATCTCGAGCTGCTTGCGCAATAGCGCTTTCTGCCGCCCGACCGCCTCGTTCTCCATCTCCATGTGGGCGTCGAGGGCGACGAAGCTGCCGTCGGTCAGCTCGGCCAGCGGGTTGATCTCGGCCAGGGTCATGTCGTAGTCGCGGAAGAGGCGGGCGAGGCGGGCGAGGATCGGCGTCGCCCGGTTCAGCTGCGAGCCGGTCACGCCGGTCGCGGCGATCGCCTGCTTGGCCTCGAAGTCGGAGATCGGCAGGAGGTTGGAGAGGCGGCCGCGGCCGACGTGGTCGGGGTGGGTCTCGGCGACCTCCTCGATGTCGACGCCGCCCATGTCGCTGAACAGCATCAGCGGCCGCTTCGCGGTGCCGTCCCAGACGACGCTCGCGTAGTACTCCTGCTTGACCTCGGCTTTGGGGTCGACCAGGACGCCGCGCGGCATGTGGCCGTTGATCTCCAGCCGCAGGATCGCCTCGGCGTGCTCGGCGGCCTCGCCGGGCGTGTCGGCGAACTTGACCCCGCCGGCCTTCATCCGCCCGCCGCTCAGCACCTGCGACTTGATCACCACCGGCCCGGCGATCTTCGCCGCGGCCTCGCGGGCCTCGTCGGCCGTTTTGCAGTAGCCGTACTGGGTGACGGGGATACCCGCCAGCTCGACGATCTTGCGTGCCTCGTACTCGTAGAAGCGCATGCGCGGCGCGGAACCCTATCCGAACGCTCGCCGGGGCCTCGTCTTAGAGGTGAACGAGGTTGGCGGCGTCGATGCCGCGGGTCACGCCCCGGAAGTCGACGACGAGCGAAGCGGTCTCGACGACGCGCTCGTAGTCGACCTCTGGGTGGGCGGTGACGATCGCCGCGAGGTCGGTCGAGTCCAACCCCTCGGCCAGGTCGACTGAGCTGAGCCCGCGCTCGGGCAGCTCCGGCGCGTGCGGGTCGTGGTAGGCGACCTCGCCGCCCAGCTCACGCAGCAGGTCGACGATCTTCAGCGCCGGCGACTCGCGGGTATCGCCGACCCCGGCCTTGTAGCTGACGCCGAGCAGCAGGATCCGCGAGCCGCGCACCGGCTTGCCGGCGTCGTTGAGGGCCCGCTGGATGCGTTCGACGCAGAACGCCGGTTGCGCCTGGTTGACCTTGCCCGCCAGCTCGATGAACTCGGGATAGAAGTCCCGCTCGCGGGCCTTGAAGGCGAGGTAGAAGGGATCGACCGGCAGGCAATGGCCGCCCATGCCGGGCCCTGGATCGAAGCGCATGAACCCGAACGGCTTGGTCGAGGCGGCGTCGATGACCTCCCAGACGTCGATGTCGAGCCGGTCGCAGAGCTGGGCCAGTTCGTTGACGAGGGCGATGTTGACCGAGCGGAAGATGTTCTCCAGCAGCTTCGAGAGCTCGGCCGTCTCGGGGCTGCTCAGCACGACGACCTCGTCGCAGATCTGACCGTAGAGATCGCGTGCGCGCTCGGCGCAAGCCTCGGTGAGACCGCCGACCAGCTTCGGCGTGGTGCGCACCGTGTAGTCGGTTCGCCCGGGGTCGATTCGCTCCGGCGAGAAGGCGAGGTGGAAGTCCCGGCCCGCGGCCAGCCCCGACTCCTCGAGAATCGGCAGCAGCCGCTCGCGAGTCGTGCCGGGATAGGTGGTCGACTCGAGCACGACGAGCTGGCCCGCGCGCAGCTCGCTGGAGAGCGCCATTGCCGACTCCAGCATGTAGGTGAGGTCGGGTTCGCGCGAGCTGGTCAGCGGGGTCGGCACGCAGATGATCACCGCCTCACAGGACGAGAGATCGGCGTGTCGCGTCGTCGCGATCAGCCGATCCGCGAGCGTCTCGACGGCATCGGAGGGGACGTCCTCGATGTAGCTGCGCCCTTCGTTCACGGCGTCGACCTTGCGGCTGTCGGTGTCGAGGCCGACCACCTCGTGCCCGGCTTCGGCAAAGGCGACCGCGAGGGGAAGCCCGACGTAGCCGAGGCCGACGATCCCAATCTTCATCGGCGGGAGTGTAGGTCCACGCGCGGCTGCTCGCTCAGCCGGTCGGGCGCCCGAAGGGAGGCTGGGGGAAGTCCGGGATCGGCCGCATCGAGAACGGCAGGGACGCGCCTTTGCGGAAGTGGGCGCGTACCGCACCGCTGCGGTTGCTGCCGTATTGAATCGGGGCCTTGCCGCGGAAGATCCCGGCCCCGTCGGCCTGGGTCGTGAGCACCCGCCGCCAACCACCGCCTTTGGCGCGCACCTGGATCGTCACCTTGCCCGCTTTGCTGTTCGGCGTGCGCCCCCAGAAGGAGAGGCCGCCCTTGCCGGGGTAGGCGACGAAGGGGAACCGGAAGGCGTAGAAGACCTCCTTCGGCTGGTCTTCGACGACGTTCGGGGCCCGGTAGTAGAGGCCGGCCTGCAGGGTTTCGCTGAACGGCGCGCTCGGATCGGCGGGGAAGTCGCGCAAGGTGAACCAGAAGAACTCGCTGATGCCCGCCTTCCATGCCTCGAAGAGCGCCTCGGACGTCCAGCGCGTCAGGACCCTCGCGCGAAGCCCACCCGGGTCGGGCGGGTTCGAGTCCCAGGAGAACTCGGTGACCCAGAGGGGGGTTTGCGGGAAGGCGCCCTTGATTCGCCCGGCCTTGTCCGCCGCCGCCAGCAACCTCTTCAGCTTTGAAAGCCCGCTGAGCTGCACGTCGTTGACGGCGCTTCTGTGGGTGGGGCCGCCGGTGGTGTAGGGGTGCACGTCGAAGATGTCGAAGCGCACTCCGCCGCCGCAGTCCCCGGCGACCGGCCGGAAGCGTTCTTTCCCGCGCATGCAGAGCAGTTCGCGCGCGAACTGCATCGGCCCGATCGAGAATTTCGGCACGGCTATCGGGCCGAGGCCGGCTGCGATCACCAGGTTCGATGGGTCAACTGCCTTGACGGCGGCGTAGAAGGTGTTGATCAGGACGCGGTACAGCTCCGCCGAAACCGGCTTCCCGGAGGTATCGAACTGGGGATTGAAGAAGAGGCTGAGGTTCGGCTCGTTCAGCCCCTGCCAGTAGCGCACCCGCGGCAGCCCGCTGAACTGGCCGCTGTAGCGGGTGACGGCCGCGGTCGTGAACTCGGCCAGCGCCGCCGGGTCGGGGTCGCAAGGGCTGTCGAGCCCGATGAAGCCGCATCGCTGCGCCCATTTCGGCGCGCTGCGCACCTGCAGGACCGGGGTCAGGCCCGCCTGCACCGCATTCGTCACCCAGAGATCGTGTTCGGTCCAGTCGTAATGTGGGTCGGCGGGGTTGGCGGGCTGCCACGCCGCGGGTCTGTCCTCCGGCGCGATGTGTTCCCAGGTCAGCGGCGTCAAGACGAGTTTCGCCCCCGCCGCCTTCACGTGTTCGAAGGCTGCGGTCTCGTTGGCGTAGACATAGGAGACGCCGGTGTTGAGCGGGCGCGTGGCCGCCTCGGCTGCGGGGGCACCACCGCCAAAGACGATCCAGGCGCTGAAGAGGACGGCAAACAGCGAATGGCAAATCGGCCGCACTCGGTTTGGCTCCGGCTTCGGCATGTCGGTGGGGCGCTAGTGCGCGGTCCTTCGGCTGCGGCGACGCAGCGAGGCGAGTGCCCAGACGGCGGTGGCGAGTATCGCGAGGGGCAGCAGCAACCCCAGCCCGCCCGAGGACGAGGTGCCGGTCGCCTGGGCGAGCACCTCGCCGAATCCGGAGGAGCCGCTGGACTCGGCCGCCTCGTCCACAGGAGGCGTCGCGCCCCCGTTCGTCGCGCCCACTACCGGTCGGGCTGGCGCCACGGTTGCGTCGCCGCCCCCATTTCCGCCACCGTTGCCGGCTGCACCACCGCGTTCGTCGGAGGTCTCTTCGTCGCCTGGTTCAGGCTCGGGCGTGGCAGCGACCGGGCTTGGCGCCGTGGCGGCGGCCACCTGCGCGGCCTCTCGACCATCCGGGCCGTGCTCTTCGAGCTTTTGCGCGTTGCGCTCGCCGAGGACCTTTGCAGGCGAGCGACCCTTCCCGCTGCCGTGCTTGGCCTCTTTGTCGCCCCCCGACGTCGGGAACGTCTCCGTGTACTGATTGACTGCCGAGTTGCCGGGCGGCACGAGTTCTTCCGCCATGGCGGAAGAGGCGCAGGCGAAAATCGCAATCACCGCCAGGAGTCCAGTTCCAAGTGCTTTCATGTTCGCGCGAACAGGCCGGAAATCGAATCGTGACACGCTGGTCGGCCGGCCTGGATATAGATAGAACCAGATTGACGCAACTTTGATGCGCCTTCCCGCCACCGCGCAAGAGCGCTTCCGACGCGTCGAGTGGAGCGCGGTGTGGACCTGGCTGCTCTGTTTCGGGCTGGTTGCCTACCTCGGTGTCGAGGGCGGCGGCTACGACCCGCTCGTCCACGATCAGGTGGGAATCGCGGTCTGGTGGGTACTCCTCGCCGGGGTCCTGATCGGTGCTTTCCCGCGGCGGGGGCTGGGCGTCCTCGCCTGGTCCGCGCTCGGGCTCCTGGCCGCATTCGTGGCCTGGACCGCCCTCAGCCTGGGCTGGACCGAGAGCTTCGAGCGCACCTCCGCCGACCTCGCCCGCGTCGCCGTCTATCTGGGCGTTTTCGCGCTCGTCCTCTTCACCCACGACCGGGAAGCCGCCCCCCGTCTCGTCGGCGCAGTGGCCGCAGGGATCGTCTTCGTCGCCGGTCTCGCCCTGCTCTCGCGGCTGCATCCCGATTGGTTCCCTGCGGCCGACCAGACCGCGAGGTTCCTCGAACCGGGCCAGGAACGGCTCTCGTACCCGCTCCACTACTGGAACGCCGTCGGAGCGCTGATCGCAATCGGTTTGCCGCTCGTGCTTCAGGTCGCGACCTGCGCCAGGTCGATCGTGCTGCGGGCGCTCGCCGCGGCCGCTTTGCCGGCCCTGGGCCTGACTCTCTTCCTCACGCTCTCGCGCAGCGGCATCGCCGCCGCCTTCGTCGCTCTGGCCATTTTCCTTGTCTTCACCTCTGACCGGTTGCCAAAGCTCCTGACCCTGCTCGTCGGCGCTGCGGGAGGTGCGGTTCTGGTCGTCGCCGCTTCCCAACGGGACGCGTTCCAGGAAGGGCTCCTGAATGCCACCGCCCACCAGCAAGGCGACGAGATGGTGGCGATCGTCCTTGCGGTTTGCCTGCTGGCGGGGGCGATCCAGGCGGGCATCGCCATCGCACTGAGCAATGGCATGCGGCCAAGCTGGACTCGCGTCTCCCGTTCGCAATCGTTCGCTGCCGTGGGCGCCGGGGTGGTGGTGGGGCTGATCGCAATAGCGGCGCTCAACGCCCCGGGGCATGTCTCGGACGCCTGGGGGGAATTCAAGGACGGCGATGGGGAGGGGCCCGGCTCCGGCGCCGGCCGCCTCAACAGCGCCGCGGGCCAGGCTCGCTACCAGTTCTGGAGCTCGGCGGTGAGAGAGAACGCGAGCGAGCCGTTCATCGGCACCGGCTCCGGCACCTTCGAATTCTGGTGGACTCGCGACGGGGACGTCGACGAGATCGTGCGGGACACCCACTCGCTCTACCTCCAGACCCTGGGCGAGCTGGGGATCGTCGGGGCGGCGCTGCTGGCGGCCTTCCTGCTGGTCGTCCTCGTCGGCGGCGGCCGCGAGATCCTCAGGTCCGACGCAAGGGCGCGGGCGGCCCTGGCCGCCGCACTCGCCGGCTGCACGGCGTTCTGCCTCACCGCCGCCTTCGACTGGATGTGGCAGATCCCGGTCCTCTCCGTCGCCCTGCTCTTTCTTGCCGGGATCCTCGTCCGCCCTGCGGTGCCTTCCGCCCAATCGGATTCGTCGACCTTCAAGTTCGCACCTCGCCTCGCCTTCGCCGCGCTCGCCCTCGCAGCGATCGTCGCGATTGCCGTCCCGCTCGCCTCGACGACGCTGGTGCGACAGAGCAAAGCGGATGTTCGCGATGGCGACCTGGCGGCTGCGCTGGAGGCGGCTCGGAGCGCCCAAAACGCCCAGCCGGGCGCGGCGACGCCCCGCCTGCAGCAGGCGCTCGTGCTGGAGGCACTGGGCGATCTGACTCCTGCCGCGGCAGCCGCGCGCGCGGCGACGGAGAGGGAGTCGACCAACTGGCGCACCTGGTTGGTGCTGTCGCGGATCGAAGCACAGCGCGGCAGGGCGGCGGCCGCTGTTGGTGCTTACGGCGAGGCCAAATCCCTCAACCCGAACTTTGCTTTCTTCAGTGAATGAGGCGGCTGAGTTCGACTCGATCCGCCGTGGCAACCCTGGGATACTCCCCGGCGATATCCCGTCTGGAAGGAGACAGATGAGCTTCATGGGCCGCTCCGCCACGCTCGCCGTGCTCGCGCTTGCCGTGCTGGCCGTGGTCGGTTGCGGGGGGACCGTGATCGACGACGCCAAGACCGAGGGTGCGATCGAGCAGAACCTCGAGGACTCCCTGGGCAAGAAAGTCTCCTCCGTCGACTGTCCCTCAGGGGTCGAGGTCGACGCGGGCGCGAGTTTCGAGTGCGTAGTTACGTTGACCGGCGGCAAGGAGGAAACGGTCTCCTTGAAGATCATCAACGACGACGCCGATGTCGAAGTAACCGGCCTCCAGCCCAAGTAAAGTGAGCCCAATGAGCCAAACCAGCACGGCAAACGCGCCGACCACCCACGCAAAGCTCCTCGACTGGGTCAAGGAGATCGCAGATCTGACCCAGCCCGACGCCATCCACTGGTGCGACGGTTCCGCCGAGGAGTACGACGAACTCGCCCAGACGCTGATCGACGCGGGCACCTTCGAGCGTCTCTCCGACGCGAAGCGCCCCAACTCCTACCTCGCCCTCTCCGACCCCGGCGACGTCGCCCGGGTCGAGGACCGCACCTTCATCTGCTCGCAGGACGAGGCGGACGCCGGACCGACTAACAACTGGCGCGACCCGGCTGAGATGCGCGAGGCGCTCGCGGGCCTGTTCAAGGGCTGCATGGCCGGTCGCACGATGTACGTCGTGCCCTTCTCGATGGGGCCGCTCGGCTCGCCGATCGCCCACATCGGCGTCCAGCTCACCGACTCGGCCTATGTCGCAACCAACATGCGGATCATGACCCGGATGGGCAAGGGCGCGCTCGACGTGCTCGGCGCCGACGGCGAGTTCGTCCCCTGCGTGCACTCGGTCGGGATGCCGCTGGCAGAGGGCCAGGAGGACGTGCCCTGGCCCTGCAACGCCGACAACAAGTACATCGTCCACTACCCGGAGACGCGCGAAATCTGGTCCTTCGGCTCGGGCTACGGCGGCAACGCCCTGCTCGGCAAGAAGTGCTTCGCGCTGCGGATCGCCTCGGCGATGGCCCGCGACGAGGGCTGGATGGCCGAGCACATGCTGATCCTCAAGCTGACCTCGCCGCAGGGTGAGGTCAAGTACGTGACCGGTGCCTTCCCGTCGGCTTCGGGCAAGACCAACCTGGCGATGCTGATCCCGACGCTCGAGGGCTGGACAGCGGAGACGATCGGCGACGACATCGCCTGGATGAAGTTCGGCGACGACGGCCGTCTCTACGCGGTCAACCCCGAGGCGGGCTTCTTCGGCGTCGCGCCGGGGACCGGCCACAAGACCAACCCGAACGCGATGGAGACGGTCGAGCGCAACTCGATCTTCACCAACTGCGCCAAGACCGACGACGGCGACGTCTGGTGGGAGGGGATGACCGGCGAGCCGCCCGCGCACGCGATCGACTGGCACGGCAACGAGTGGACGCCCGACTCCGAGACCCCCGCCGCTCACCCCAACGCCCGCTTCACCACCCCGGCCTCGCAGTGTCCCTGCATCGCCGGGGAGTGGGAGGACCCGGCAGGGGTGCCGATCGACGCCTTCCTCTTCGGCGGCCGCCGCGCCACCGCGGTGCCGCTGGTCTCCGAGGCCTTCGATTGGGAGCACGGCACCTTCCTCGGCGCGACGATGTCGGTCGAGACGACCGCCGCCGCTGCGGGCGAGGTGGGCCAGCTGCGCTTCGACCCGATGGCGATGCTGCCGTTCGGCGGCTACAACATGGCCGACTACTTCGCCCACTGGCTGAAGCTGGGCGAGCGCGAGGGGGCGAAGCTGCCGAAGATCTTCCTCGTCAACTGGTTCCGCAAAGACGCCGACGGCAAGTTCATCTGGCCCGGTTTCGGCGAGAACAGCCGCGTGCTCGAGTGGGTCTTCCGCCGCTGCGACGGCAAGGGCGAGACGGTCGAGTCTCCGATCGGCCTGCTGCCCGCCGAGGGCGAGATCGACACCGACGGCACCGACGTCACCGACGAGCAGATGCGCGAGCTCCTCTCGGTCGACGCCGACCTCTTCAAGCAGCAGCTGCCGCAGGTGCGCGAGCACCTGGAGCGTTTCGGCGACAAGCTGCCGCGCGGGATCTCCGCTCAGCTCGAGGCGCTCGAAGAGCGTTTGGGTTAGGTAGCGCGCGGGGGGAGCGGGTCACCGCTCCTCTCGATGCCACCCCAAGAGCTGAAGCGCGAAAGAATCGCGGCCCGGCTGGAAGCTCTAGAAGAGCGGTCGGGCTAACTCACTACGCCTGAGCTAGCCGGGTTTAGCCGCTCTCGGGTGGGTGGCGGCGGGGTGGGGTGTCCGTCGAGCCCGCAGGCTGCGAAGGGCAAGGCTTATCCCTAGTTGTGCTTGATCCCTCCGCCCGAAGCAGCGCGGAGGGCGAGAGTAGGACACCCCACCCCGACGACAGGCCCCGCCCGCCGACCCCTACAGCCCGTACGCCTCAGCGAGCTCGGGATCCTTCTTGGCCAGCATTTCGGCCAGCTCGACCATCACCTTGCACTGCTTCCAGGTCGCGTCGTCCTGCATCTTGCCGTCGATCATGTGGACGCCGCGCCCGTCGGGGATCGCGTCGAGGACTTTCTTGGCGAACTTGACCTCGCCCGGCGGCGGGCTGAAGACCTTCTTGGCGATCCCGATCTGGACCGGGTGCAGCGACCAGGCGCCGACGCAGCCGAGCAGGAAGGCGGCGCGGAACTGGGTCTCGCAGCCGGCCGTGTCCTTGATGTCGCCGAAGGGGCCGTAGAAAGGCAGGATCCCGGTCGAGGCGCAGGCGTCGACCATGCGCGCGATCGAGTAGTGCCAGGGGTCCTGCTGGGCGGTGATGCGGTCGCCGGCCTCGGGGTTCTCGGGGTCGGCGGGGTCCTCCATCGAGCGGTAGCCGGGGTGGCCGCCGCCGACGCGGGTCGTCTTCATCCGCCGCGAGGCGGCGAGGTCGGCGGGGCCGAAGCTCATCCCCTGCATGCGGGGGCTGGCGGCGGCGATCTCCTCGACGTTGACGACGCCCTGCGCGGTCTCGAGGATCGCGTGGACGAGGATCGGCCGGTCGAGCCCGGCCTTCGCCTCCAGCTGGGCGAGCAGGCGGTCGACGTAGTGGATGTCCCAGGCGCCCTCGACCTTGGGCACCATCACGACCTCCAGCTTGTCGCCGATCGCGGCGACCAGCTCGGTCAGGTCGTCGAGCACCCAGGGGCTCTCCAGCGAGTTGACCCGCGTCCAAAGCGAGGTCTGGCCGAAGTCGGACTCGGTCGCGGCCTTGATCAGGCCCGCCCGCGCGGCCTCCTTGCGGTCGACCGGGATCGCATCCTCCAGGTTGCCGAGCAGGATGTCGGTCTTCTGCGCGATGTCGGCCGCCTTGGCGACCATTTTCTCGTTCGAGAAGTCGAGGAAATGGATCATCCGCGACGGCTTGACGGGGATCTCACGCAGCGGCTCGGGGGCGCCGATCGCCTGCGGCTGGAAGAAGTCTCTGGGGTTTCTCAAGCTGCTCCTCGGGTCGGGTGCTGTCGGGGGCGAAATCTAATTGACCCATGCGTCCAGCGGCCGCAGGGATTTGCCGCCAGCCGCCGTACATGGGAGGGATGGCTCAGCACGAGCGCGACAGCACCCAGGACTGGCAGCTTCCCGAGCACTCGCGACCGCCGTTGATCGGCGAGCTGGTCGAGCGGATCGACGAGGCGCTGGCCACGGCGCGTGCCTCCGAGGCCGCGGTGATGACCGTCGGGGCGGCGGCGCTGGATGCCGCCGAGCAGGCGCGCCGGGCAGCGGACCTGGCCGAGAAGGCGAGCGCAGCGATGCTCGACCGCGGGCCGCGGTCGAGGCGCGCGAGCGAGTCGGCCGGCAACCGGTCGCGACTCCTCCGCGCGGAGCCCGGGGACGACAGCCTGCGCGACTTCAAAGCGCGTGCCGACAGAGTTTCGGCGCGATTGCGAGAGCTGGAGCGCCTGCCGATCGCGGCGGGCATCTCCCGCTAGCCGCAGCGCGAGCCGAAGTGCTGAGTCCAGACGTGCGTGCCACCCTGGCCGGCCAGCTCGCCTACCTGCAGGCTGATGCCGATCTGGCTGAAGTTGCCGAGGATGTTCTGGCGATGGGCGGTTGAGCGCATCCACGCCCGGAAGATGGAGCGCACGGTCCCTCCCGTGCCGATCCCCCAGGCGAGGTTCTCGCCGGCTCGCCAGCACTGGGCGGAGAGGTAGCCGGACGCCTCGATCCAGTAGGTGAACTCGCGGCCGCAGGCGTAGTGGCTGAAGCTGTCGCAGCGCAGGATGTCCCCCGACTTGCCCTGGGCCGATATGTCGAGCTCTTCGGCGTCGGCAAGGGCCGGCAGCCCGAGGAACTGGCGGGCGTAGTCGGTCATGCAGCGCATCGTCTCCTCCTGCACGGCGGTCGCGGCGTCGATGCCGGTCTGGCCGGGGCAGACCGAGGCCGGGGCCAGCGGCGCGGCCGCCGCCTGCACCGCGCGCTCGGGCTGTGAGACGGCCTGCTGGCCCTGGACACCGGCTGCGACCGCGGTCGGGACGAGGGCCAGAGCGGCAAACGCGGCCACCGCGAGGAGGAGGGAAAACCTAGAAGCCATCGCGTCCTTGTCGTCCGCCGATGACCGCTCTCCCATGGCCGTCCATTCTCATAGACGAATGTATGAGTAGCAACGGACGACACGACGCGGGCGCAGTTCGCTGTGGGTGGCGGGCGCCGGGCGCGGCGACGCCGATATCCTTCGGCTCCCTTCCGCGCCCCCGACACGAGCAAGGAGCCATGGCCGTAGACACCGCCGCCTACAGCGAGCAGACCGACATCCAGCGCGACATCACCGAGATGGTCCGCCAGTTCGTCGACGAGCAGATCATCCCCAATGCCGAGCACTATGACCACGAGGACTCCTTCCCGGAGCCGATCGTCGAGCAGATGAAGGAGTTGGGTCTGTTCGGGGTGACGATTCCCGAGGAGTACGGCGGCATGGGGCTCGACCTGACGACCTACGCGATGATCGTCGAAGAGCTCTCGCGCGGCTGGATCTCGATCTCCGGCGTCGTCAACACCCACTTCATCGGCTCCTACCTGCTGATGAAGTTCGGCACCGACGAGCAGAAAAACCACTTCCTGCCGAAGATGGCGACCGGGGAGATCCGCGCCGCCTTCTCGCTTTCGGAGCCCGAGGTCGGCTCCGACGTGCAGGGGATCAAGTCGACGGCCAAGAAGGGCGAGGACGGCAAGTGGGAGCTGAACGGGCAGAAGATGTGGGTCACCAACGGCCTCGGCTCCTCGGTCGTCTTCGTCCTGATGAAGACCGACACGAAGGCGGAGCCCCCTTATAAGGGGATGACCTGCTTCATCACCGAGAAGGAGCCCTGGGTCGAAACCAACTCCGGCGAGTACGAGGGCCTGATCGTCCCGCCCAAGATCAAGAAGATGGGCTACAAGGGGGTCGAGTCGACCGAGCTGGTCTACGACGGCTACCGCTGCCCACCCGAGCGCGTGCTCGGCGGCGAGGAGGCCGGCGTGGGGCAGGGCTTCGTGCAGATGATGGACGCGCTCGAGGTCGGCCGGGTCAACGTCGCCGCGCGCGGCGTCGGCATCGCCCAGCGCGCCCTGGAACTGGCCCTCCGCTACAGCCAGGAGCGTAAGACCTTCGGCAAGCCGATCGCCCAGCACCAGGCGATCCAGTTCAAGCTCGCCGACATGGCGACCAAGATCGAGGCGGCCCGGCTCGTCACCCGCAAAGCGGCGCGGCTGAAGGACGCCGGCGAGCGCTCCGACCTGGAGGCGGGGATGGCGAAGCTCCTGGCCTCGGAGACCGGCAAGGAGTGCGTCGAGGAGTGCTTCCGCATCCACGGCGGCTACGGCTACTCGAAGGAGTACGAGATCGAGCGCCTCTACCGCGACGCGCCGCTGCTGCTGATCGGCGAGGGGACCTCGGAGATTCAGCGGATGGTTATCGGCAAGAAGCTGCTGCAGCGGTACAAGATTTAGGGGGCCGGTCCCGGTAGGGGTTCCGCTTAACTTTTCCGAAGACAGTTGGCGGCTGTCCGCGAACCGCGCCACGGAAAAAGTACGAGACGCTTCACCCCTACCGGGACCGGCCTCGTCTAGACCTTGCAGACCTTGATCTCAGGATCCGGTGCGGGTCCTGGTGCGGGTTTGGGTCTGTCCGCGGGTTCTGGTGTGGGTGTTCGAGTTGGTTCGGGTGTCGTTGTCGTTGGTGGTGCCGCGGGTCGAGTGGCCGTTGGCGCTGGTGTCGTCGGTGCCGAGCCGCCGGTCGCGGCCGGTGCGGGTATGGGTCCCGGTGTCGTCATCGGCGTCACCGCCGCCGGGGCCGCTGTTGTCGTCGTCACCGTCTCCACCGCCGGGACCGCTGTTGCTGCCCTTGGCGACCGCTGCCGGCACGTCGCCGATCACGCCCGCCGCGTTGGCAGCCCAGAAGAGCGGTACCGCGCCGAGCACCAGAAGCGCCAGGAAGAGCGCTCCGGACTTGCGCAGTGCCGAAGTCTCGCCGGGGAGCAGTGCGTCGTCGGCCTCGAGTCTGCTGAAGACGCGTGCCGCGGGCGACACGGCTCGCGTCCTGATCGGTCGCGTTGACATGTTTCCTCCTCGTCGTTGCATGGGGAATCGTTACCCGTTCAAGTGCTCCAAGAACCCGGGTGAACGGTCAAGATCACGCGGCGCTCAGGTGCCGACGGTTCCGCGCCTTGCGATGCGCATCTTGCGTGGCAGCTCCCCGATCAGCGGCTCGAGCCTTTCGACCACCTCTCCGCAGCTGGGGCGAGCGGTGGGGTCGCGGTCCAGCAGCTCGTAAATCAGGGCCCGGAACGACTCGGGCAGGCGGGCGGGGAGCTCGCCTGGGGCTTCGCTGAGCTGGGGAAAGCGGCCCCGCTCGTCCCCGGCGGGGAACGGCTTCTCGCCCGAGGCCGCGTGGAAGAGCGTCGCTCCCAGGCCCCAGGAGTCCGAAGCGGGGCCGATCGGCGATCCGGCCGATTCGCCGACGCACTGCTCGGGCGGCATGTAGGGATCGGTGCCGATCGGGCCCTCGGTCCGCGCGGCGCGCTCCAGCGTGCGGGCGATGCTGAGGTCGATCAACCGCGGGGGGACGCCCATCACGATGTTGTCGGGCTTGACGTCGAGGTGGACGTAGCCGTCCTGCGCCATGTACTGCAGGGCGCCGGCCACATGGGCGGCGAGCGGCAGCAGCTGTTCGAGCGGGATCGCGCCGTCCCGCCTCAGCAGGCGTCGCAGAGAGGGCCCCTCGAGGTGCTCGATCAGCACGTGCGGGTGCGGCCCTTCGAGGACCGCGTCGAAGCAACGCACAAGGACGGGGTGCGCCAGGGTCTCGAGCGCCTCGACCTCAAGGGCGAGGTCCTTCAGCGCCTTCTCGTCCTCGGCCTGATCAGGGCGGAGAACCTTGGCCACGCCGAGCGCGAACAGGGCGTCGTCCCAGACGAGGAACACCTCGTAGCGGTTGCCGCCCCCGATCGCCTTGAGGACGGTCCGCCCGGGGTGGGCCTCGTCGCCTTCGCTGAAACCCCAGCTCGCGTGCTCGCTCACGGACCGAAGGGTAGGGGGCGACCGGTCTCGGCTAGCATCGGCGATCGATGGCCGATACCAAGGCTCAGATCGAGGCGGCGGTGACGGGGTTCCTGACCGAGGTCCCGGCACTGCAGAAACTGAAGCTCGTCTTCGGGCTGGAACTGAAGGGCCGGGGGGACATCCAGCTCTACCGGGTCGAGGTGCCGGGGCCGAAGATCGCCAAGGACCTCGCTCAGGACGAGCGTGTCCTGGTCCAGATCGACCGCGCTCAGTTCAACGAGCTGGCCGAACGGGGCACGCTGAAGAGCTACCGCAAGGCGTACGAGACCGGTCACATCAAGGTCACGGGCGACTCCAACGTGAAGAAGCTGATCGCCCAGGTCGTCGAGCGCCAGGAGCAGCGCGCCCGGCTCAAGAAAGTCCAGTAGCGACGTAAACGAGTGGCGATTTGAACACGGACCTGCAGTCCGTGTTCAAGCCTGGCTGACACATTTTTTGGTGGGTACTTGAGCAAAAGTAGTGAGGTTGGCCGTATGTATGACCGTTTGAATTAGTCAAACGTTGGAAAAAGGACGACTTCTGGGCGTTTATGCCTCAACTCAGCTAGGAGGCTGCCCAGATGACTGCTCTTTCTTCCCCTTACCCCACTTCCCGACTCAGATGGTCGGCGTTCGCCCTTGTGGCGATTCTGTTCTTTGTTGGTCTGCTCTCCGTTTCGACTTCCGCCCAGGCGGCAAAGAAACGGACGTTGGCGACCATCAACCTCTGCATCGTGAAGTCCGGCCCCGAAAAGGGGAGTGTGCGCTTCGTCTCTTCCAAACGCTGTCGCCAGGGTGAGCTGCTCATCCAGGTGATGAGCGGTACCGGCAACCAGGGAGTCCTGGGTGTCGAGGCCGAAAGCGGCGCCCCGGGCGCGACCGGGGCCACTGGCCCTCAGGGTCCCGCCGGCGAGAAGGGCCTGACGGGTGACAAGGGTCTCCAGGGCGCGGTCGGCGACAAGGGTCCGAACGGCGACCCCGGCGCACCCGGTCCTGACGGCGACAAGGGTCCGAACGGCGACCCCGGCCCACAGGGCCCGGTCGGCAACCAGGGTCCGGTTGGTAATCCAGGCCCAGCAGGTGAGCCGGGTCCGATCGGCAACAAGGGTCCCGACGGTGAGCCGGGTGCGGATGGCGCGCAAGGGCCCGTGGGCGAGAAAGGCCCCGACGGCGAGCAGGGTTCCGCTGGCGAGAAAGGCGCCGATGGAGCCAAAGGCCCCGACGGCGAGCAGGGTCTCGCCGGCGAGGAGGGTCCTGTCGGTCCTCAGGGTCCTGTCGGCGAGAAAGGCCCCGATGGAGCCAAAGGTCCTGACGGCGAGCAGGGTCCGGCTGGCGAGAAAGGCCCCGACGGAGCTAAAGGTCCTGATGGCGACGCTGGCCCCCAGGGTCCCGCCGGTGAGAAAGGTCCGGATGGAGCCAACGGTCCTGACGGCGAGCAAGGTCCTGTAGGTCCGCAAGGCCCCGACGGAGCTAAAGGCCCGGATGGAGCCAAAGGTCCTGACGGTGACGCTGGTCCGCAGGGTCCCGCCGGCGAGAAAGGTCTAGACGGCGAGCAGGGTCCGCAGGGCCCGGCTGGTGAGAAAGGTCCGGATGGAGCCAAAGGTCCTGACGGCGAGCAAGGTCCTGTAGGTCCTCAGGGCCCCGACGGAACTAAAGGCCCCGACGGCGACGCTGGCCCCCAGGGTCCTGCCGGTGAGAAAGGCTCGGATGGAGCCAAAGGTCCTGACGGCGAGCAGGGTCCTGTAGGTCCTCAGGGCCTTGACGGAACTAAAGGCCCCGACGGTGACGCAGGTCCGCAGGGTCCTGCCGGCGATGAGGGTCCCGCAGGTCCGCAAGGCCCCGACGGAGCTAAAGGCCCGGATGGAGCCAAAGGTCCTGACGGCGACGCAGGTCCGCAAGGCCCCGCTGGCGAGAAAGGTCTAGACGGCGAGCAGGGTCCTCAGGGCCCCGCTGGCGAGAAAGGCCCGGATGGAGCCAAAGGTCCTGACGGCGACGCAGGTCCGCAAGGCCCCGCTGGCGAGAAAGGTCTAGACGGCGAGCAAGGCCCGATCGGTCCTCAGGGCCCTGTTGGCGAGAAAGGTCCTGACGGAGCCAAAGGCCCGGATGGCGAGCAGGGTCCGCAGGGTCCTGCTGGCGATGAGGGTCCTCTCGGTCCTCAGGGTCCGATCGGTCCGCAGGGTCCTGTCGGTGAGAAAGGCCCGGATGGCGAGCAGGGTCCGCAGGGTCCTGCCGGCGAGAAAGGCCCCGATGGAGCCAAAGGCCCCGACGGCGAGCAAGGTCCCGTAGGTCCTCAGGGTCCTGACGGTGCCAAAGGCCCCGATGGAGCCAAAGGTCCTGACGGCGACGCAGGTCCTCAGGGTCCGATTGGCCAGCAGGGTCCGCAGGGCCTGATCGGCGAGCAGGGTCCCGACGGCAAACAGGGTCCTGAAGGTAAACAGGGTCCTGAAGGTCTAACGGGTCCGACCGGACCGGCCGGTGGTCTCACCGGAGTCAAAGTCGTGACGGCCACGGTGTCGGGAGGCAGTGGCGCCAGCGCCGCCACCGCTGTGTGCTCCGGCACCGACGTGGCCATCGGCGGTGGAGGCAACACGAGCGAGGGCGATCCCGACGATGACGACCTCACGCTCTCCGCACCCGTTTCCGGAACCCTTGCGGCTGGGAGCAGGCCGCTGGCGGCCAACGGTGCGACCCCGACCGGTTGGCGCGTCCAGTACCCGGATGCATCCACCAGCAGTGGGGGTACTACCGCGACGGTCTACGCGATCTGCGTACCGGCCACTAGCTAGTACCTGTTTGATGAGTAGTCGATCGGCCGCGTCCCGGGTTCGCCCGGGGCGCGGCCTTCGACGTTCTAGCCCTACTCGACCGGCTCGATCTGCCCCGAGGTGGCCAGCTCCAGCGCCTCTTTGAAGTCCGGAGCGAAGACCTCGACCTGGACGTCGACGTCCGGGTAGGCGACGTAGACGCTCTCGGGGTTTTCCCGGTTGAAGTACACGGTGCCGCCGCCAGGGGCGGCCGCGAGGACGCCGCCGTCTTCGTTGCCCTGACGGCGCAGCGCCGCGGTCGGGTTCTCGATCGCGTAGCTGCCGACGGTGAGGAAGGGGCGTGGGTCGCCGGCCTCGGCGCCTTCGGTCAGGTACCGGACGAAGGTGCGTTCGGAGTCCGGCTGGCTCAGCTCCAGCTCGGCGTCTTCTTCGGGGGGGCCGGCCCAGTAGACGGGAGCTTCCAGCTCCGCCGCCGTCTCACGCAGGGACTCTTCGCTGACGACCTCCGCTCCGGTCGAGGCGCTGGTCGAGTCGTTGCCATCGTCGGAATCGGTGCCGGCGATCAGCAGCCAGACGATCAGCACGGCCGCGATCGCCATCCCGACTCCGGCCCAGAGAAGAACGTGCTGCCTTTTTGGTGGCCCCTCCGGCTGGGCGTCGCCTTTCGATCTCTGCCACCGCATCTTCGGCCTCCTCGCGTCGTGGGCATGCGCCGTGCCGAGCACGACCGGTCGGGAACCCTAGCCAGCGCCCGGGACGCAAGGCCGGGGGTCTCCAACTCGGCTAGCATCCCGCGCCGTCCAATCCAGAGGAGAATCGGAGACCGATGAGCGAGCAGAAGTACGAGCTGACCACCGACCAGGCCGAGCGCGAGGCCTCGGGCGCCCACAGCTACGGCCGGTACCTCGAGGAGTTCGAGGTCGGCGCCATCTACAAGCACTGGCCGGCCAAGACCGTGACCGAGGCCGATGACCACCTCTTCTGCCTGATCACGATGAACCACCACCCACTCCACCTCAACGACGTCTACGCGAAGGGGTCGCAGCAGGGCCGCAACGTCGTCGTCGGTCCGCTCGTCTACTCGCTGGCGCTCGGGATGTCGGTCTCCGACGTCTCCGGCAAGGCGATCGCCAACCTCGCCACCGAAGACCTCAGCCATCCCAACCCGGTCTTCCACGGCGACACGCTCTTCTGCGAGACCGAGGTGCTCGACGTCAAGCCCTCCTCTTCCAAACCCGACCGTGGCGTCGTCAAAGTCCACACCCGGGTGCTCAACCAGGACGGCGTCCTGGTTGCGGAGTTCAAACGGCTGGTGCTGGTGCCACGGCGCGAGCCGGGTGACGCCTAGCTGGTCGAGAGGTTCCCAGGCAGGGCTGACGCTAGGTAGGGTTCCGCTGGTGCCCTCCAGCGCTGGATCCACGCCAGCCCCGGCGATCGTCCTTGGCGGCGTCGGCGCGGCGCTCTCGATAACGCGCAGTCTCGGTCGCGAGGGAGTTCCGGTGTACGTGTTGGGCGACGGGAGCACGTCTCTTGCCGGCGCGTCGCGATACTGCACCGAGTTCGTCGACCTCGGCTCGGGCGACGGTGTCGGCGAGCGTTGGCTGGATTGGCTGCGCGGGGCCCCAGGCGGCGCGGTCGTGCTTGCCTGCGGCGACGACGGGCTCGACCTCGTCGCTGCCCACAGCGACGAGCTCCGCGGCTGGGGTCTGCACCCGCTCGAGACCGCAGGCGAGGCGTCGCTGGCGATGCTCGACAAGGAGAAGACGTACTCCATCGCTCGTGAGGCCGATGTCCCGGCGCCATCGATCTGGCGGGTATCGGACCTCTCGGATCTCGACGCGATCTCGGACGACCTCGAGTACCCATGTGCGCTCAAGCCGCTCCACTCGCACCTCTTCTCGAAGCACTTCAGCTTCAAGGTCTTCGTCGCGGAATCTCACGACGAGCTTCGCGCGGCGTTGACCCGTACGCGTGAGCACGGTCTCGAGATGCTCGTCACCGAGATCATCCCAGGTGAGGACGATCGCGTGTGGGGTTTCAGTACCTTCATCGACGACGCTGGCGAGCCGCTGTTCGAAGTGACCAAGCAGAAGCTCCGCTCTTACCCGATCCATTTCGGCGTCGGCACCTACCACCTGATCCGCTGGGACCCGGAGGTCGCGGAGATGGGAATGCGCTTTCTGCGTGGCGCTGGCCTGCGGGGCATGGCAAACGTCGAGTTCAAGCGCGACGCGCGCGACGAGAGTCTCAAGCTGATCGAGTGCAACCATCGCTTCATGGCCTCGAACGAGACGCTTCGCCGGGCGGGGGTCAACGTCCCGCTCGTCGCCTATCGGCGAGCGCTCGGGCAATCGGTCTCGGTCGGCCCATGGCGATCGGGCGTCCGCCTCTGGATGCCCGCGCTCGACGTCAGGTCGGGTCGCGACCTGCGTGCGGAGGGCGATCTGAGCTGGCCTCGCTGGGTTGCGAGCCTGATCCGCTATCCGCTCTACATGCACGTCTTCTCGTTCGGCGACCTGCGCCCAAGCGTTGTCAACATGGTTCGCAGAGCTCGCAACCGGGGAATGGCGCTCATACGCGGTCTGCGCCGCCGCCGGCACTGAGCCGAAATCCAGAGATAGGCACTCGCCGATGGAACCGAAGCTGAGTTCGCGCATGTTCGACGATCCCGGGGAGCTCGAGCCCTTTTTGAGTGCCTGGGACGAACTCGCGGTCGACGAGTCCCAGCCGTTTGCGGCTCCGGCATGGGCGATGGCGTGGTGGAGTCATCTTCGCCCCAGACGCGCAGAGCTGCGAACGGTGCTGGTGTGGCAAGGAGACTCCCTCGTGGGTGTCGTCCCACTGTTCACCTCCGGACGACGCTATCTCCCCTTGGGCGAGGGCCTGCCGGCCACCGAGCCGTTGGCCAGGCAGAGTTTCGAGCGGGGGGTGGCGGAGCAGGCAGCGATGCGGCTCGCGGAAGCCGAGCCGGCGCCGACGGCGATCGGGCTGGATCTGCGCAACAGCTCACCCAGCTGGGCTGCGCTGTTGTGTGAATCGTGGCCGGCGGGGCGCCGGCTTCGGCCGTGGGTCACCGCCGAAGCCCCCGTACCACGCATCGATCTCGATGCCGGCTTCGATGCCTGGGTGAGTTCGAGGAGCACCAAGTTCCGCCGTGAGATGCGCCAAAAGCAGCGCGCGATCGAGAAGGCTGGCGGCTCGTTCAGGTATGCAACCAGCGAAACCCTGGAGGACGACGTCGGCGCCTTCCTGCAGCTGCACCGTCGCCGTCGCTCCGGCCAGGGGGGGACGAGTCTTACCGGTGACGACGTCGGGAGGATGCTGATCGCAGCTGGCTCTGCGCTGCTCGAGTCCGGACGTTTCAGGTTGCTTTGCCTGGAGCTGGAGGGAAAGCCCATTGCCGCACGGGTGCTGCTGGCGACGGAGCGCGAGGTCTGCATGTGGAACAGCGGCTTCGACGAGGACTTCTCGAAGTTGTCGCCCTCGATGCAGAGCCTCCTGCATGCCCTGGGCGATGCCGCTTCTGGACGGGACGAGCTTGGCATCAGCCTCGGTCCCGGCGGCCAGAGCTACAAGAACCGGCTGTCGACCGGCGAGGACACCCTGGCTTCCTACGTTCTCCTGCCGTCCGGCATCGGGTACCCGCTGGCCAGGCTTCGGTTGGCCAGGGAGCAGTGGCGGCATGCGCTCGTCGAGCGACTTTCTCCCACCGCCAAACGCCGGCTACGCCGACTGCTTCGTCGCTCGAGCTGAACGAGGGCTTCGGTTGGCCAGCTCCTGCAGCCGATCGACTGCTTCAAGGATGAGAGGGGTCACGGCCTCCGGCCGATAGCGCTCGGCGATCGTGCGGCACTCGGTCTCCTCGGCCTGGCTGTAGGGGCGATCGAGCACCCTGGAGAGAGCGGTGGCCAGGGAGTCGGGCGACGACTCGGTGAGATGACTGTACGACGCGTCTCCGATGATTTCCCGAGGGCCGAGGTCGCAATCCACCGAGACGACCGGCGTCCCTGCCGCCAGGCTCTCGATGATGACGTTGCCGAAGGACTCGTACAACGAGGTGACGACCAGTACCCGATGACGTGAGTAGACCTTCCACGGTTCCCCGGTGAACGGCTGAATACGCGCGGGGATGTCGTAGTTCCCCGCGCCTATGGCACGTTCGATCTCGGGCTGAAGCACTCCCGCCCCCAGCAGCGTCAGCGGCGCGGGCACAGCCGCCGCGCTTTCCACGGCCAGCATGGGATTCTTGACCGGAACCAGCCTGCCCACGAACAGGATGCCCTCGCGCTGAGGCGAGGACTCGATGAAGGCGTCGGATTCGGCGATATTCGGGATCAGCATCCACGGCTTGGCCGAGCGAAAGCCGAACTCACGGTACGAATCGATCATCCCCTGATTGGGAGCGGAGGCCAGGGTGGCGCGATCGAACGCCCAGCGGTAGACGCCCATGGGCATTCTCGAGTCGGCTTGCAGGTGTGCCGGTACCTTGCCCGTGACGATCATCCACGGAATGCGCAGGCGTGCCAGAGCGCAGCAGAATCCCAGGAAGGGCTCAAAAGCCACGATGGCATCCAGCTCGCTCTCCAGCTTGCGCAACCTCCAGGCGATTGTCGCGAGGTCGGTGACTCGGGCCTTTGGCATGTGGACGATGCGTACGTCCGGCAGCTCGACGGCGGGATTGGTGTCCCAGATGGTGATCGCCGTAACGTCGTGGCCCTGCTCGGCGCAGAGGCGGGTCCAGATCGCCGCCTGGCGCTCGGCGCCGCCGCCCCCAAGCGATCCCGTCACGATTCCCAGGCGCATGGTCAGGCGGCGTCCGGGGTGGAAGGTTTCACGCGGAATCTGGCTGAGCTGCGCATCCGCAGCACCCGCTCCCCGATTCGTTCACGCTCCAGATCGGTGAGGATGCGCGTCCAGGCAAGCGGCAGGAAGCAGGCGATGACCACGATCACATAGGCGATCCGGGTGGGGGCGTTGGGCAAGAGTGCTCCGATTCCGATCACGGCGACTCCCAGGGCGACCATGCGCCCCATCTCGAAGAGGACATCGGCTTTGATCAACCGCAGCCGGTTGGTGAAGAAGTAGAGAGCAGTGGTGTCCACCAGGACCCTGCAGCAAAAGGCGATGGCGGCACCGGTTATCCCGTAGGCATTCAGAAGCAGCCAGAGGAGGCCGACGTACAGCGGGAACTCGACCCCGGCGACCTTCGCGATGACGTCCGGCCTGGTGCTTTGGATCAACGCGAAGGCGACGAAGGCGACGCCGTTGACGAGGATTCCCATCGCGATCAGCTGCAGGACGGGCCCTCCGTTCTCGGCGAATTCCGTGTTGATCCAGACGTGAAGGATCTCGTAGGAGAGGACCGACGCGATCAGGGCAAGTGGAAAGAGGCCGACGAAAGTCGCTCGCACGCCGCGGCTGAACAGAAGTTCCGTCCGCTTTGGATCCTGGCGAACGTTGGCGGCGAATCCGGGAAAGAGGACGTTGGCGAATGCGGAGGAGACCATCAGCATCTGCTTCGAGCCTTCGTAGGGCGTGGCGTAGAACGCGACTGCCTTCGCGGACGCCACCGTGCCGATTATCAGGCGGTCGGCGCTGGCGATCATGCCGGAGAGGATGGCCGCCACGGTGACCCAGCCTCCGTAGCGGAGCAGCGGCCCTATCAGGAGCCGATCGAAGCTCACCTTGGTGCGCAGGAGCGGATCGACCCGCAGGCACAGGGTCATGAAAACCCCAGTGGCGATGACGCGGCTCGCGCAGACGGCGGAGACGACCAGGGGCAGGCTGGTCGTGGCAAGTGCGATGACCACCGGCCCGAAGTAGGAGAGAAGAGCCAGCGGCACGGCGGCTCCGTTGGTCAGGTCGAAGCGCTGATGCGCTTCGAGATTGCCGCGCAGAGCGGTGCTGACGAGTACGAACGGGACGGTGCAGCCGAGCAGGATGAAGGTGACGTGCGCTTCGTCGACGAGACCGTCTTCGATGGAGAAGATGCTGCTGGTCAGCGGTCCGGAGACGGCGGCGATGATGGCCCCGCTGACGACCCCGATCCCCGCGAGCAGAGCGACAGCCGTCCAGAAGAGGTTTGGCGTTTCGCGCTCGGCACCCCGCCCGAGACGTTCGGCGGTGAGTTTGGTCAATGCCCGTCCGAGCCCCAGATCGAGCAGGCTCGCGTAGCCGATCACGACCCAGGTGAGAGTGAGGATCCCGAACCGCGCGGTTCCGAGGCGGTCGACGAGAATCGGCACCGCGAGCAGCGCGACGACGGCGATGAAGGCCTGCGCCCCGATGGTTATCGCGGTGTTCTTGACGATCAGGAAGCCGCTGGCGAGGCGAGCGCGCATCGCGCTTCCAGGATCGCGGGCCTCGTTCATGGCGTGGGCGGGGAGGTGAGCTTGCGAAGCGCCCTGCTCGGGCGCAGGAGGCAGAGCAGGTAGTCGAGTGCTTCACGCGGGGAGGACCGGTCCCGGATCTGGTGTGCGAGCAGTTGCCGGGGCAGGTAGGCGGCGGCCAGCAGAACGTAGAGAAGGGCCCCGTGCCACGGGCGCCCGTAGCGCTTGGCAAAGCGGCGACCGCTGAGCCTGTGGACTCCGGAGAGCGCCGGGGCGAGCGATGCGGCCACCTCCTCCTCGGAGCTCTTTCCTCCGATGTGATCGATCACGAAGCCCTCGTCCAGCTCCACATGTCCGCCGGCATAGCGGTGGCGCATGGCGAGGTCGGCGTCCTCGAAGTACATGAAGAAGGCGGGCGAGAAGCCACCGATCCGATCGAAGGCGGTGCGCTCGATCATCAGGGCCGCGCCGGAGACCCAAGCGGGCCCGCTCGCGCACCGCCCATAGGCGCGCGACCACCGGCCGAGGACCAGCTCTTCGGCCTCCGAGCGCAAGCGGGGAGCCTCGGCGAAGCCAAGCGGCCGGTGGGGCGAGAGGGCGTAGCCGCCGACGAGCGCGCCTTCGAGGCCCTGGCCGTCGAGCGCGCGGTCTGGCAGGGAGCGAATCTGGACGTCGGGATTGGTGAACAGGAGAACCGGCGCGCTCGTCGCTTCGGCCCCCGCGTTGCAGGCCGCCCCATATCCGACGTTTGGCAGAGAGACGAGATGCTCGACTCGCGTGGCCGCCTGCTCTTCGGTCAGCTTCCTCTGGGCAGGAGAGGAGCCGCTGTCGACTATGCACAGCTCCAGCTGCTCGCGGCCCGCGATGGCCTCCAGGGACGAGATCCAGTCAGGGAGGACGTGCGCGCTGTTGTGGGTCACCGCGATGACGGCGAGCTCCGGCCTGGGGTCGGAGGTGCTCATGTCGGCGGGGTCGGCGATTCCCTACGTCCGGCTCCCGCGACCGTGAGCACGGCGGCGAAGCCGAGAACAGCGCCATACATAACCGCGCTGTGTCCGTACTCGAGCAGCGGCAGAGTGGGGCGGGCGATGAGGACCATGAGCAGGATCGCGGCGACCATCATCCCGGTTAGGGTCCTGGCGGAAACCCCGCGCCAGATCCCAAGGCCGAGCAGGGTGAGCTGGATGACGGCCCCCAGGTAGCCGAGCACCAGCAAGGTGTTCGGCAGGCCCAGATCCACGTCATAGCCCAGTTCGAGGGTGTTGGTCGAGAACCCCTGGCCGAGTGGCGTCCACTCCTGGGCCGTCGATTCGATCAGTTCGACGCGATAGGCACCGGTCCCGGTGCCGGTCTGCAGATCGGTGTATACGCTCGCGGCGCGATCGCCCGCCGGTGAGCTGGCGATGGCGAGCAGGGCGAGTCCAGAGACGACGACCAAGACGAGGCGTCCACCCACGCGCAGCTGGCTCATCTTCCAGATCAGGAGCAGAGCGACCCCGAAGAGAACGGCGATGTACTGGGCCCGCGACCCTTGGAGTGCGACGGTGAGCGCACCTAGGGATACCAGCGAGATGGACAAGGCACCGGGTCGCATGAGCGAGTAGGCGACGGCGATTAGAAAGAGGGCGAGGAAGGAGTTCTGCCCCTCGGTGTACAACCGGCTGCCGTCGCCCAGCAGGCCATCGTTCGTCATGCCGGTGCTGACCCATTCGCGACACGGCCCGCAGCCCGCCGCTCCGGCGTCGTACGCAAGCGCCCAGGCGGCGACTATGGCCACCACCAGGGGGAGTGCTCGGCGCAAACCCGCGAGCGCATCCTCATGCGAGAGCCAGAGAATGGTCCCCAGCGCGCAGAGGGGGAGGATGAAGAACGGAGTCGCCAGCGCCGGGACTTCCTTCGGATTGGATGCGAGCGCCACCATGCCGACGTAGGCGAGGAGAACGACGAGGCCAATTGAGAGCGCGTTGACCGGGACCGGCCATCTGGGCTTGTGCGACAGCACCCGCGCCGAGTAGGTGACGAGGATCGTGCCCATGCTGAGGAGGAAGAGCAGGGCATAGACTTTGACGTTGTCGGTGACGAAATCGTTGGCCCCGACAAAGGGAAGCAGCCCGCATGCTCCCAGCAGGCTGACGACGATCAGCCCCTCCATGCCAAGCGCGGCGGTGAGCAGCAGAACCCCGACCACCGCGATCGCGACGAGCGGTGCTTTGATCATCAGCGCCGAGAGGAGCAGCGCGATGCAGCCGACCGCACCGAGGACGACGTAGCTCGGTGCCAAAGGGAGTCGGAACCCGTCCACCTCAGGTGGGGATGTTGGCGCGACCGGCGGCGTACGGCATGTAGTAGCCGCCCGTTTTGGGTGGGGTGTCGTTTGCCACCGTGCCGAAGGGCAATGCCTGGAGATGTGCCAGCAGATCGCGAAGGTTTTGCGCGAGGTCCTGCTTTGCGTAGCCGACACGCGCCACGATGAGCACTCCGCTGGCCTGTCTCATCAGGGGTATGGCGTCCGCCACGATGGTGGGAGGGGTGTCGATCACGACGAGGTCGTAGCGCTCGCGAGCTTCCTCAAGCAGCTCCGTCATCGCGGGCGACTCCATCAGCTCGGCGGGATTCGGGGGGGCCGGGCCCGCGAACAGCACGTCGAGGTCGGAGCTCGAGTATGGGCCGGTATCCATCGCGACCGCGGCAGACTCCAAGGAGTCATCGCCGGCGAGGACGAGGCTGAGCCCGGACTCCGGCGTTTTTCCCAGCCGGGGGGCCAGGCTCGGCTGCCGCATGTCTCCCTCGATCAGGAGGACTTTCTTTCCCGCGCGGGCCTCGGTCACCGAGAGACCCCAGGAAACCGTCGTCTTGCCTTCTTTCGCGGTAGCCGACGTGACCAGGAGCGTTTCGATCTGCCGCCCCACGTTGAAATAACGCAGGTTCGCGTGCAGCATCCTGAACGCCTCTGCGCCGGGGGGGCCCAGGCCTATCGGGTCGAGCTCGTGGGGCTGTTGGACGTCGTCGCTGTGCGGGAGGCTGGTCAGGATCGGCAGCCCATAGGCTTCCTCGACTTCGGATTCGTCCTTGAGCCGGGTATCGAACTGCTCGATCAGCAAGACGAGGGCCAGTCCAAGCAGGCCGCCGAGGAAAAGTCCGAGGATCGCATTGCGCAGCGGCTTCGGCGAGACGGGGCTGTCGTTTGGCGTAGCCCTCTGGACGATCTCGGCATTGCCCGTCTGCAGTGAGGCGAGCAGCTCGAGCTCTTCGGCTTGGCGGGTGAGGCGTTCTCCCTGCAGGCCCTCGGTCTCCGCGGGCGAGAGCTGATTCAGCTCCGCTTCGATCCGGGTTTTCCCGGCGAGAATCGCACGGCGATCGGCTTCGCGTCTCTGTTTTATGAACTCCAGGGCGAAGGCGTTGGCGATTCGCGCGGCCACATCGGGGTCCTCTGCCTTTGCGGTGACGCTGGCGATGTCGGACTCGCCCTCGAGCGAGACGCTGACCGCGTCCTCGACTGCGTCGGGGGTAACTCCCGGCAGGTCGAGTCGTAACGCCGTGCGGGCCGCGATTTCACCCTTGGAGACGAGTTTGAGATTGGTTTCGGCCGCTCGGGTCGGATCGTCGGAGGAGGGTGAGAAGGACGACCCTTCCGACTGATCCAGTTCCACGTTGCGGAAGAGGAGCGACGCGGTCGCCTCGTATTCCTCCGGCTGCTGAAGCGACCAGAGCAGTGCCGCGGCCGGGACCACGGCGAGGCAGACGAGCAGGATCGGAAGCCGGCGGCGGAGCGCTCGCGTAAAGGAGCGAAGCGCAGCGCCGGTTCCTTCGACCTGGGTCGAGGGGGGAGCGGGATGGGGGACGGGCGGGCGCCCGGCCAGGTCGCCGTTGCGCCCCGGATTCTCAGGGGAAGACCCTCCGCTTGGGGGAGTGCTCATCTGCGTGCTCCGGGAGCCATGTGGGGGCCTATCGACGCGGAAGTCATTCAGGTTTAGCCTCGACCCGGAGATTGCTGGCAAAGCCGGGGCTTGCCGGCGCCTCGCCCTGGATGAACGAGAGGTGCCAGTAGGCGAACTCGAGCAGACAATACAGCAGCCGCTTGTGGTCAATCCTGCCTCTTCGGTGCTCGTCGCTGACCTTGTCGACCACTCCCGGGTCGATCAGATCGGCAAGCCCGTCCGAGCTTCTGTAGAGCCTTTTCACCTCCTCCCCCAGAGCGCTGCGCAGCCACTCGTCGTAGGGGGTTGCAAAGGGGTGCTTTCGGCGTTGCAGGGCGGCGTCGGGAACCAGCTCCGAGATCGCCCTGCGATAGAGCCACTTGCGTTTCAGGCCGCGCAGGCGCAGCCGGGCGGGGATCCGCTCGACGAAGGCCATCAGCTCGACGTCGAGGAACGGCACTCGCTGCTCGAGGCTGGCTGCCATCGAGGTCTTGTCGCCGTAGAGCAGGAGGCAATCGGGCAGGAACATCCGCGTGTCGAGATAGAGCGCCTGCTCCAGGGGATCCTTCCGAGGGGCGAGATCTTGCAGCAGGGCCGCAGCCAGTTCCCGACGCTCCTCGGCGGCCTCCGCAGCGGGCCCATGGGTGAGCAGGGATCGAGTGGTGGAGTCCGAGATCTCGAAGACCCGCAGCAGTCGGTCGAGACCGGCCGGGGCGTCCAGCAGGCGCGCAGCGCGCTTGATTCGCTCGTTGCGGGGGAGTGCCTCGGCGAGGCCCATGACGGGGCGGGCCAGCGATCTCGGCATGAGACGGGTGAGGGGGAGGGCGGCAGCCGCCTGATGGCGCTCGTAGCCGCCGAAAGGCTCGTCCGCACCTTGACCGGAGAGTACGACCTTCACGTGCTGGGCCGCGAAGCGGCTGAGCTGGAGCGCCGCCGGCGCCGACGCCGAGCCGATCGGCTCCTCGAGACGCCGCACGCAGGCCGCCACTTCGCCTGGAAAGTCGAGCTCTTCCATCGCCGTCGAGTGGTGACGGGTGCCTATCGCGGACGCCGTCTGGGCTGCCGCCTCGCGCTCGTCGAGCTCCTGGTCGTGGCCTGGGAAGCCGATCGTGAAGGTGAGTGGGTGCTCGCTGACCTTCCTCCTCATCGCGGCGGCGATGGCGGCCGAATCCACCCCGCCGCTGAGGAAGGCCCCGTAGGGCACGTCGGACATCATCTGGCGCTCGACGGCGGCCTCGAAGCGGGCACCGAGCTCCTCGGCAAGTTCCCCCACATCCGGGCTCTCGAACGGCTCGCCCGGAGGCTCGCGGTAGGAGACGACGCGAGTCCCGGAGCTCTCGGCGACGAGCAGAGAGGCCGGCGGCAGCTTCGAGATTCCCTTGAAGATCGTCCTTGGTGCCGGCGTGAAACGCCAGGCGAGGTAGTGCTCGAGTGCGATGCGGTCGATCTCGGCAGAGATCAGGCCGCCCGCCAGGAAGGCGCCGATCTCGGAGGCGACGGCGGTTCGTCCGCCCGAGCGAAGCCAGTAGAGCGGCTTCACCCCGAACGGGTCTCGCGCCGCCAGAAGGCGCTCGCGGCGCGCATCCCACAAGGCGAAGGCGAACATCCCGTTGAGGCGGCGGACGCAGTCGGGACCCCACTCCTCGTAGGCGTGGACTATCACCTCCGAATCCGATCGCGTGGCGAAGCGGTGGCCTGCGGCCTCCAGCTCGCGGCGCAGGTCGAGGTGGTTGTAGATCTCTCCGTTCACGACCGCACTGCAGGATCCGTCCTCTGAGTGCATGGGCTGGTGCCCGCCGGCGACGTCGATAATCGCCAGACGCGTATGGATCAGCGTCGTCGGGCCGATCCGCTCGACCGACTCGCCGTCGGGTCCACGGTGGCGGAGTGCGGAAACCATCGCTGCGGCGCTGGATTCGGGCAGGGGCTCCCGAGCGTCCACGATGGCAGCGATTCCGCACATTCCTGCCCTAATCTAGTGGCGCTTTGAACGGAAGGAGATCAAGGTCGCGCCTGCGTGCGGGTCGGAGCCGCGGCGTGGACGGCGGCGGCCCGTTGAAGATTCGGGTTGCCCAGGTCGGTCCCGACCCCGCTTCGCCGGGCGGGATGCCCGCGGTGATCGGCGCGCTGCTCCAGTCGCCGCTTGCGGACAGGTTCAAGCTCGAGGCGATACCCACCTACCGTGACTCGCGCCCGGTTCGCCGGCTGCTGCTGTTCACGGTCTCGGTCCTGGCCCTCACCCGCTGGTGCGCCCGGCCGGGTCTCCGCATCGTCCACGTCCACATGGCGGCTCGGGGCAGCATGTACCGCAAGGCCTTCGTCGTGGGCGTCGCCAAGGCGATGCGGCGACCGGCCATCCTCCAGATCCACGCCGGGCCGGGCGATCTCGAGGAGTTCATAGATCGGCTCGGTCCTCTGCGGCGTCGCATCCTGCGAACCACGCTCGAGATGTCCGACTTCGTCCTCAGCGTCTCGACCAGTGGGGCAGAGGTTTTGAACCGATTGAGCGACGCCGAGATCGAGGTGGTGCCGAACCCGCCACCGCAGATCGCTCGCCGCGAGTCGCCGATCGAGCCCGAGGCAAATGGGCGAGAGGTCTCGGTGCTCTATCTGGGTGGCTTCGCGGATCCGGCCAAGGGAGGGGCGGTGCTGCTCGACGCCCTTCCGTCTTTGCTTGCAGGCAGAGCCGATGTCCGGGTGGTGCTCGCGGGGCCCGGTGAGGGTCCAGGGTCTCTCCCAGAGCGTGTGCTCTGGGACGGATTCCTGGCCGAGTCGGAGAAGAACCGGGCGCTTGAGGAGGCGGACCTGTTCGTGATGCCGTCTCTTTCCGAGGGGATGCCGATCGCCCTCCTGGAGGCAATGGCCTATGGGCTCCCGATCGTCGCGAGCCGTGTCGGCGCGGTGCCGGAGATCCTCACCGACGGTCTTGATGCGGCCCTGGTGGATCCTGGAGACGCGGAGCAGTTGGCGGAGGCTCTGGCGCATCTCCTCGCAGCACCTGCACGCCGGGAAGCGCTCGGGAAGGCAGCGGAGGAACGTGCGCGCCGCCTGGCCGACAACGATGTGTACGGGCAGCTCGGCCGGATCTACCTGGACGCCGTGCGGTGAACAGCACCAGGCCCAGGGTCGTGGTCCTCTGTTACCACGCGTTGAGCGACTCGTGGCCCGACGAGACGGCGGTCACTCCCGCGCGCTTCGCCGAGCAGGTCGAGGCCTTCCTCCGTCGCGGGTACCTTGGCTCGACCTTCACCGACGCCCTCACCGCTCCCGCGGCGCCGCGGACGTTGGTGGTCACTTTCGACGACGCCGCGGAGTCTGTACACCGGCTGGCGGCGCCGTTGCTCGAGGAGCTCGGCTTACCGGCGACCGTGTTCGTCCCCACCGACTATCCGGCTTCCGGCGAACCGATGTCATGGGACGGCCTGGACCGCTGGGTTGGCGGACCGCACGAGCGAGAGCTCGAGTGCATGGGGTGGGATCGCCTTGGCGATCTCGCCGCCCGCGGCTGGGAGATCGGCTCGCATACCCGCAGCCATCCGCTGCTGTCGAGGCTGGGCGACGCCGATCTCGAGCGCGAGCTCCTCGGCTCAAAACAAGACTGCGAGCAGCACCTGGGAGGCCACTGCACGTCGCTGGCTTACCCCTACGGTGTCGCGGACGCCCGGGTGGCCCATGCGGCCAGGGCGGCGGGATACCTGGCCGCGGCGACCGTGCCCGTGTCGCCGACCCCACCGTTGCCGATGCTGTGGCCGCGTGTGGGGGCCTACCGGGGCGACAGCGCGCGGCGTTTGATGCTGCGGGCACGGCGGCGGGCTTTCGGCGCCAGCGCTATGCGCCTTTGACGGCCTCGAGGCTCGTTCCGGCAACAAAGCCGTCGTGGTAGACGACTCCGGTCGGGATCTCCTCAGCCTTGTATAGGCCCTGCTTGACGTAGTTCTCTACCGCGTCTCCTGGGGCTCCGGACATCGTTTTGACGTGGAGCTTTGGCAGCACGTGCTCCCCGTCGTACCAGAGCTCGATGAAGCCGACGTCGGGATCCGGAGACCACTTGACGTGGTAGATGAATTCGTGCCAAACCCCCTTCGTCAGGCGGGTGGACCAGCGGGCGCCGTTGCGGTGCAGCTCGATCTTGTCCCCCCAGACCATAAAGGCGGTCCAGTCGTTGCTCTCATCGACCGCTCGCCACTGGGTGAAGGTGACGAACGAGTCCTCGTAGCGGGTGGGGAAGTCGGGGTCGAAGTAGGTGAACCAGCGGTAGTACCGCTCTGCGTCCTCGTCCTCCCCGAGTCTGACGAAGAGCTCTGCTCGTGGAGCGGTATCGCCGATGTTGTCGCCGGGCCTGACTTCGAAGCGAGCTGCGTAGTTTCCCTGGCGCTTGGGGTCCTGGGCGATCGTGATTCGATCGGAGGCGACTTGCTGCGCCCCGTCCCACTGCGAGACGTCGCCCGTCTCGAAATCTCCCCGCCACAGAGCCGACCCTCCCCTGTCGATCAGGACACCCAGCCCCAAGCCGACGCAGAGGAGCATCGGTATCGCAGCGATCAGCAGTGGGCGCCGCATCCCGCTTTCAAGTGTAGGCACAGGGTCCTACAGGGCAGTGCTATGCGCCCTGGACGGCCTCGAGCGTCGGTCCGGCGACGAAGCCGTCGTGGTAGACGACTCCGGTTGGGATCTCGTCCGCCTTGTAGAGGCCCTGCTTGACGTAGTTCTGGACGGCGTCGCCGGGCGATCCGGCCATGGTGTCGACATTGAGGGGGGCCAGCACGTGCTCCCCGTCGTACCAGAGCTCGATGAAGCCGACGTCGGGATCCGGAGACCACTTGACGTGGTAGATGAATTCGTGCCAAACGCCCTTGGTCAGCGGAGTCGACCAGCGGGTGCCGTCGCGGCGCAGCTCGATCTCGTCTCCCCAGACCATGAAGGAGGTGTAGGCGTCGCTCTCGTCCTCGGCTCGCCACTGCGTGAAGGTGACGAACTCATCCTCGTACTCGGTGGGGAAGTTGGGGTCGAAGTAGGTGAACCAGCGGTAGTACCGCTCTTCGCCCTCTTCCTCGTCCAGGAATGAGGCAAGCTCTGCTCGTGGAGCGGTATCGCCGATGTTGTCGCCGGGCCTGACTTCGAAGCGAGCTGCGTAGTTTCCCTGGCGCTTGGGGTCCTGGGCGATCGTTATCCGATCTGAAGCGACTTGCTGCACCATGTCCCATTGCGAGATGTCTCCGGTCTCGAAATCGCCGTGCCAGAGATCCGTGGCGGGTGGGAGGGGGACCGGGGTCCGTGGTGCTTTCTTCAGGGGTTTGTTCGCCGAGATGCCGATGGAAGCTTGCTTGTTGCGCCTCGACCTCTCAACCCGGCGATTTCTCACGAACACCGTCTCGCGACGGATCTGACGCGTCTCCCGAAAGCGGGCGGCGACGGCGATCTCATGACGCCCGGCCTTGAGCTGGATCCGGCCGTCCCTGCCGAAGCCCCAGGGCCAGGAGCGATCGCGACGACGCAGATCCCCGTCTACGTACAGGGCGACCTCACGGGCGCGTCGTGCGCCCTCGATGTGAAGACCGACCTTGGGGTCGTGCTCAGTCGCGGTCGACTGGATGACCTCCACGTCCAGCGGGGAAGCTTTGGCGGCCCCGGGCCCGATCAGGAGGAGGGCGGCTGCCGCGACGAGGAAGGCGAACAGCAACGGGGCTTTGACGGTCGAAACGCGCATTGGCCCGACCATCGGCAGCCGCTCGACGGTCTCCGAGCACCGTGCCGCGGCCCTAGAACAAACGTCCAGGCACGACTCGACGGCTGCACAAACTTTTCCAGCTGGGGCAGCAGCTGCGGTCGCTCAGGCGAGGCCCACCAGGGCCTCGCGTACGGCCTCAGCCAGCTGGCTGGAGCCAGCTGGCTGGGCCTCCCCCCGGCTCGGGGCGGCGGCGAGCACCTCCGCCAGCTCCTCGATGTCCTCTACCAGCACGATTCGCCCGGTCGCGGCGAGGGCCCGCCCGAGCTCGAGCTGGTGGTCGTCGACCGTCTCCCCGAAGCGGCTCAGTCGTGGGACGACGACGGGCAGGTGTCCGGCTCGCCTGGCGCAGAGGATCGTTCCCGTGCCCGCGTGGCTGACGACCTTCTCGGCGCGGCTCATGTGGTCGAGGATCTCGGGGAACGACATCCACGCCTGCGCCTCCTCCGCGTTCGCGGGTGGCCTCCCGGGGCCGTACTGGACCACGAGGCTCTCGCCGGGTATGTCTTCGAGCGCCCGCAGAAAGCGGTCGAAGCCATAGGTGGGGTGGCTTCCCACGGTCGCGAAGATCACAGCAGGTTCCCCGCGTAGCGGGTTCGCTTCCGCCGGTCGGCCTCCGGCCACTGCACGAAAAAGGCGTCGGCGAGCGGGTAGATGAGCCGACCGGTGAGCGACAGCCGGTCGGTGCGGGTCAGGCTCTCGACGTAGACCAGCCTGGCGCCGAAGAGCTTGCCGACCAGGAAGAAGGGGAAAGCGAGCGCTGCCCCGGTCGAGAGGATCGCATCGGGCCGTTCGCGACGGATGAGGCGCCAGGCGAGGGCAAAATTGGCGAGCAGCGCCCTGAGGCTGCGATTGGTCGGCCCGCGCCCGAGCACGACCTTCGCGTCCTCGAGCAGCTGGTCGGTGTCGGCGGCCTCAAGGGTGACCCAGGTCGTGTCCAGGTCTGACCAGGCGCTTTCCAGGCACAGCATCTGGAATAGGTGCCCCCCTGGCGAGCAGACCAGGAGGGCCTTGCGGGGCCGGGCCTCAGCCGTCTGCGTCATCGGCGATCGCCACGCTCAGGGGGCGGATCTCCAGCCCCCGCTCGCGAGCGGTTGTGACGATCTCGGCCAGGGCGGCCGCGGTTGGGGTCGCGTCGTCGCGTTCGGCGTAACGGGCCGAGTCGTGGAGGAGGACGATCGTTCCGCCGTCGAGGTCGCGCAGCACGACGCGGGCGATCTCCCCACCCGAGACCGACTCCCAGTCGAATCCCCAGCTGCTCCAGTAGGCGAGCTCGAGGCCGAGCTCGTCGCAGACGGTGGCAAGCGTGGTCGAGGAGCGCCCGAACGGCGGTCGGTACCAGCGCGGGCGCTCGCCCAAGATCTCCTCCATCGCCTCCAGCCCAGCGCTGAGCTCCGCACGCGCCTCGGTGGCCGTGAGGCGATCGTGGCGGCGGTGGGTCATCCCGTGCAGCGCCAGCTCATGTCCGCGCTCGCGGATCTCGCGCGCCAGAGCGGGCTGCTCACGCACCTCCGAGCCCAGGACGAAGAACGTCGCGCTGACATCCAGTGCCTCCAGCGCGTCGAGCACCGGCGGCGTGCCTCGGTCGTCAGGGCCGTCGTCGAAGGTGAGTGCCACGGTGTTCCCCGCAACCCGCTGCAGCCCCGGGATGCGCCCCCACCGATGCCTGCGAGAAAGGCTCAGGTCATAGAGAAGGTGGCGCAACGGGCGCGGATCGATCGCCGCACGCGGCGGCGGTCAGGTAGGCGAACCGGGCTCACAGGGGTATTGCGCCGTGGCCCAGCGTTTCCGCCATCGCCGGCGCGGGGAACAGCTCCCCGAGCGGGGCAAACCATCCCGCGAGGCTGTTGGGACGCAGTATCGCTTTGCCGCGCGAGAGGTAGATCCGCCGCACCGCTGGCCGCACCTTCAGGGCGAAGCGCCGTGCATCGTCGCGGTAGTCGACGGGGATGCGGGGGATGGACAGCGGATCGACCCGCTCCTGGTAGGAGCGTGGCACGGTGAAGGCGCAGGAGTACCCGGCTGCGTCTGCCGCCGCCGCTACCCGAGCGTCCCAGTGGCCGAAGGGATAGGCAAGCATCGTGCAGCGATCCAGGCGCTCCTCTATCCGGCGCCTGGAGTCGAGCAGCTCCTGGCAGAGCTCCTCGTCGCTGAGTTTAGGCAGGCTGTTGTGCGCGATGCCGTGACTGCCGAACGCCATCCCAGCCTCCGCCATCGTTTCCACCTGGGCCCACGTGAGCGAGCGCATGACGTCGGGATACTGCCCCCGATCCTCGGCCACCTCGGGCCACTCGAAGGGAGCGCCGTTGTCGAGATGGGTGGGAAGGACGAAGAACATCGCCGAGAAGCCGTGCTCCTGCAGGATCGGCAGCGCGGTCGTGAAGTTGTCGGCGAAGCCGTCGTCGAAGGTCAGGAATGCGGTGCGACGGGAGGTCGCTTCTCCCTGCGCCATAGCCTGCAGGTCCGCTTCGGAGCCCGAATGCCAGCCCTTCCGGCGCAGGCAGTCGAGCTGCCTATCGAACTGCGAGGGGCTGACCGAGAGCCAGCGCGGCCCGCTCGGATGGATCGAGTGGTAGCAGAGAAACGCGGCGTCGCGCGAGCGGTTGCGAAGCAGTTGGCTCATCGGTACGACAGTATGCCGTGTGGGTCAGTAAGCGCCCCGTCCCGATATCACCGCCGGGAGGGTTGCAAAGAGGATCTCGATGTCGCGGGCGAGTGACCAGCCGGCGACGTACTGGTAGTCGAAGCGCACCATCTCCTGGAAGGGGCTCTGGGAGCGCCCGTAGATCTGCCAGGGGCCGGTGAGGCCCGGGCGCAGCTCGAGGCGGCGCAGGTGCCAGTGCTCTTCGAGCGCGTTCGTCTCGGGGAAGATCAGGGGGCGCGGCCCGACCAGGCTCATCTCGCCCTTCAGCACGTTGAACAGCTGCGGCAGCTCGTCGATGGAGAAGCGACGCATGAAGCGGCCGACGCGCGTGACGCGGGGGTCCTCCCGGATCTTGAACATGACGCCGTCGGAGGCTTCGTTGAGCGCCTCCATGTCCTTCTTGCGCCGTTCCGCGTCCACGTACATCGAGCGGAACTTGATCAGCTTGAACCCCGAGCCGTTGCGGCCGGCGCGTGGCTGGCGGAAGAAGACCGGCCCCCTCGACTCGAGCTTGATCGCGATCGCGATCGCCAGCAATAGCGGCGCGAGCAGGGTGAGGGCGATCACCGATGCGCCCAGGTCGAGGATCCGCTTGGCCGCCACCGACGTCGCCGAGAGGTGAGCGGCGCCGATCGAGAGCAGCGGCAGCCCGCCGACCTGGTCGAGCGCTCGCACGCCGTCGAGGAACTCGAAAAGGCGGGGAACGACGTCGATCGCGACTCCTGCGTCGCGGCAGGCGCGGATCGACTCCAGCAGCTGCTCGTGGCTGACCCGCGAGAAGGCGATGATGACGCGGTCGATCTGCTGGCTCTCGATGATCCGATCGAGGTCGCTGAACGTCCCAAGCCAGGGGAGATCGGGCGTGCCGATGTCGTGAACCTCGTCGTCGATGAGGCCGACCGGGACCAGGCCGAACTGGTCGTTGTTCTCCAGCTTCTTTGCGACCTGGCCGGCGACGACTCCCGAGCCGAGGATCAGGGTGCGCTGATGCAGGTCGGGGCTGCGGTGCAACCCGGCGCGGATGGTCGCACGGGAGAGCCCGGCGAACGCCGCGGTGCCGGCGACGGTGAGGAAGGTGAGCGGGACCTGGTGCGGCAGGTCCAGCAGAGAGGCGTAGCCGAACAGTGGCCAGGTGATCAGGAGCAGCGCGACGACGGCGCGGGGGAACTCCGAGACTGCCGAGACCCACGACATCAGCTGGTCGGTGCGGTAGAGGCCGATGCTGAACGCCGCCAGCGGCCAGATCGCACCGCTGAAGGCGATGAAGGCGATCGCGGTGCCGGTGCCGGCTGAGCCGGCCAGGACGATCGCGATCGCGGCGCTGGCGAGCCCGGCGAGGGCATCGCCCGCGAACAGCATGCGCGCCAGGACCTCGCCGCGGCGCTGAGCCCTGCTGGCTACCGCCTGCACCGATCCCTTGCTCGTCAGCGCGACGGCTTGGTCGCGCTGGGATTGGGTGGCGGTAGTGGTCTCCATGTTGCTGGCTGCTGGGCTTAGATCAAAAATCTCGCGTATTGCTCAAATTTCGCTTGGCCGGCATAGAAAATAGAGCCGTACGCCGCAAAACTCCATGACGCTTGAGATTTCGGCCTTCGTTCCTCCTCTAATGAGGTCGGCAACGACGCTTGCACGGGGAGGGGAGCCCGTGGGCCTCAACGGATATTCGATCTCTCTTTAGAACCCGAGCGAAGAGCGTCCGCTGCGGTGAGGATCGGCAGAGCCGAGCCCGTGAACCCTATAACGGTCGGGCGGCGGCTCAGTCAGTCATAACCCTGCCCGCTAGTGCGCCTCGTCCGAGGCGTGAGCCGGAGGGCGCGACTCCTCCGCCAGCGAGGTGATCTCAAGCAGCCCGTGGGCGGCCGCTTCGAGGACCTCGGTCGCCTCCTCTGCCGAACGCGCGTAGAGCTCGACCAGCATGTGGACGACGATCCGCTCCTCGTCGTGCTTGTGGAAGCGGACGTGGGCGAAGAACTCGCGCACGCCGGCCTCGCCGAAGGCGCCGTAGGCGAGCAGCTCGGCCGCTTCGGGGCCGGCGCAGCTCTCGACCCGGTCCTGGTCGACCGTGACCGTGCAGGAGGCGACCCATGGGGTGCCGGCGACCATCCGCTCCCAGCGGTCCTCGATCGGGACGACGCGGTCGTCCTGGAAGGTCAGGTGGGGCTGGTCGTGCATGCAGTTGAGGCACTGCACAACCGACTCCTGCACCTCGTCGATCCCTTCGGCGAGCATCCCCGTCTCGGGGTCGACGCGGCGGATCGCGTCGTAGTGGATCTGGATCTCGAGGTTCTCGGACCAGCAGCGGTAGCAGCGCAGCCAGGCCGAGCGATCTCCGTTCAGCTCGTTCATCGCCCGTCCATTGTCGCGCACCGGCCTCCGCATCGCAGTCGCGACGCGCGCGTCACGGATTTGCCATGGCCGTGTCACTCATTCGTTCGATTCGACGCGCCACACGCGCGTCGCAACCCGCCAGAGTCGAGCAATGCCAAGCCCCCCAGCCGAGGCACAGCGCCGCGCCAACTCACTCCATCACGTTTTCCATGCCATGGATGGAGAACGTGATGGGATTTCTGGCCCAACGGGGATCGAGGCGACGCGAGTGATTCGCGAGCTGGCGGATACCCAGCATGGCGCGGTCGCCCGCCGCCAGCTGTTGGCCGCGGGCCTAGGTAAGGGTCTCGTGCAGGAAAGGGTGCGCAGCGGGCTGCTGGCGCCCGTGCACCGTGGCGTCTATGCCGTCGGCCATCGCAGGACCGATCTCCGTCACCGCTGGATGGCGGCGGTGCTTGCTTGTGGCCGCGACGCCGTGCTCTCACATGCCAGCGCGGCTCATCTCTGGGGTCTGCGGCGCTCGGGTGGGACGATCGAGGTGACGCGCCTCTCGGGCGGCACCCGTCGCGCTGGGATCAGGGTGATGCAGGCGGCGTCGGTGCCGCGCAGGGACCGGACGTTGGAGTTGGGGATTCCGGTGACGACGATCGAGCGGACACTGCTCGACTGCGCGGCCGATCACGAGTGGAGCCAGCTCGAACGGATGGTTGTTGCCGCCGATCGCAGCGGCCGCCTCAGATGGGGTGAGTTGCGGCGAGTGATGCATGAGGGCAGCGGGCGTGCTGGCGTTTGTCGACTGCGCCAGGTGGCGGAGGCGGTCGATCCGGGTGCTGTCGAGGTTCGCTCAGGAGTCGAGGTGGATTTCCTCGCTCTCTGTCGTGATGCGGGTTTGCCGACGCCTGCCGTCAACGTGCTGGTGGCGGGCGCCCTGGTGGACTTCCTCTGGACGTCCCAGCGGGTGATCGTCGAAGTCGACAGCTACCTCTTCCACGGCGATCGCTCTGCTTTCGAGCGCGATCACCGTTCGACTCTCGCCCTGACTGCCGCCGGTTACGAGGTCCACCGGATCACGGAACGGATGCTCGCTCTCGACCCGGAGCCGTTCCTAGATCTTGTCCAGCGCTCGATACACCGCGGGGCCCGCTCCGACGGTATGTGACCGGGGAAATCTCATCACGTTTTCCACGCATGGGATGGAAAACGTGATGAAGGTCAGGCGGTGGCGGTCGTCGCGGCGCGCGCGTTCACGAGCTCGACGATCTCACCCATGATCCGGTTGATGTCGAAATCCTTGGGCGTGTAGACGCCGGCGACACCGGCCTCGCGCAGGCGCTCGGCGTCGGCGACGGGGATGATTCCGCCGACGACGACAGGGACGTCGACTCCCTCGTCACGGAGCCGCCGCACCACCTCGGGGACCAGCTCCAGATGGGAGCCGGAGAGGATCGAGAGGCCGACCACGTCGACGTCCTCCTGCAATGCGGACTCGGCGATCTCCTCGGGAGTGAGGCGGATGCCCTGGTAGATGACCTCCATTCCCGCGTCGCGGGCACGAAGGGCGATCTGCTCGGAGCCGTTGGAATGGCCGTCGAGGCCGGGCTTGCCGACCAGGATCTTGATCCGGTGCCCGATCCGCTCGGATACCTCGTCGACGCGGCCGCGGATCCCCGCCAGCTGGTTGCGGTCGGCGGGCGGCGCGGCGCCGTCGACTCCGGTCGGGGCGCGGTAGGCGCCGAAGGCGTCGCGGAGCACCTCGGCCCACTCGCCGGTCGTCGCACCGGCCTTGGCGGCGGCGATCGTCGCCGGCATCACGTTGGTGCTCTCCTCGGCGGCGACCCGGCCGAGCTCGTCGAGGGCCGCGCGCACGGCCCCCTCGTCGCGCTCGGCCTTCCACGCCTCGAGGGCCTCCACCCGTTCGCGCTCGACCTCGGGATCCGGGGTGAGGATGCCCCCGTCGGCGCCCGCGGTCAGCGGCGATTCCTCGGTCTCGGTGAAGCTGTTCTGTCCGACGACTTTCTGCTCGCCGGCCTCGATCCGCGCCACCCGCTCGCGGTGGGACTCGACCAGGCGGGCCTTCATGTAGGGGACGGCGGCGACGGCACCGCCGTGCTCCTCGACCATCGCCATCTCGGCACGGGCACCCTCGGTCAGCTCCTCCACGAGTCCGTCCATCACCACCGAGCCCTCGAATATGTCGGGGTACTCGAGCAGGTCGGTCTCGTTCGCGAGCACCTGCTGGATGCGCAGGCTCCACTGTTGGTCCCAGGGCCGGGGCAGCCCCATCGCCTCGTTCCAGGCGGGCAGCTGGAGCGCCCGGGCGCGGGCGTCGCGACTCAGCGTCACCGCCAGTGCCTCCAACACGATCCGCTGGATGTTGTTCTCCGGCTGCGCCTCGGTCAGGCCGAGGCTGTTGACCTGGACGCCGTAGCGGAAGCGCAGCATCTTCTCGTCGGTGACGCCGTAGCGCTCGCGGCCGATCTC
>Ga0190265_10000283_pt1 | contig 41329 bp, 30 predicted proteins | sample Popmic124T_FD_133135 | JGI IMG/M metagenome (GOLD analysis project Ga0190265, IMG submission 133135) | Populus adjacent soil microbial communities from riparian zone of Indian Creek, Utah, USA - 124 T | ecosystem: Environmental > Terrestrial > Soil > Riparian zone | place: USA: Utah | collected... | reverse complement strand
CTCGAACGGCGCCGCGGTGCCCCAGCGGAACGCGACCATGTCGGTGCCGACCATGTCGTAGACGGCGGTCAGCGACAAAAGCCCGAGCGCCTGGAGCCGCCCGTGCGGATCGTAGGCGAAGGTGGTCGGCGTCGTCCCCGGCGCCGTCGATGAGGCCGAGACGAGCCGGTTCTGGCTGTCATAGCCGAGCGTCCGCCCGCCCTCGGCGGTCAAATTGCCGTTGGCGTCGTGGGTCGCGGCGGCGCCGCCGACCATGGTATATTGGTTGCGCCCGTCGGTGCTGTAGGCGGTGCCCGAATTGGCCTGAGCGAAGGAATAGAGGTCGTTCGAGATGGTCCGCGACAGGATCTGCGACGCGGGGTTGTAGGCATAGCCGAAGGTCACGTCCTGCGCCGTGCCGGCGAAATTGTGGGCGAGGCTGGTGAGCCGCCCGACGGCATCGAAATCGTAGCTGGTGACGACTCCGTTGGCGTAGCTGGCCGTGTCGCGATTGCCGGCGGAATCATAGGCCAGGGTGACCAGGGTCGCGCCGCCATTGTCCTTGATCGTCCTCATCCGGCCGAGCCCGTCATAGGCATAGTCGAACCAGACCCCGTCGGGATGGGTGATCCGGGTGCGGCGGCCGGCGACATCGTATTGCAGGCCGTAGGCGCGGCTGGCGCCGTCGCGATTGATCGTCGTCGATGTCTGCCGCCCGAGCGAGTCATAGGCGCTGGCGATTCCGGCCCCGGTCGCGCTGTAGACGGCCGAGAGCTGGCGGCCGAGCAGGTCGTAGCCGAAAGCGACGTCGCCGCCGGCCTCGGGCACGTCCTTCAACGTCATCCGATTGAGCGCGTCGTAGGTAAGGGCGATCGTCGCCCCGCTGCGCCGGCGAAAGCTGGTGACGTTGCCGGCGGAATCGTAGCCGAGCTGCTCGAAATCGGCGCCGGCGCCGCTGGTCGGAGCGCTCACCCCGTCGGCGGTCGGCGAGGGGTAGCGGGTTTTCCACAGCCGGCCGTGGCCGTCATATTCATAGGTGGTCCTGTTGCCCTCCGCGTCGGTCACCGTCTCGACCTGGCCGTATGCGGCGTAGGTCATGGCGACCTCGTTCGCCTGGACGCCGGTGACGCCATAGCCGGTCTGCACCAGGGTCGCCCGGCCCGCCGCGTCGTAGCTTCGCCGCACGATCCGGTCCGGGCCGAAGCTGCCTTCCGCGTCGGGCGTGCAGGCCGCGGGCTGCGCGCTCGCATATCTGTCGGGATTCATTCGCTGTGCGGCGCATTGCACCCGCCCCAGCGTGTCATAGCCGGTCTGGCTCAGCGCATAGGTGGTGCTGCCCGAAATGAGCCGGGTCTCGGTCGGCCGGCGATTGCCGTCATAGGCCTGCTCGACCCGCTCGAGCACATTCATCGTCTCCCAATCGGCCTCCGACAGGCTGTTGACGGTACCGGTCTCGACCGCGGCAGGCAGGCCCAGATCGTTGAATCTCGTCTTCACCGCGAGGGGCCTGAGGCTTCCCGCGCCGTCGGGGTCCGGCGAGATCGTCCCCACCCGCCGCCCCGCCGGATCGTAGCGGAAGTGGACCGTGTCGGCGGTTCCGGTCAGCGGCCCGTCCACGGTGATCAAATTGCCATGCCCGTCGTAGCTCATCGCGCTCGCCGCCACGACGCTGCTGTTCCCCGCGCGCCGGGTCAGCGAGATGACGTTGCCGTTCGAGTCGTAGCCGAGCTCGGTGCGCGCTTCGTTCGCCGTGCCGATGCAGCCCGAGGTGGCGTCGCCGCTCGCGCAGGCCGAGGTTCCGGTCAGCAGATATTCGCCGTTGGTCAGCGTGTAGGAATAACGGGCCTGGGGGCGCGTCGTGATCCCGCCGCCGGGGGCGGGCGCGGTCACGCTGAGCACGCCGCCATGGGTGGCGCTGTAATCGTAATTGGTGACGTTGTTCCGTTCGTCCGTGGTGCTGGTCGGCCGGTTGCAGGTCACCTGGCTGGCGCAGCTCGCCGGATAGGAGGCGCTGGTCACCCTGTCGAGCAGGCCGCTGCCCTGCTTCGCCGTCCGCCGCACCTCCCTGACGTTGCCCCGGCTGTCATAGTCGTAGAAGATCGCATTGAGCTCCGGCAGCCAGACGCCGGTCAGGCGCCCGTCGCCGTCATAGTTGAAGCCCGTGGTCCGGCCCACTTCGTCGGTGATGATGCTCGGCCGGGCGAACTGGGTATAGGTGGTCGCGGTCAGCGTCGCGCTGTTCGGATCGGTGCGCGTCGCGGTGATCGTTCCCCCGGCCACCGTCCGGTTGTAATTCATCGTCACGCCGTTGGCGGTCACCGCGGAGACGTGGCCGGCGGTCGCATAGGAGACGCTGACGTCGTCGGCTGCGGACGGGTTGGGCGTCGGCCCGCGCACGCCGGTGAGCCGCTGGCTGGAATCGCGAGTCAGCCGCCAGGTCTCGCCGCCGGGGGTGGTGACGTTGGTCACCGTCCCGATAGTGCTGTAGCTCACGCTGCGGGTGGTCGCTCCCGAAACGGCGCTGTTGCTGAAGACGGCGCCGGTGCGCTTGTACCAGTTGGCGCCGGGCACGCCGGTGATCGGATTCGATTCCTGCTGGAAGCTGAAGCGGACCGCATAGCCGAAGCTGTTGCGCATGCCGCGCTGGCGCCAATAGCCGTCGCATACGATGATCGGCTCGTTCGGCGGGCCGATGTCGCGGCAATCCTCGCCGGCGTCCCATTCGTAATCGGTCCGGTGGCCGTTCGGCCGCACCGTATGGACCGCGATCAGGCGGCAATTGATCTCGGCGCCGGTGCAGAAATCGCTGTTGACGAACGTATAGGTGAGGTCGGGCGGGCGGTAGGTGGTCACCGTCCCGTCCGCGTCGGCATAGGTGTAATTGTCGCCCGCGATCCTGGTCAGCACGGCGCCGTTCCCCTGGTCCGACTGGAAGCTGGTCGCGCTCGCGGCGCCGGAGAAGGTCTCGCTGCGGCTGCCGAAGCTGAGCACGATCTCGACGTTGGAGCCCGTCACGGTGCGGCGGAAGTCGACCGAAAGGTTGTCGCGCTCGCCGCCGGCGCCGAACGAGCGGACCAAAGTCAGCGCGCCTTCGCCGGAGCCGATCGAGCCCTCGACGAGGCTGAAGTTGAAGCTCCCGTCGACCAGGTCGACTCCATATTGGTCGACATGCTGGTAGACCGAAGGCAGGCTCTGCGCCGCCGCCGGCGCGGTTAGGCAGGTGGTGGCGAGCAGCGCGCACGAAAGGGCGCCCGCGCGAAGCAGGGTGTCGGTCATCGTCTTTCTCCGTTTCTCGCGCCGCATTCGGCGCCGCCCCCAAACCGCTCGCCCTGAGCGTGTCGAAGGGCCGTTCTTGTATTCCGCCCGGATCGAAGCATCGCTTCGATCCGAAATCCTTACGGCACGCCGGTGGTGTTTTTCAGAATGCGGTTGTCGGCCTTGTCGTAGCTGTAATTGGTGGTGACGTTGTTGTTCACCGATCCGGCGCGCTGGACCTTCACCAGCCGGCCGCGCGCGTCGTAGCTGAAGCTCAAGGTCTCGGCCGCCGCCGCCACGCCGGCCGCCGCCAGCGCCGCCGCCGCGAACGCGATCTTCTCGATCCGGGTCATCTCGTCCTCCTTTGCCTGCCCGGCGAAAGGCCGGATTCTGCGGCCAACCGGGACCGCTTTTCAGAACAGAAAAAGAACATATGGAGCCCTGTTTGGCAAATCCTATTTACCCGCTCGCGGTTTATAGGATTTGGCGCCCCGGCGGCGCCGCGACTCGGGCGCGACTCGGCGCGACTCGGGGGGTCGCGCCGGCGCCGCCGAGTCGCCCGCCGCGCCCGGACCGGGGGGCGCGGCGGCCGGTCTTAACTTGGCAATTATATACTTGACGTAGAAACCCTGTCCCGCTAGAGAGGGAGGACAGGGAGCGACTGCGATGTTTGACCTTACCAACCCGATCTTCACCGACGCCGAGAAGGCCCGCGAGCACCTTGAGTCGGTGAACTGGCCGGAAGGTCCGTATTGCCCCCATTGCGGCGAGACTGAGAACGTTCACCGCCTTCAGGGCAAATCGACTCGCGCCGGTCTGATCCAATGCAATTCATGCCTGAAAAACTTCACCGTTACCGTAGGCACCGTGTTTGAGCGTTCCAAAGTGCCGCTCAACAAGTGGATGCTTGCGACCTATCTCCTATCCGCCAGCAAGAAGGGCATCAGCTCGCATCAGATCCACCGCATGTTGGGCGTGACGTACAAAACCGCTTGGTTCATGTGCCACCGCATCCGCGAAGCCATGACCGACGAAGCCGGTCCGCTCGGCGGCCCCGGCAAGTTCGTCGAAGCCGATGAGACCTTTGTCGGCGGGAAAGCAAAGAATCGCGCCCACCGCAGCCCTGCCCCCAAGAAAGCCGTTATCGCCCTTGTCGAGCGCGACGGCCGCGCTCGCTCTTTCCACGTCGCCAACGTCAACGCCAACAACGTCCGCAGCCTTCTCTTCACGAACGTCGATCGCGCCAGCAACCTCATGACGGACCAAGGCGCGGCCTTTAAGCGCGGCGGCCTCGATTTCGCCATGCACTATACCGTCAATCACTCGGCCAAGCAGTTTGTCAGCCTGAGCCGCGAGAAGCACAGCAACACCGCCGAGAACTTTTTCAGCATCTTCAAGCGCGGCGTGATCGGGACCTATCACCACATGAGCGAAGCGCACCTTGGCCGCTACTGCCGCGAGTTCGATTTCCGCTACAACACCCGCCTGTTGACCGATGGCGAGCGCGCCGACGCCGCCCTTGCCGGGATCGTCGGCAAGCGTTTGACCTATCGGCGGACTGATCGACTCGCCGCCTAAGCTCTACGAATGGCCCCGCATCATCGGTACGCCTAGGAAGCGTTATTTCGATTAAGGATCGGCCATGAACCATGACGAACAGTATCGGGCTGAGTGGGAGGAACTAGGCGAGGCCTATGTCCGCGAACAGTTTGAGAAGAAGCGGTTTAACGAGTTCAAAATGCGCCTTGCCACTCACTGGCTTGCGGAACGAGACCGCGCCCGCAACGAGGCCTCCCAAGCGGAAAACGCGACGCTCGCGCGGTCGGCGGCCGTCGCCGCTCGCGACCAAGCGGACGCGGCGCGCGAGGCCAACAGGATCGCGGAGAAGGCCAATATCATTGCGACGCTGGCGATGATCGCTGCCATGATCGCCATTGGCATCTCCTTCGTCGCCCTGTTCGCGAATGGACGGTAGGCGCACTGCGTAGCGACGGAGCGCCCTATTAGGGCTGAGACTCCCGGCTTCCCACTTTGCTATCCTTGTGCGGCTTGTGCGGCGTCGCCAGCATCCGCTTTAGCGCTGCCTCGGCGCGTGCCTTCGTCTCCGCTTCGGAGTAGGTGTCATCCAGTTTTTGATCGGTGTTTGACATGGCTTTCGATCCCGAAATTCAAGAAGCGCACGACCTTCGGCTCCGCGAAATCGGCGCTATCTGTGCGCAGTGGTCTTACCTCGAATACCTCCTGTTGCGAACCATGCAAAAGCTGCTGGAGATAGGAGACGAAACGGCAATAATCCTGTTCGGCGGACTCGATATTCGACCGCGCATGGCGATGACTATCGAGCTAGCCGCGCATTACAAAGCGCCTAAGCGCCTGAGAGACGCGATTGTTGACACCAGGGCCGCCGTGGAGGGCGGGCTTCTGAAACAGCGCAACCGAGCGATTCATGGCGTTCAATTTCTCTATAGCGACGCCACGATGCAGGTCGAAATGCATCGCGGGAAAGACCGTAAGCGGCGCGAGATGTCTTTGGCGGAGCTGCGAAAGCTCACGGACGACATATTCGAGTTGGGCTCGAAGCTCAGCGTCGTCATCAACGCGGTGCTGTGGAAGACGAAGCCGCCGCCTTACACATTGCTCGAAAAACCCGCGAAGCGACCTCGGAAGCGGAAGCCCCGAACTCAGGATCAAAAGCCGAAACCTCGCGCGCACCGGCAGAAACCATCTCCGGAGTGATCTCAATTTCTCGCTCTGCGAGAGCGCCGGCCTGTCCCGACGAATCACTGCTCACTTGGCACCTCTACGTCAAGTATATAAGTGCCCTTAACTTGACGGATATAAAGATATCTTTATATCTGCAAATATGCGTGTCGCCGTTTGTCCCCTCCGCCTCCGCGCGCGCGCCGCGAGCGCCGCATGAGCCCGCTCGCCGCCGCTCTGTCGCAGCCGGGCCGGCCGCTGTTCGAGGACGCGGCCGGCGACATCGAGGTCAGCTTCGAATTCTTCCCGCCCAAGACCGAGAAGATGGAAGCCGTGCTCTGGGAGTCGGTGAAGACGCTGGAGCCCTTGGCGCCGCGCTTCGTGTCGGTGACCTACGGCGCCGGCGGCTCGACCCGCGAGCGCACCCACGCCACCGTCGTCCGAATCCAGCGCGAGACCGCGCTCCACGCCGCCGCCCACCTGACCTGCGTCGAGGCGAGCCGCGGCGAGATCGACGACATCGCGCGGGCCTATTGGGACGCCGGCATCCGCCATATCGTCGCTTTGCGCGGCGATCCGCCCGAGCCGGGCAAGCCGTACAGCCCCCATCCGGACGGCTATGCCAATGCGACCGAGCTCGTCTCGGGCCTGAAGAAGGTCGCGCCGTTCGAGATCTCGGTCGCCTGCTATCCCGAATGCCATCCCGATTCGCCGACGGCCGTGCACGATCTCGACAATTTGAAGCGCAAGATCGACGCCGGCGCCGACCGGGCGATCAGCCAGTTCTTCTTCTCGCCTTCCTGTTTCCTGCGCTTCCGCGACGAAGTGGCGGCGGCCGGCATCGCCGCCGAGATCACGCCCGGCATCCTTCCCGTCTCCAACGTCGCCCAGACCCGCAAGTTCGCGGCGATGTGCGGCGCATCGATTCCGCCGTGGCTCGACCGGCTGTTCGAGGGGCTCGACGATCTGCCCGCCGCGCGCCAGCTCGTCGCCGCGACGGTGGCCGCCGAGCTCTGCGCCCAGCTCTATGCCGGCGGCGTCCGGCAATTCCATTTCTACACGCTCAATCGCGCCGAGCTTAGCTACGCGATCTGCCACCTGCTCGGGCTTCGGCCGAAGGACAAGACCAGTGAACACCGCCGAACAGCTTAGGGCCGAGGCCGGCAGGCGAATCCTGATCAAGGACGGCGCCTACGGCACCCAGGTGCAGGCGCGAAAGCTCGGCGAGGCCGATTATCGCGGCGCGCTGGCGGTGACCCGCGACCAGAAGGGCAATAACGACCTGCTCAACCTGACGAAGCCCGATCTCGTCCGCGAGATCGCGCAAAGCTTCGCCGACGCCGGCGCCGACATCCTCGCCACCAACACGTTCAACGCCAACCGGATCAGCCAGGCCGATTACGGCGCGGAAGGGCTGGTCCGCGACATCAACCGCGAGGCGGCGCGGATCATCCGCGGCGTCGCCGACGCCGACGCCAAAGCGGACGGGCGCAAGCGCTGGGTCGCTGGCGCGCTCGGGCCGACCAACAAGACCCTGTCGCTGTCGCCCGACGTCGACGATCCCGGCTATCGCGAGGTCGATTTCGACACCGTCTCCGACGTCTATGTCGAGCAGATCGAGGCTTTGGTCGAAGGCAGCGTCGACATCGTCCTGATCGAGACCGTGTTCGACACTTTGAACGCCAAGGCCGCGATCCACGCCGCCCGCCGCGCCGCGCCGCATCTCCCGGTCATGCTGTCGATGACGATCACCGACCTTTCGGGGCGCAACCTCTCCGGCCATTCGATCGAGAGCTTCTGGGCCTCGGTCCGCCACGCGCGGCCCTTGTCGATCGGGCTCAACTGCTCGTTCGGCGCCGGCCAGCTGCGCCCCCACATCGCCGCTCTGTCCGCGATCGCCGACACCTTGGTCATGGCCTATCCCAATGCCGGCCTGCCCAACGATCTCGGCGACTATGACGAATGCGCCGCGACCACCGCCGGCCAGGTCCGCGAATGGGCCGACCAGGGCATCGTCAACATCGTCGGCGGCTGCTGCGGCACCACGCCCGCGCACATCGCCGCGATCCGCGATGCGGTCGCCGGCTTTCCGCCGCGCGCCATTCCCGCCGTCGCGCGCCGCACCCGCCTGGCCGGCATCGAGCCGATGATCCTCGCCGCCTGACCCATGAATACCACCCCCGTTCGCCCTGAGCCTGTCGAAGGGCTTTTTTCCGTTTCTTCTCAAGAAGATAGCGATCATTCGCCGACCCCGGAAGAAAGCACGCTGCGCAGCACTTTCGCCAACATCGGCGAGCGCACCAACGTCACCGGCTCGGCCCGCTTCAAGAAGCTGGTCATGGCGGACGACTACGCCGCCGCGGTCGAGGTCGCGCGCCAGCAGGTCGAGAACGGCGCCCAGATCATCGACGTCAACATGGACGAGGGCCTGCTCGACGCCGAGCATGCGATGACGACCTTCCTCAAGCTGATCGCCGCCGAGCCCGACATCGCCCGCGTGCCGGTGATGATCGACTCGTCGAAATGGAGCGTGATCGAGGCCGGCCTCAAATGCGTCTCGGGCAAGCCGATCGTCAATTCGATCAGCATGAAGGAAGGCGAGGAGGAGTTCCTCGCCCATACCCGCCTCGTCCGCGATTACGGCGCCGCAGTCGTCGTCATGGCGTTCGACGAGACCGGCCAGGCCGACACCAAGGAGCGCAAGGTCGAGATCTGCTCGCGCGCCTATCGGCTGCTCGTCGCCGAGGGCTTTCCGCCTGAGGACATCATCTTCGATCCCAACATCTTCGCGGTGGCGACTGGGATCGACGAGCATCGCCGCTACGCATTGGACTTCATCGAGGCGTGCCGCGAGATCAAGAAGCGCTGCCCGCACGTCCATATTTCCGGTGGCCTCTCCAACCTCAGCTTCTCGTTCCGCGGCAACGAGCCGGTCAGGCGCGCGATGCACTCGGTCTTCCTCTATCACGCCATTCCGGCCGGGCTCGACATGGCGATCGTCAATGCCGGCCAGCTCGACGTCTACGACACGATCGATCCCGAGCTGCGCGAAGCCTGCGAGGACGTCATCCTCGACCGCCGCCCAAAGGACGGGGGGGACGCGACCGAGCGGCTGGTGACGCTCGCCGAGAAATATCTCGGCTCCGATCCGGTCCGCGAGAAGGCCGAGGCCGAATGGCGCGGCTGGACGGTGCAGAAAAGGCTCGAGCACGCTTTGGTCAAGGGCATCGACGCCTTCGTCGTCGAAGATACCGAGGAAGCCCGGCTCGTCACACCCCGCCCGATCGAAGTGATCGAAGGGCCGCTGATGGACGGCATGAACGTCGTCGGCGACCTGTTCGGCTCGGGCAAGATGTTCCTGCCCCAGGTGGTGAAATCGGCGCGCGTCATGAAGAAGGCGGTCGCCCACCTGATCCCGTTCATCGAGGCGGAGAAGGAGAAGAGCGGCCTTTCCACCGCCAAGGGCCGGATCGTGATGGCGACGGTCAAGGGCGACGTCCACGATATCGGCAAGAACATCGTCGGCGTCGTCCTCCAGTGCAACGGCTATGAGGTGATCGATCTCGGCGTGATGGTGCCCTGGCAGGACATCCTCAAGGCGGCGAACGACAACAAGGCCGACATGATCGGCCTCAGCGGCCTGATCACGCCCTCGCTCGACGAGATGGTCACCGTCGCCTCCGAGATGCAGCGCGCCCATATGGGCCTGCCGCTGCTGATCGGCGGCGCCACCACCTCCAAGGTCCATACCGCCTTGCGCATCGACCCGGCTTATGACGGGCCGGTCATCCACGTCCTCGACGCCAGCCGCGCGGTCGGCGTCGCCTCGTCGCTCGTCTCCGATACCCAGAAGGCGCCGCTGATCGAGAAGACCGCCGCCGATTATGAGGCGCTGCGCGAGACGCGCGCCGGCCGCGGCCATAGCGAGCTCGCCACGCTCGCCGAGGCCCGCGCCAACGCCTTCCCGTGGGATGAGACCGGCAAGCCGCCGCCGCCGCAGCGCCCCGGCATCCACAGCTTCAACGACTGGCCGCTGCGCGAGCTGCGCGACGGCATCGATTGGACCCCTTTCTTCCGCGCCTGGGAGCTGGCCGGCAATTATCCCGCCATCCTCGAAGACCCGGTCGTCGGCGAGAGCGCGTCGAGCCTGTTCGCCGACGCGCAAAATATGCTCGACCGGATCGTCGCCGAACATTGGCTGCAGGTGCGCGGCACCGTCGGCCTGTGGCGCTGCCGCCGCGAAGGCGACGACATCCTGGTCCTCGCCGGCAATGACGAAACTCGGGTGCCGATGCTCCGCCAGCAGGTGAAGAAGCGCGAAGGGCGGCCGAACATGTGCCTCGCCGACTTCGTCGATCCGGAGGGCGAGGATTGGATCGGCGGCTTCGCGGTCGCCGTCCACGGCATCGAGCCGCACCTCGCCCGCTTCAAGGCCGACAATGACGATTATTCGGACATCCTGCTCAAAGCCCTGGCGGATCGCCTCGCCGAAGCCTTCGCCGAGCGCATGCACGGCCATGTCCGCGAAAGCGTCTGGGGCTATGCCGGCACCGAGCACCTCACCAATCTCGAGCTGATCCGCGAATCCTATGCCGGCATCCGCCCGGCGCCCGGCTATCCGGCCTGCCCGGATCACAGCCTGAAGCCGACCCTCTTCCACATGCTCGGCGGCGAGCCGGCCGGCGTGACGCTGACCGAAAGCTTCGCCATGCTGCCGGCCTCGGCGGTCTCGGGCTTCTATTTCGGCCACCGCGACAGTCAGTATTTCGGCGTCGCCCGAATCGGCCGCGACCAGCTCGAAGACTATGCCGTCCGGCGCGGCGTGCCGCTCGCGGAAGCGGAGCGCTGGCTGCGGCCGAATCTGGACTGACTCCCGATCGTCATTCCAGCGAAAGCTGGAATCTCGTTGCCTTTCCGGCCGCCGCGAAGAAGTGAGTTTCCAGCTTTCGCTGGAATGACGGCCTGAGGTGCAATCAATGGCCCGCCTTCGTCCCGTTCCGGGCCAGCGCTTTCATTAACCCCGTTCCGGTCTCGACAGCCGCGGCCTCGCCCGGCAGGCCGCGGGAATGGACCGGAAATTCCTCTTCTTCCTGGCGATCGCCTGCGTCGTCGTCGCCGCCGCGCCCTTGCCGGCGCAGACCGCCGCGGCGCCGTTCACCGTCCAGGACAGCGGCGAGGGGTTCGGCACGCTCGCCGAGGCGGTCGCGGCGGTCGGCGGCGGCAGCGGCACCATCCTGATCGCCCCCGGCCATTATCGGCAATGCGCGGTGCAGAATGGCGGCCGCATCGCCTATGTCGCGCGCGAGCCCGGCACGGTGGTGTTCGACGGCGTCGCCTGCGAAGGGAAGGCGGCCTTGGTGCTCGGCGGCCGCTCGGCCCGGGTCGAAGGGATCATCTTCCAGAACATCCGGGTGCCCGACGCCAACGGCGCCGGCATCAGACTGGAAACAGGCGACCTTGTCGTCCGCGAATCGCTGTTCCGCGACGGCGAGAACGGCATTCTCGCCGCCAATGACCATGAAGGGACGATCCGCGTCGAGCAGTCCACCTTTTCGGGCCTTGGCCAGTGCCCGGAGAATTCGGGCTGCTCGCATTCCATCTACAATAGCGGAGGCGCAAGCCTCATCGTCGCCCGCACCCGCTTCGAGCGCGGCACCGGCGGCCATTATCTGAAGAGCCGCGGCGCGCGCATCGAGGTCACCGATTCGAGCTTCGACGACAGCCAGGGCGCCGCCACCAACTACATGATCGACCTCTCCAACGGCGCCACCGGCACGATCGCCCGCAACGTCTTCGTCCAGGGCGAGAGCAAGGAGAATTACAGCGCCTTCATCATGGTCGCGCCGGAAGGGGCCGAGCACAGCTCGGCCGGCCTCGCCGTCACCGACAACGACGCCAGCCTCGCGCCGGGACTGACCCGCCGCACCGCCTTCGTCGCCGACGAGAGCGGCGAGGCGATCACCATCGCCAGCAACCGCCTCGACCCCCAGATCACCCGCTTCGAGCGGCGCTGACGCCTCCCCTCCCGCAAGCCCGAACGGCGGGCTATAGCCGGGCGATGAATCGGTTCGGGGCTCTTTTTCTCTTCCTGCTCGCGTTGCTCATCGGCGACCCCGCCGCCGCGCAGCAGACGCGCCACATGGACGTGCGCCTCGTCGCCGAGACGGCGTCCGTGGCGCCCGGCTCGACCGTCACCCTCGCCTTCGTGATGCGGCCGCAGCCGGGCTGGCACGGCTATTGGCGCAATCCGGGCGACGTCGGCGCGGAGCCGCGCGTCACCTGGCGGCTGCCCGAGGGCTGGCGCGCGGACGGCCTCGACTATCCGGTGCCCGACCGGCTGCTCGTCATGGGCCTGATGAACTATGTCTACGAACGCGATCATGCCTTGCTCGCCACCGTCCACGTCCCCGCGAGCGCGGAGCCGGGCGCGACCATGCCGATCGACGCCCGGCTCGATTATCTGGTCTGCACCAACGAAGTCTGCGTGCCCGAACAGGCGACGGTGTCGGCCGAGCTCGCGATCGGCGCCGCGCTCGACCCCGACCCCGCTTTCCGCGGCTATAGGCAGGCGCTGCCTCGGCCGCTGGCCGGCGCCGGGCGGTTCGAGGTCGCCGGCGGCCGCCTCCGCCTCGCCGTCCCGCTCCCTGCGGCGATGCGGCTGGCCGAGCCTTATTTCTTCCCGGCGACGATCGAGGCGGTCCGCCATTCGGACGCCCAGGCGATCTCGCGCGACGGCGACACGCTGATCGTCGAGATGGGGGCGGGGCAGCGCGCGAACCGGCTCGCGTCGATCGATGGCGTGCTCGAGGTCGCGCCCGGGGTCGGCCTGGCGGTGACCGCGCGGCCCGGCGACGTGCCCGCCGCGGGGACGCCGGTCGCTGGATCGGAGGAGGCGCGTGGGCGGGACGGCCCGGGCCTGCTCGTGGCGCTGCTCGGGGCGCTGATCGGCGGGCTGATCCTCAACATCATGCCCTGCGTCTTCCCCATACTCAGCCTCAAGGCGCTGAGCCTCGCCCGCGCCGGCGGGACCGAGAGCGAGGCGCGGCGCGAGGCGCTGGCTTATGCGGCCGGCGTGGTCCTCACCTGCCTGGCGCTCGGCGGGCTGCTGCTCGCGCTTCGCGCCGGCGGCGCGATGGTGGGCTGGGCGTTCCAGCTCCAGGACCCGCGCGTAATCCTCATCCTGCTGCTGCTGGTGACCGCGATCTCGCTCAACCTGGCCGGCCTGTTCCGGCTGCCGATGCTGGCCGCCGGCGATGGCCTGGCGCAGCGCGGCGGCACCGCCGGCGCCTTCTTCACCGGCGCGCTCGCCGCCTTCATCGCCACGCCCTGCACCGGCCCGTTCATGGGCGCGGCCCTTGGCGCGGCGCTGGTCCTGCCCGCCGCGGGAGCGCTGGCGGTGTTCGCCGGGCTTGGCCTGGGCCTTGCTTTGCCGTTCCTGCTGCTCGGCTTCGTGCCCGCACTGCGCCGCCGGCTGCCCCGCCCCGGCCCGTGGATGGCGACCTTCCAGCGCATCCTGGCAGTGCCGATGCTGCTGACCGCCTTGGGCCTCGCCTGGATCCTCGGCCGCCAGACCGGGGTCGACGGCATGGCGCTGGGCCTCGCCGGGGCGCTGGCGCTCGGCCTTGCCTTGTGGTGGCTTGGCAAGGGCGGCCGCTGGTTCGCCTGGGCGCTGATCCTGATCGCGGCCGCGGGACCGATGCTGCTGCTCGATCCCGAGCCGGTCGCAGCCGCGCCGGCACAGAGCCCGCTCGCCGCCGAGCCGTTCAGCGAGGCGCGGCTCGCCGAGCTCCGCGCGGCGGGGACGCCGGTCTTCCTCTATTTCACCGCCGATTGGTGCCTGACCTGCAAGGTCAACGAGCGCGGCGCGATGACTAGCGCCGCGGTGGCCGAAGCGTTCCGGGCCAAGGGCATGAAAGTGCTGGTCGGCGACTGGACCCGCGGTGACGCGGCGATCGGCCGCTTCCTCGAGCGCCACGGCCGTTCCGGCGTGCCGCTCTACCTCTATTACCCGCCGGGGCGAGAGCCCGAGGTGCTGCCGCAGCTGCTGACGGCCGGGCGTCTAACGGGTCTCGACTAGCAGGCGATCGCCTGGACATGGCCCAGAGCCGCATAGTCGAGAATCTTCCCATCCCTCGTGACGATCGGCAGGTCCTTCTCGCGAGCGGTCGCGATGAGGAGGCGATCGGCCGGATCGTTGTGCAGCGGCTCAGGCAGGAGCGACGCAGTGATGGCCGCTCCCACCGTGAGCGGCGCCTCCCTCACCATCGGCTGGCTCATCACCTCGGCGAACCACCGGACCGGATCGGGCAGGAAGTCGGCTCTATCCCGGCTCCGGCGCGACCTCGCCAGCATCCCGATTTCCCACGCACTGACAGGCGAGACAAAGACTCCGTCGGTTGAGCCTGCGTGGATCAGCATGTCGAGGATCGCGGGGCTGAGCCCTCCGCCCGGCAGCCAGATGACCGCACAAGTGTCGAGGAGTACAGCGCGGGGGCGAGAGGTCACCGGTGGAGAATGCCGCGCTCTGCGTCCAACTCCTCGTCCAGCACCGGTGCGGTCAAGTCGAGATCGGCCGGGATGATGGTCCTGTCCTTCATGGATCCGTGAAAGGCGCGAAGCGACTCCGCCGAGCCGGGGGGCGGCGTGATCACGGCGACGACGGTACCGTGCCGGGTGACGGTCACGCGATCGAGCTTGCGCTGGCCCAGCCGCTTCAGGAGATCGAGGCAGCGGGCCTTGAAATGGGTGACCGAGATCGTCTCTTCCATGGCGTATTCCTGACCACTTTTTCTGACTGGTCATTATATTTGACCATTCTCTCCTGTCAACGCCGCTCCCACACCTTCTGGCCGCCGACATAGGTCTCCAGCACCCGCGTGTCGCGGATTCGGCGCTGGTCGGGTATTTCGAAGATGTCGCGGTCGATGAAGATGAAGTCGGCCATCCGCCCCGGCTCCAGCGATCCGACCCTATCCTCGGCGAAGCCCGCATAAGCAGCCCCCCGCGTGAACCCGTCGAACGCCTGCGCCATCGACAGCCGCTGCTCGGGGAGCCAGCCGCCGGGCGGCTGGCCTTGGGCATCCTCGCGGCTGACCGCGGCGGCGAGGCCGTGGAACGGGTTCGGGCTCTCGACCGGGAAGTCGGAGCCGAAGGCCAGCGGAACGCGGTTGGCGAGCATGGACCGCCAGGCATAGGCGCCCTGCAGCCGGTCGATCCCCATCCGCGCCTCGGCCATCAGCCGGTCGCTGGTCTGGTGGACCGGCTGCATCGAGGCGATGGTGCCGTGGCGGGCGAAGCGCGGCAGATCGGCGGGGTCGACGATCTGGGCATGCTCTATCCGCCAGCGCCGGTCGCCTTGATAGGTTTCGGCGAGCTCGTCGATCGCGTCGAGCAGCAGCGCGTTGGCCTGGTCGCCGATCGCGTGGACCGCGACCTGGAAATTGTCCATCGCCGCGCGGCTCATCAGATTCTTGAGCACCGTGTCCGAGACCAGGGGGAGGCCGCGCTGGCCGGGCGCGTCGCGATAGGGCGCCTTGAGCCAGGCGCCGCGCGAGCCGAGCGCGCCGTCGAGATAGAGCTTGACGCCCACCATCCGAAGCCGGCCGTCGTAAAGCCAGGGCGTCGGCCCGGTGCCCGCCACGGCGAGCAAATTGTCGATGCCCGAGGCGTAGGAGAGGATGCGAACATGGAGCCGGCCCGCGTCGCCGGCGCGCCGCATCACCGCCCAATCCTCGCCGCTCGTCCCCATGTCGGCGACGCTGGTCAGCCCGTTCGAGAGCAGGATTTCCTGGGCGCGGGCGAGGGCGCGGTCACGCTGGACCGGCAAGGGCGGCGGGATGGCGCGCTCGACCAGCGGCATGGCGGCGTCGACGAAGATGCCGTTCGGGTTACGCCCGGTCCGCTCGATCCGGCCGCCCTCGGGGGCCTGGGTCCGGGCATCGATCCCGGCCTCGCGCATCGCCGCATTATTGGCCCAGCCGGCATGGCCGTCGACCCGCTCGAGCCAGACCGGCCGGTCGCCGACGATAGAGTCGAGATCGGCGGCGGTCGGGAAGCGGCCGAGCCCCCAGCGCTCCTGGTTCCAGCCGCGGCCGACGATCCAGCGCGGCGTCGGGTTGGCGGCGGCATATTGGGCGATCCGCCGCTGCGCCTCGGCGAGCGTGTTGGTGTCGGAAAGGTCGAGCGAGAGCGCGCCCATGCCGAGCCCCATGACATGGCCGTGGGCGTCGATCAGGCCCGGGATCAAAGTCCGGCCGCGGCCGTCGAGCAGGTAACGGGGCCGTTGCGGCCGCCGGTCGCCGCGCTCGAACAGCTGCTTCACCCGCCCGTCGTCGCCGATCCACAGCGCGTTGAAGCGATGCAGGCGCCCGTCCTCGCGCAACGTATAGCCATTGACGTTCTCGACCAGGATGTCGGCGAGCGCGGGAGCGGCCGCGAACAGCAAAGCGGCGAGGAACAGGATGATGCGCTTCAAGGCTCGAGCCTCCGGATCAAGGAAGAAGTGTCCTGCCGCCCGGCGCCCATCGCCTGGAGGTCGGCGTAGAATTGGTCGACGAGCGCGGTGAGCGGGAGTTTGGCCCCGTTGGCGCGCCCTTCCTCGAGGGTCAGGCCGAGGTCCTTGCGCATCCAATCGACCGCGAAGCCGAAATCGAACTCGCTTTTGTCCATGGTCGGCCAGCGGTTGACCATCTGCCAGCTCATCGCGGCGCCGCCCGACACCGCCTCCAGCACCTTGTCGGCGTCGAGCCCGGCCCGGTGGGTGAAATGGACCGCTTCGGCGAGGCCCTGGACGATTCCGGCGATGCAGATCTGGTTGACCATCTTGGTGAGCTGGCCGTGGCCCGCCGGCCCGACATGGACGATGCGCGCGGCATAGGCCTCCATCAGCGGCCGCGCCGCCGCCAGCGCCGCGTCGGAGCCGCCGCACATGATGGCGAGCTTGCCGTTCTCGGCGCCGGCCTGGCCGCCCGAGACCGGGGCGTCGACGCAAAGCAGGCCGCGCTCATCCGCCTCCTGCGCGATCAGGCGGGCGGCGCGGGCGGAGACGGTGGTGTGATCGACGAACAGGGCGCCCGCGCGCATCGCGCCGAACGCCGCTTCGGCGACCTCGGCGACGTCGCGGTCATTACCGACGCAGGCGATCACCGCGTCGGCCTCCACCGCGGCCCCGGCGACGCTCGCCGCCGCCTCGCCGCCGTTCGCCGCGACCCACGCCTCGGCTTTGCGCGGGCTGCGATTGTAGACGGTCATTTCGTGCCCGGCTCTGGCCAGGTGGCGCGCCATCGGCGCTCCCATCACGCCCAGGCCTATGAAAGCGATCCGTGCCATGGCGCGTGGCGATAGGGCTTGTTCGCGCTCCGCGCCAGATGGTCTGGAGTGACGTTGCGCGATGCCGGCTTCGCCTTCCGCTCCGGTAGCAAAGGGCCGACGCGCCGTCCCACGCTGGAACGCCCCCTTGAGACGTCCGTTTTGGGCGCGAACCCGGCTTCCCAACCGCGCCCGCGCGGATCATAAAGACCGGGGCAACCAGAATGTCCGGTGGAGTCGAATTGAGCGCACCCTTCCGTTTTCCACGTTTCTTCGTGACGACGCCTTCGCCCTGCCCCTATCTGGCGGGCCGGACCGAGCGCAAGGTGTTCACCGAGCTTTCGGGAAACCATGCCGGCGAGCTGAACGACGCGCTCGGGCGGATCGGCTTTCGCCGCAGCCAGAACGTCGCCTACCGCCCCTCCTGCCTCGATTGCGCCGCCTGCATCTCGGTCCGCGTCGTCGCCCAGGAATTTCAGCCCAATGCCAGCCAGCGCCGGGTCATCCGGCGCGACGGCGACCTCGAAGTGACCGCCTGCAAGCCCTGGGCGACCGAGGAGCAATATGAGCTCCTCCGCCGCTATCTGCGCGCCCGCCATCCCAATGGCGGCATGGTCGAGATGGACGAGCACGATTTCTCAGACATGGTCGAGCAGAGCCCGGTCAAGACCTATCTCGTCGAATATCGCGAGCCGGCCGTCAATGGCGTGCCCGGCCGCCTTGTCGGCGCCTGCCTGACCGACCAGCAGGCCGACGGCCTGTCGATGATCTACAGCTTCTTCGAGCCCGACGACGAGCGCCGCTCCGGGCTCGGCACCTACATCATCCTCGACCATATTCTGCGCGCCGGGCGGGCCGGCCTGCCTTACGTCTATCTCGGCTATTGGGTCGAGGATTCGAAACGCATGGCCTACAAATCCCGCTTCCGCCCGCTCGAGCGGCTCGGCCCGGGCGGCTGGCGGCGCTTCGATCCCGAACAGCGCGAACTGCCGCTCGCCTGACGCGCGCCGCGGCGACCCGCCGCCGTCTGCGATATTCATCTTTCCGGTGAAGAGCGACGTTGACTCACTGCTTTCCGTTCAATTAGTGTCGGCCCTACGGGCATCGACCAGCGCCCGAGTCGTGGCGTGACTTCAGCATTTCAGGGAGAACGAGGTGGCAGATTCGCCGCTCGCACCCGCTTTTGCGCCCGGACGCAGGCGATTTGGGGACGCATATATCGACCTTCGAGTCCGATCCGGATCGAGGCCCTTCGGCGTCGGCCCCGACGAGATGACGGCGACGCGCTTCGCCTACGGCGAGATCGCCGAAGCCATCCGCATCGTGCTGGGCGCGCCGACACCGGCACCCGCGCCGTCCCTCGGCGGGTCCGCCGACGCCGTTCTGGTCGGCGAAGCCAGTTACGATCGGCTCGGCGGCAGCGTCTCCGCGGCCGGGGACGTCAACGGTGACGGCTTCGGCGACTTCATCCTCGGCGCCGCCGGCAATGGCGAGGGCGGCTACAATGCCGGCGCGGCTTATGTGATCTTCGGCAAGGCGGACGGCGTCGGCCCGCTCGACCTCGCCGTCCTCGAGCCGGCCGACGGCTTCAAGATCCTCGGCGATGCCGCCTACGACCGCGCGGGCCTTTCCGTAGCGGCGGCCGGCGACGTCAACGGCGACGGCTTCAGCGATATCCTCGTCGGGGCGCCGGGAAACGATACCGGCGCAGCCAATGCCGGCGCGGCCTATCTGATCTTTGGAAGGCAGTCGGACATTCACGATCTCGACCTGGCGGCGCTCGCCGCCGACGAAGGGGCCGGGATCCACGGCACCGCGGCTTCCGACTATGCGGGCTACAGCGTCTCGTCGGCGGGAGACGTCGATGGCGACGGCTTCGACGATTTCGTCATCGGCGCCTACGGCCGCAACTCTTATCAGGGTGTCCTCTATCTCCTCTTCGGCGGTCCGCAGGGCATCGGGCCGATCGACCTCGCCGCCATCGATCCCGCTGACGGGATCGCGATTGCCGGCGGCGCCGCGGGCGCGAGGACGGGGGTCCGGGTGGCCGCCGCCGGCGACGTCAACGGAGACGGCTTCGGCGACATCGCGGTCGGTGCGGACGGTCACGACGGCGGCGGCGCCGATGCCGGCTTGGTCTATGTCATCTTCGGCCGCGGCACGGGCTTCGGGACGGTCGACCTCGCCGATCTCGATCCCGCCGACGGATTTTCGATCCAGGGCGAGGCGGCGGGCGACCGGCTTGGATTGCAGGTCGCCGCCGCCGGCGACGTCAACGCCGACGGCTATGGCGACCTCATCCTCGGCGCCTTCACCGATTCGAACGGGCAGGATGCCGGAGCGGTCTATCTGATCTTCGGCAAGCAGGCGGGCTTCGGCCCGGTCGACCTTGCCGGTCTCGACGCCGGCGACGGCGTCAGGATCGCCGGCGGCGCGGCCGGGGACGCCGTCGGCATCGGTGCCGCCGGCGCCGGGGACGTCAACGGCGACGGCTTCGACGACCTGCTGGTCGGCGCCTTTCTCGCCGACGGCGGCGGCGTGGATTCCGGCGCGGCTTATGTCGTCTTCGGGCGCGCGACGGGGTTGGCGGGCGTCGACTTCGCCAATATTGCCGCCGCGGACGGCTTCCGGCTCGACGGCGGATCAGACTATGATCATGCCGGCGCGAGCGTCGCCGCCGCCGGCGACCTCGACGGCGACGGCTTTGGCGATCTCCTGGTCGGCGCGCCCGACGACGGCACGACCGGCAGCAACGCCGGCGCGGCCTATGTCGTCTTCGGCGCTCCAACGGCGGGCGGCCCCCCGCCCGGTCCGCCCGCCGTCGACCTCAACGGTGCCGCCGCCGGACGGGACTTTGCCGGCGCCTATTTCGAGAACGGTGCCGGCGCGGCGATAGGCTCGGCGATCATCGTCACGGCGCCGGGCGGCCCGATCGCGCACATCGCGATCGTCATCGTCGACGCCGCGCCGGGCGACACGCTCTCGATCGGGGGGACGCTGCCGGCGGCGATCGCCGCCGCTGGCGGCGGCGCGCTGTTGACCCTGACCGGCCCGGCGTCGGCGAGCGACTGGGAAACGGCGCTGGCGCTCGTCCGCTTCTCCAGCTCGAGCGACGATCCGACCGCGGGCGGCAGCCGCACCGAGCGCATCGTCACCGTCCTTGTCGATGACGGCAATAATGAGAGCGAGGCGGCGGCGACCCTCATGATCTCGCCGGTCAACGATGCGCCGGTCGCGGTCGACGACGACCTCGCCGCGCAGCAGGATGCCGACGCCGCCTATGCCGGGGCGGAGCTTCTCGGCAACGACATCGACCCCGACGGGCCCCCGCTCTTCGTCGCCGCGGTCCAGAACCCGGTCAACGGCGGCGTCCTGATCTCCGCCGGCATGGTGGTCTTCTCGCCCGCCCCGGGCTTTTCGGGTGTCGCGAGCTTCGACTATGTCGTCAGCGACGGCACCTTCACCGACATCGGCCGGGCGACGGTCATCGTCGCCCCGACGCCGAACCGGCCGCCGCAGCTCGCCGGCCCGATCGGCGACCAAAGCAGCCCGGAAGACGCGGCGATCTCCTTCCAGATCCCTGCCGGCGCTTTTCTCGATCCGGATGGGGACACGCTCCTCTACAGCGCCAGCATCGCCGACGATCGGCCGCTGCCCGGCTGGCTAGGCTTCGACGCGGACACCCGGACCTTCTCGGGCACGCCGCCCGAGCATTTCAACGGCACGATCTCGTTGAAGGCGACCGTCAGCGACGGCGCGGAAAGCGCGTCGGACATCTTCGATCTCGTCATCGAGCCGGTCAACGACGCGCCGCTCGCACAAAATGACGATTATGCGACGGCGGAAGACATGACGCTCTTCATCGCCGTGGGGATCGGGGTGCTCGGCAACGATCTCGACGTCGATTCCGCCACGCTGTCGGCCCGCCTCGTCGCTGCCCCGACGCACGGCACGCTGACCCTCGATGCCGACGGCAGCTTCAGCTACGCGCCCGACCCGGATTTCCACGGCACGGACAGCTTCACCTATCGCGCGGATGACGGCGCGACCGTCAGCGAAATCGCCACCGCGATCATCGTCGTCGCGCCGGCCAACGACGCGCCGGTCGCGGCCGACGACGGCTATACGACCGGGGAGGATGCCCCGCTGCTGGTCGCCGCACCCGCGGGCCTCCTCGCCAACGACGCCGACGCCGACGGCGATCCGCTGGCGGCGGTCCTTCTCGGCGGGCCGGCTTATGGCACGCTGACGCTCGACGCCGACGGCGGCTTCAGCTACGCGCCCGATCCCGATTTTCACGGCACCGACAGCTTCACCTACCGCGCCAATGACGGCACCGAAAACGGCAGTGCCGCCACGGTGTCGCTGACGGTGACGCCGGTCAACGACCCGCCCTCGGGCGCGGACGCGACCATCGTGATCGACGAAGACGTGGCGCGCCCGCTCGTGCGCGCCGATTTCGGCTTCAGCGACCTGGCGGAGGGCGATGGCTTCGCGGGGGTCGTGGTCTCGGCGCTGCCCGCCGACGGCGCCTTGCTGCTGGACGGAGCGCCGGTCACGCTGGCCGGCACGTTCGTGACCGACGTGCAGCTCGCTGCCGGCCTGTTCATCTTCCGGCCGGACGGCGACGAGAATGGCGCGCCTTACGCGACGCTCGGCTTCCGGGTGCGCGACAGCGGCGGCGCCGATCTTGGCGGCCAGGACATAGATCCGACCGACAATGTGATCACGTTCAGCGTCGAAGCGGTCAATGACGGCCCCGACAACAGCGTCCCAGGCGGCCAGATCCTCGACGAAGACGGCATCCTCATCTTCGGCACCGGGACCGGCAACGCGATCAGCGTCGCCGACCGCGACGCGGCCGACGGCGAAATCAGCGTTACGCTGGCGATCGCCGATGGCGCGCTTGCTCTGGCGCAGACCAATGGCCTCTCCGTCACCGGCAATGGCGGCACCACCGTCATCCTCACCGGGGCGCTCGCCGCCATCAATGCCGCATTGGATGGCCTCGCCTACGCGCCGCCCGCCAATGCCAACGGTTCGCGCACGCTGAGCGTAACCACGACCGACGCGGGCCATAATGGCGCCGGCGGGGCGATGGTCGATTCGGACACGGTCGACATCATGGTCGCGCCGGTCGACGATGCCCCGGTCGCCCAGCCCGACGCGGTCGCGACCGACGAGGCTTCCGTTCTCGACGGCTCCCTGTTCGGCAACGACTTCGACATCGACGGGCCGGCGCTCGGCGTGGCCGCGGTCAATGGGATGGCGGGCAATGTGGGATCGCAGATCCCGCTCCCCTCGGGGGCGCTGCTGGCGGTCTCGAGCAGCGGCGATTTCACTTACGATCCCAACGGCCGGTTCAACGCGCTGCCGGGCCCCGCCTCGGGCGCCGCCAACCTCACCGGCACCGACAGCTTCACCTACACGCTGGCCAACGGCAACGAGGCCGCCGTCACGGTGACGATTTCCGGCGTCGACTCGGATGGCGACGTGCTGCTCGGCACGCCCGGCGCCGACTCGCTCGACGGCGGCGTCGGTGCCGACCAGGTGGCGGGCCTCGACGGCGCCGACACCCTCTCAGGCGGGCCTGGCGCCGATGTCATGACGGGTGGCCCCGGCCACGACCGCTACATCTTCGACAGCGCGGACGACGTCGCTGCCGAAGCGTCGGGGGAGGGCACGGACATCATCTACAGCGCGGTCGGCTATGCGCTGAACGACGCTTCCGAGGTGGAGAGCCTCTCGACGATTACCTGGGAGCGTACCGATCCGCTCGACCTTGTCGGCAACGCGCTCGCGAATCATCTGATCGGCAATGCCGGGCCGAACCGGCTGGACGGCGGCGCCGGCAACGACGTGCTGATCGGGCGTGAGGGCGACGACGTCTATATCGTCGACGGCGCCGGCGACCGGATCATAGAGGCGGCCGGCGGGGGCTCCGACACGATCCGCAGCCCGATCAGCTACAGGCTCAACGACCAGGCCGAGGTCGAGAGCCTGTCGACCATCGCCGGGGACTCGACCGACGCGATCGACCTCTTCGGCAACGCGCTGGACAACAGGCTGATCGGCAATGCCGGCGCCAACCAGCTCGATGGCGGCGGCGGCGGCGACCTGATGGCGGGCCTCGGCGGCGACGACACCTATCTCGTCGATCGGGCGGCCGATCAGGCGCTCGAAGAGGCTGGGGCCGGCTATGACGCGATCTACAGCGCGGTCAGCTTCACGCTGAGCGACGCGTCCGAGGTCGAGGGCCTCTCCACGATCACCTGGGAGCGGACCGACCTGATCGACCTGACAGGCAACGGCCTGAACAATTACCTGATCGGCAATGCCGGCGCCAACCGTCTCGACGGCGCCGGCGGCAATGACGTGATGTACGGCCGCGAGGGCGACGACAGCTATATCGTCGACAGCGCCGGCGACCGGGTGTTCGAATTCGCCGGCCAGGGCGCCGACATCATCTACAGCGCGGTCAGCTATACGCTGGCCGCCAACACCGACGTCGAAAGCCTGGCGACGATCAGCTTCGAGGCGACCAATTCGATCAACCTGACCGGCAACGGCCTCCATAACACGCTGATCGGCAATGCCGGCAACAACCAGCTCGACGGCAAAGCCGGCGCCGACACCATGATCGGCCGCGAGGGCAACGACACCTATCTGGTCGACAATGCCGGCGACAAAGCGTTCGAGGGCGCCGGCGGCGGCTATGATGTGATCTACAGCGCCGTGAGCTTCGCGCTGACCGACGATCAGGAGGCCGAAGGCCTGTCGACGATCACCTGGGAGATGACGGACGCGATCGACCTGACCGGCAACGGCCTGAACAACTATCTGATCGGCAATGCCGGCGTGAACGTTCTCGACGGCAAGGCCGGCAACGACACGCTGCAGGGCCGCGAAGGCGCCGACACGTTCGCCTTCACCACCGCCTTGGGCGCGAGCAACGTCGACAGGATCCTCGACTTCAGCTCGGCGGAGGACACGATCGCGCTCGAGAATGAAGGCGTGTTCGTCGGCCTGGCGGGCGGCGCGCTGCCGTCGGACGCGTTCGTGATCGGCACCGCCGCCCAGGAAGCCCACGACCGCATCGTCTACAATCAGGCCACCGGCCAACTCTTCTTCGACGCCGACGGCAGCGGCGCCGGCGCCGCGGTGCGGTTCGCCACCTTGCAGGGCGCCCCGGTCATCGCGGCGAACGACTTCATGGTGATCTAGCGGACCGCCCCTTCATGCCGCGCCGCGGCCTTTCCTTCCTGCCCCCGTTGGGATAGGAGGACGCTGGTTTCTCAGGAGCTTAGCATGCCCCCTCCCCCCGGTTACGCGGCGGAAGACCCGATCATCGTCAACAATCCGGACGATTCCACGTTCGGCACCCCGCACACGACTTTCCTCGCCGATGGCGGCTTCGTCGTCGTGTGGACGGATTCCGACGACAATTCGACCCAGGGCAGCAATGTCAGAGCGCAGGTCTTCGACGTCTCCGGCGCCAAGGTCGGCGACGACTTCCTGGTCCATGAGGCGACGGCGGGCAACCAGAACGGCGGCAGGGTCGCGCCGCTTTCGGCGGGAGGGTTCATCGTCACCTGGGCCGATATCGGCACCGGCCAAGTCCGGGCGCAGATTTTCGGCGAATCGGGGCAGCGGGTCGGCGCCGAGTTCCTCGTCTCGGTCGGCGGCAATCCGTCGGGCACGCCGGATATCACGACCCTCGTCTCGGGCAATGTCGTGATCGTCTGGGAGCAGTTCCTGGGGGCGGACGGCGGCTGGTCGGGATCCGGCATCCACTGGGCCGAGTTCGAGCCGTCGGGCGCGCGCGTGAACGGCGGCAGCAACACCAGATATTGGGCCGAAATCCCGCACGTCACGGCGCTGGACAGCGGCGGCTTCGTGATCAGCTACACGCACGAGGACGGCCGCTACAACGACTATCCCGACGGCGTGATTTACCAGGTTTACGGTCCCGATGCCGGCAACGGCCAGGAGAAGCGAACGCAGCCGACCAACAACGTGCCGGGCCAGCAGCACGCGATCGCCAATCTGGAGACCGGCGGGTTCGTCATGGTCTGGGCCGCCGACGTCGCCAGCGACCCTTTCCCCAGCACCGACGTGATCCTCGGGCAGATCTGCGCGCCCGACGGGACTCCGATCGGCGGCCCCTTCCAGGTCAGCACGACGTCGAGCGGCTATCAGCGCATGCCGGCCGTCGTCACCGTTCCCGGCGTAGGCTTCGCGGCCGCGTGGCAGGACGCCGGCTCGCCGGGCAGCCCGGTCCGAGTCCAGTTCTTTTCCAATGACGGCGTCAAGATCGGCGACGAGTTCGTCGTCCAGGACGAAACGGGGCATTACGAGAGCATGCCCTATCTGGCGGCCGACGGCCTGGGCTCGGTGCTGGTCGGCTGGGTCGACGATCACCCGGAAAGCGGCGGCGGACCCTATGTTACCAACCTGGTAACGCGGCTCTTCCTCCTCCCCATTGGGGAGGCCACGCGGAGCGACGACGTCCTCGCCGGCACGGCGGCCGCCGACACGATACGCGGCGGCACCGGCCATGACGCCTATCTGGTCAACCATGTCGGCGACCGCCCGATCGAGCAGCCGGGCGAAGGGATCGACACCGTCTTCACCTCGATCAGCTACGCGCTCGCCGGCAACACCAATATCGAGCGCCTGGAGACGACCGACGCGGCCGGCACCGACCCGCTCCATCTCACCGGCAACCTCGTCTACAACCGGATCGTCGGCAATGAAGGCAAGAATCGCATCGACGGCGGCCTCGGCAAGGACGAGCTGATCGGCCTCGGCGGCAACGACACCTATCTCGTCGACAATGAAGGCGACCGGGTCGTCGAGGCGGCGGGCGGCGGCATCGACGCCGTCTACAGCTCGGTCAGCTACACTTTGGCCGACGACACCGAGGTCGAGGGCCTGATGACGAGCGTCTGGGAAGCGACCGTCGCGATCGACCTCACCGGCAACAGCCTCGACAACCAGCTCATCGGCAATGCCGGCCGCAACCGGCTCGACGGCGGCGGCGGCCGCGATACGATGCTGGGCCGCGAGGGCGACGACGTTTATGTCGTCGACCGCCTGAGCGACGTCGTGATCGAATATGCCGGCCAGGGCGCCGACATCATCTACGCCCCGTTCAGCTACGCCCTCAACGACTCCCAGGAGGTCGAGGGCCTGTCGGCGAGGATCTGGGAGGCGACCGATGCGATCGACCTGACCGGCAACAGCCTCGCCAATTACCTGATCGGCAATGCCGGCCGGAACCGGCTCGACGGCGGCGTCGGCAATGACGTGATGTACGGCCGCGAGGGCGACGACATCTACGTCGTCGACAGCGCCGGCGACCGGGTGTTCGAATTTTTCGCCGGCGGCGCCGACATCATCTACAGCGCGGTCAGCTACAGCCTCAACGACAGCTCGGAGGTCGAGAGCCTGTCGACGATCACCTGGGAGCTGACCACGCCGCTCAACCTGGCCGGCAACGGCCTCAATAATACGCTGATCGGCAATGCCGGCGCCAACCGGCTCGACGGCAAAGGCGGCGCCGACACGATGATCGGCCGCGAGGGCAACGACACCTATCTCGTCGACAATGCCGGCGACAAGGTGTTCGAGAGCGCCGGCGGCGGCACCGACGTGGTCTACAGCGCGGTCAGCTTCACTCTGACCGACGGCCAGGAGATCGAGGGGCTGTCGACGATCACCTGGGAATTGACCGACGCGATCAACCTGACCGGCAACGGCCTGAACAATTATCTGATCGGCAATGCCGGCGTGAACAGGCTCGACGGCCGGGCGGGCAACGACACGATGCAGGGCCGCGAGGGCGCGGACAGCTATGCGTTCACCACTGTGCTCGGCCCCGGCAATGTCGACGTCATCCTCGGCTTCAGCGCGGCCGACGATACGATCGTGCTCGAGAATAATGGCGTGTTCGTCGGCCTCGCGGCCGGCGCGCTGCCGGCGAGCGCGTTCGCGATCGGTACCGCCGCTCAAGACTTCAACGACCGGATCATCTACGACCAGGCGACCGGCCGCCTCTTCTTCGACGCCGACGGCAATGGCGCGGGCGCCCAGATCCAGTTCGCGCGGCTGGACGGGGCGCCGATCATCGCGGCCAACGACTTCACGGTGATCTAGCGGTCGCCGCTCCGCGGCGGCCGCGCCGTCAGCCTGTGCAGCGCCTCGTCGATCGCGCCGCGGAAATCGGGGTGGTGGTAGATGTCGTTGTGGCCGGCGCTCTCGATGGTTCGGTCGAAGGCGAGGCTGGGGATGGCGAGCCGCAGCCTGTGGGTCCGCGCGGTGGGGATCAGCCGGTCGCGGCCGCCGGCGAGGATCGCGACCGGAGTCGCCACGCCCCGAAGCGCCGCGGCGGGCTCCATGCGATGGCCGAAGAGCAGCCGCACCGGCAGCCACGGATAATGGCCGGCGGCGACCCGCTCAAGCGAATCGAACGGCGTGACGAGGATCAGGCCATCGAGCGGCCGCTCGGCGGCGAGCGCGGCGGCGACGCCGCTGCCGATGCTGAACCCGACCGCGACCGTTCGCGCCGGGCGCAGGCGCGCGCGGGCGAAATCGTGGATAAGGGGCGCGTCGGCGAGCAACGCCTCGGCGCTCGGCCGGCCCTCGCTCGGCGGATAGCCGCGATAGTGGAAGACGACGATGTCGGCCGCCGGGAAGAGTTTGGCCATGAACAAAGCCGCCGACTGGCTGTTCCAGCCGTTGCCGGCGAAGCCGAGGATCAGCAGGCGCTCGCCCGAACGCCGCGGCGGCGGGATGTGAACGCCGCGCAGCCGCTCGCCGGACGCCGCCGCGAGCTCGAGCCGCTCGGCGCGCGCCGGCAACGGATCCGGCGACCCGGCCTGTCCGACCGGAAAGAGCATCGCGGTCTGGCCGAAATAGATGGCGGCGGCGAGGATGAGCCAGGCGAGGAGCGGAATGAGGAGCAGCGACCACATCAGACGCCTCCGCTTCATGCTCCCGGCGTTTCAGCCGCCGCAGGCCTGCTCGATGGCGGGCGCGATGGCGTCGATCGTATAGGGCTTGGAGAGGACCGGGACGGCGGCGTGCTGCGCCGGCGGCGGCTCGAGATGGCCGCCGGTGGCGAGCACGAAGGGCGTGCCGGCGGCGGCGAGGCGGTCGGCGACCGGCCAGACCTGCTTGCCGTCCCTGAGCTGCACGTCGATGATCGCGACGTCGAAGCCGCCGGCCTCGACATGGCCGAGCGCTTCCTCGACCGACTCGCAGCTGGCGACGACCCGGTGGCCGAGCGATTCGAGGAAGTCCTCGAGCATCATCGCGATCAGCGGTTCGTCCTCGACGATCAGGATCGACCTCGGGCCCTGCATGGCGCTTGCCTTAGCGGACGTCACGGAAAGGAAAAGGGAATAATCGCCGGCTTGGGGGCGCGCAGCCTTCAACCTTTTATTTCGCCGCCAGCGTGTCCCTGACCGTCTCGGCCAGCTCCTGGACCGAGAAGGGCTTGGCGAGGAAGGCGACGTTGGGGATGTCGATCGACTTGCGCAACTGCTCCTCGGCATAGCCGGAGATGAACAGGATCGGCAAATCGGGATGCATCTTGCGCGCGTGCCGGACGGTGGTCGGCCCGTCCATGGTCGGCATGACGACGTCGGAGATCATCATGTCGATCTTGTCCTCGCGGCCGAGGATCTCGAGCGCCGCCTCGCCATTCTCGGCGACCAGCACATTATAGCCGTGGCGGGTCAAGGCGCGCTCCGCGACGGCGCGGACCATGACCTCGTCCTCGACGACGAGGATGGTGCCGGTGCCCCAGAGCTCGCCGGCTTTCTCCTTCGCCCTGGACCTGGCGGGCGCCTCGCCGGGCTGGACGCGATGGACGGGCAGGTAGATCGTGAAGGCGGTGCCCTTCTTGACCTGGCTCTCGGCGAAGATGAAGCCGCCCGACTGCTTGACGATGCCGTAGACGGTGGAGAGGCCTAAACCCGTTCCCTTGCCCACCTCCTTGGTGGTGAAGAAGGGTTCGAAGATCTTGCCGAGCAAATGCTGGGGGATGCCGGTGCCGGTGTCGGTGACCTTGAGGCCGGTATAGTCGCCGATCGGGAGAACGTCGCTGCCCATCCGGCGGACGTCCTCGGCCGAGACGCCGAAGGTCTGCAGGACGAGCGTGCCGCCGCCAATCGGGTCCTTGGCGAGCATCGCGTCGCGGGCGTTGACGGCGAGGTTGACGATCACCTGCTCGAGCTGGCCCGGATCGGCGCGCACCGCGCCGAGGCCGCGGCCGTGCTTGACCTCGAACCTGATCCGCTCGCCGAGCAGCCGGTCGAGCAGGTGCGAAACCTCGGCGACCACGTCGGGCAGCTGGAGCACCTGGGGGCGCAAGGTCTGCTGGCGCGAGAAGGCGAGCAGCTGGCGGGTCAGGTTGGCGGCGCGGTTCGAGTTGGAGCGGATCTGCTGGATGTCGTCATAGTCGCTGTCGCCCGGCGTGTGGCGCATCAGCATGAGATCGCAGGTGCCGAGGATCGCGGTCAGGATGTTGTTGAAGTCGTGGGCGACGCCGCCGGCGAGCTGGCCGACCGCCTGCATCTTGGTGGCCTGGGCGATCTCGCGCTTCAAGCGCGCCTCCTCGCTATTGTCCTTGATCGAGAGCAAAACGGCGGCGTTGCCGAGGCCGCGCGCGCCGGCGACGGTCATCGCCACCGGCTCCTCCGGGTTGGTCTTGAGCCGGACCGCGAGGTCGCCCGACATCGGCCGGCCGCGGCCGAAGCGGCGGACCGCGTCCGATACCGCCGCCTTGTCCTCGTCGACGACGAGGTCGCCCGGCCAGGCCGGCCGCTCATTGGGGCCGAGGCCGACCGCCTTGCGGAACACCTGGTTCAGGAAGATGAAGCGGCCGTCGCCGTCGGCGAGCGCGAGGCCGAGCGGCAGGCTGTCGAGCAAGGCGTGGACATGGGCGTTCTCGTCCTCGCCCCGCGGGCCGGGAATGTCGTCGAGCAGCAGGAAGACCGAGAGCGAGTCGGCGGCGTCGCCGGCGGGGACCTGGAGGATGCGCAGCGGCGGCCCGGCCTTGCCTTCCGCGGCGAACTGGAACTGGCCGCTCGACGTCGCGGCGAGATGGTCGACGAGCTGCGTGCCTTCGACCGGGCCCTCCCCGTCGGGCCCGGCGACGCGGAGCGCGAAGGCGGGATTGGCGGCGAGGATTCGCCCGGCGGCGTCGACGATCGCCGCCATGATTCCGGCCTCGCCCATGCGGCGGCCGGCATCGCCGGCGACGAGCCGCTTCGAATCGCGGATCAGGTCGTCATCGCCGCCGCGGGTCAGGCGCCAGAGCAGGTGGCCGTCGCCGCCGACCATGTCGATCGCGCCCTGGACCTGGTGGCCGCCGAGCGCCAGCGGCGGGATCGTCGCGGCGAGGTCGCGCCGGGCGACGGCGGCGGCGGGCGCCAGCACCTTGGGCACGGCCGAGGCGCCGAACCAGTCGGTCCAGACGCGGTTGGCGCAGATCGTCCCGCCCTCGCCGTCGGTCAGCGCCAGCGCCAGCGTCGGCGGCGCGCTGTCGAGCGCGGCGCGCAGCAAAGCGGCGTCGACGGCGATCGCCGGGCTTTCGGCCGCCGCCGCCGATGGGCCGCGCCGCCTGACGAGGAAGAGCAGCCCGCCCGTCGCGACCAGGCCGGCGAGGAAGGCGGCCGCGAAAAGCGGGTCGTTCGCGGCCCAGAGGACGAGCGCGGCGGAAACCAAAGCGGCGGCGCCGAACACCAGCAGCGAATGGTCGCGCTTCGGGACGCCGGTCGGATGATGGGCCGCGCTTGCCATGCGGACAGGCATAGCAGCCCGCCCGACGCGTTCAATCGGAACGGGCGACCCGGACGGCGCGCCGCCGCCATTTCCGCCCGGTCCACCAGCGCCAGAACAGGACCGAGACGAGATAGCCGATCGCGCCGCTCGCGACCGCGATGATGAACAGGCCGGAGATCATCGCCGGCGCCGCGTCCGACGCCAGCCAGGCGAGCCATTCCCCGGCCGGCGCGCTTCGCGAATAGAGGTCCATGATCGCGGCCTTGTCGGCGTGGAAGCCGAACAGATTGCCGACCGGGATCGAGGCGACGATCAGGAACGGGGTGGTGAAGGGGTTGGTGAGGAAGGTCATTCCGGCCGCGATCGGGATGTTGCCGCGGACCGGCACCGAAAAGAGCGCGGCGCCGATGATCTGGACGCCCGGGATCAGGAAGAAGACGCCGACGAACAGCCCGACGGCGACGCCGCGCGGCACCGAGCGGCGGGTGAAGCGCCAGAATTCCGAGTGCAGGACGCGCTGGCCGAACGGCCTGATCCAGCGGCTCTGCGCGAGCTGCTCGCGGCTCGGCATGTTCCGGGCGATGGTCCGCGCCAGCCAGTTTTTCGGCTCAGCCATGCTGCCTCAGCAGGCGGCCCTGCTCGCGCTTCCAGTCTTTCTCTTTCTCATAGTCGCGCTTGTCGTGCGCCTTGCGGCCCCGCGCCAGCGCGATCTCGATCTTGGCCCGCCCGCGGCTGTTGAAATAGACGGAGAGCGGCACGATCGTCATGCCCTGGCGCGCCACCGCGCCGTGCAATTTGGCGATCTGGCGGTGGTGGAGCAGCAATTTGCGCGGCCTTTTGGGCTCGTGATTGTGGCGGTTGCCGTGGCTGAATTCGGGGATGTTGGCGTTGATCAGCCAGACCTCCTCGCCTTTCACCTCGGCATAGGATTCGGCGATCGACCCCTCGCCGAAGCGCAAGCTCTTAACCTCGGTCCCGGTCAGCGCGATCCCCGCCTCGAACTTGTCCTCGATCGCATAATCGAACCGCGCCCGCCGGTTCTCGGCGACGATCTTCTTCTTGTCGAACTCGGTGGGGCGCGGGCGTGCCATCAGACGAGCCCCGCATGCTCCAGCGCGGCGTCGACGGCGCGACGGCTCGCTTCGGACGGCGGCGTCATCGGCAGGCGCAGGTCGGCGGGGAAATCGGGGCGGACACAGTTGAGCGCATATTTGACCGGCCCCGGTGAAGCGTCGCTGAACAAGGCGGCGTGGAGCGGATAGAGGCGGTCCTGGAGCTCGAGCGCGCCGGCCCAGTCGCCGCTCAGGCACCGCTCCTGGAAGTCGGCGCAGAGCCGCGGCGCGACATTGGCGGTGACCGAGATGCAGCCGCTGCCGCCCATCGCGTTGAAGCCCAATGCCATGTCGTCATTGCCGGAGAGCTGGATGAAATCCGCGCCGCAGGCGAGCCGCTGGGCGGAGACCCGGGCGAGGTTGCCGGTCGCGTCCTTGACGGCGACGACGTTGGCGAGCCGCGCGAGCCGCGTCATCGTCTCCACCGCGATGTCGGTGACGGTCCGCGACGGCACGTTATAGAGCACGATCGGGATATCGACCGCCGTGGCGATCGCGGCGAGATGCGCGTAGATCCCCTCCTGGTTCGGGCGGTTGTAATAAGGCGGCACGTGCAGCGCGGCGTCCGCGCCGGCCTGCTCGGCCGATCGGGTGAGCTCGATCGCCCGGCTTGTGTCGTTCGAGCCGCAGCCGGCGATGACCGGAACCTTGTCGGCGGCCTCCGCGACGCAGATCTCGATGGCGCGGCGATGCTCGGCCGAATCGAGCGTGGCGGATTCGCCGGTCGTGCCGCAGGGCACAAGGCCATGACTCCCTTCGGCAATTTGCCAGGCGACGAAATCCCGATAGGCCCCTTCGTCCAACGCTTCGTCGCGGAAAATCGTCACCAGAGCCGGGATCGACCCCCTCAACATTTTTATCTCCTTCACCTCGGGACGCTGCCTGACCTAGGGTCGGCGACCGGACATCGCGGGGATGTTCATGGCCTGATAAGGAGGGGGGCGTCATTCTGTCCAGCATGCATCGGAAAGCCAGCCTGATTCTGCTGCTCGGCGTCTCCGCCGCCGGAGTCGCGGCGCATGGCGTCGCGTCGCAGATGCTGCCGGGCGCCACCGCGGCCGTTCGGTCGGCGGTGATCAGCCCGATCGGCCTGCTGCTGCAGAGCCAGACCCCGATCCCGGCGCCGGCGCCGGCGCCGACGAGCCCGGTCGCGGCCGACATCGCACGCTGGCACAGCCTCAGGCAGAGCGACTCCCTGCCCTTCTCTTCCTACGCCTCCTTCCTCGGCGGCCATCGCGGCTGGCCGGGCGAAGCGGCGATGCGCCGCACCGCCGAGCAGAAGCTGGCGCGCGAGGCGGCGTCGTCGGGCGAGGTCATGCGCTTCTTCGCCTCCTTCCCGCCGCTGACTCCGGGCGGTCATGCCCAGCACGCCTTCGCTCTTCAGGCCAACGGGCGCAGCGGCGAGGCACGCGAGGCGGCGCGGCGCGCCTGGACCGGCGGGGCGATGACCCAGGACGTCGAGCAGCGGCTGTTCGCGAGCTTCGGCACCGCCTTCGGCCCGGACGAGCACGACCGGCGGATGGAGGCGCTGCTCGGCAATGGCGACACGCAGAGCGCGGCGCGGAGCCTGATCTGGGCGCCGCCGGCGAAGCGGGCGCTGTTCGAGGCGCGGCTCGCGCTGCAGACCCGGGCGGCCGACGCGGCGGCCAGGGCGTCGCTGCTCGATGCCGCCGCCCAGCGCGACCCCGGCCTGATCATCGACCGCGCCAACTGGCTGCGCAACACCGGCCAGAGCGCCGCGGCGCGCTCGTTTCTCGCCGGCCGGCCCCGGCTCGAGCGGCCGCCGGCCAATGCCGAAGCCTGGCTCGAATCCTCGCTGACGCTGGCGCGCGGCGCGGCCAACGACCGCAACTGGTCGACTGCCTACGGCATCGCCTCGAAGCTCGACGATCTCTATCCGGCCGGGACCGACGTCAGCGCCCGCCCCTTTGGCGAGCGCGACGCTTACACCAGCCTGGTCTGGCTCGGCGCGACCACGGCGCTTCACCGGCTCGGCCGGCCGGCCGACGCGGCCCGCCTGTTCGATCTCTACGCCCGCGCGGCGCGCTCGCCGCAGACCAGGGCGCGCGGCTTCTACTGGGCCGCCCGCGCCGCCAATGCCGCCGGCCAGAGCGCCCAGTCGACCGCCTGGCTCGAGCAGGCGGCGGCGAGCCCCGACCAGTTTTACGGGCTGCTCGCGCTCGATCGGCTCAGCCGCAGCCCGCCGCCGCCGGCGACGTCGCCGCCGAGCGACGCGGCCGCCCGCGCCGCTTTCGCGCGCCGGCCGCTCGCCGAGGCGGTGCGCTACCTCGGCATGACCGGGCGCCGGAGCGACCAGACCCTGTTCGTCCGCGCGCTGGCGGAATCGCTCGAAGACGACCGCGAGCGCGCCGTCGCGGCCGAGTTCGGCCGGCAGGTCGGGCGGCTCGATCTCGGCGTCTGGGTGGCGCGCGAGGCGCGCAACAAAGGCGAAACCTTCTACGCCCGCGGCGCCTTCCCCGAAGTCAACATCCCGGCCGCCTATCGAAGCCATTGGGCGGCCGCGCACGGCATCATTCGCCAGGAAAGCTCGTTCGACCGCGGCGCGATCAGCTCGGCCAATGCGCGCGGCATGATGCAGCTGATCCCGGGCACCGCGCAGATCGAAGCGCGGCGGGTGGGCGTGCCCTACAATCTGGCCCGGCTGACCGAGGATCCCGATTACAACATCCTGCTCGGCAGCAGCCATGTGGCGATGCTGATGGACCGTTTCGGCGGCAATCTCGTCCTCACCGCGGTCGCCTACAATGCCGGGCCGGGCCGGGTGCCGCAATGGATCGCGGCCAATGGCGATCCGCGGCTCCCCGGCGCCGACGTGGTGCGCTGGATCGAGGAGATCCCCTTCTCCGAGACGCGCAACTACGTCCAGCGCGTGATCGAGAATGCGGTGGTCTACGACCTGATCAACAATCGCGGCGGGCCGCAACGCAGCCGGCTGTCTCATTATCTGGGGCAGAGCCGGCCGGGATGACGTAAGCGGGGCGGATGAGCGAGCGCCCCAATTACATCACCCCCGACGGCTATCGGCGGCTGCGCGAGGAATATGAGGCCTTGTTCGCGGGCGAGCGGCCGAAGCTCATTGAGGTGATCGCCTGGGCGGCGGCGAACGGCGACCGGTCCGAAAATGCCGATTACCAATATGGAAAGCGGCGGCTCCGGGAGATCGACCGGCGGATCAACTTCCTGTCGAAGCGGATGGCGAGCGCCAAGGTGACCGATCCGGCGCGCCAGCCGGACCGGAGCCGGGCCTGGTTCGGGGCGACGGTGACGCTCGCCGACGAGAATGACCAGGAGCGCGTCCTCACCCTGGTCGGCGAGGACGAAGCCGACGCCTCGGCGGGGCGGATCAGCTTCTATTCGCCGATCGCCCGGGCGCTGCGCGGCGCCGCGGTCGGCGACCTCAGGCGCGTCCTCCTGCCCGCCGGCGAGAAGGATTATGAGGTGGTGGCGATCGCCTATCCCGACTGAATTCGGGGTCAGTGGCGCATCGCGCGCGGGCTCCCGCCCGTCCAGCGCTTGAACGCGCGCGAGAAAGCGGCGGGATCGGAGAAGCCGAGGCGCCAGGCGGCCTCCTTCACCGCCAGGCCCTCCTCGCGGATCAGGCGAAGCGCGACCCGGCGGCGAAGGCCGTCCAGCACCTCCTCGAAGGTCGCGCCCTCGGCCTTGAGCCGCCGGTAGAGCGTCTGGCGGCTGTAGCCGAGCGCGCGCGCGATCTCCTCGATCCGGATCGGGCCCGAGCCGAGCAGCGGCTCCAGATGACGCTCGACCAGGTCGCGGAACGGCGTTTCGCGGGCCGCCTGGTTGCGCTCGATGCCCCTGGCGACCTCGCCGAGAAAGTTGAGGAACGGGTGTTTGGCGGCTGCCGGCCGCTCGCCCGCCTGCGCGCCGCGGCGGAGCGAGGAGAGGACGAAGCCCAGGGCCCCGGGCAGCACGAACGAACAGTCGTCGCGCCGCGCGCAGGTGCCGCAGGACTGGTGGGTCATTTTCTCGATGCAACCTGCGAACATGCTTTTGTCCCCCCCAATCATGGGCCTAGGTGTTCTATTGAAGTAATACGCCTCCTCGCGGCGAAGCGCAAGGAGCTTGTATGAATCTTCTCACCCTGGTCCATGTCGCCGGTGGCAGCGCGGCCTTGCTCGCCGGAGCGGCGGCGCTCTCATTCCGCAAAGGCTCGCGGCTTCATGCCCAGTCCGGCACCGTCTTCTTCGTCGCGATGCTGGTGCTCGGGGGCACCGGTTCGGTGATCGCGGCGCTGGCGCCGGAACGCGGCACCGCGGTCATCGGCATCCTCACTTGCTATCTGGTCGCGACATCATGGGCGACGGCGCGGCGCCGCGACGGCAAGGCCGGACGGTTCGAGCATTACGGGCTTGCCGTCGCCTTGGCCTGCGCGGCCGCCATGTTCGCCTTCGGGCTGCAGGCGAGCAACAGCCCGACCGGACGGTTCGATTCGCTGCCGGCGGCCGCCCATTATCCGTTCGCGGCACTGATGGCGCTCGCCGCCGCCCTCGACCTCAATTTCATCCTGCGCGGCCAGCTTTCCGGCGTGCAGCGCATCGCCCGCCATTTGTGGCGCATGTGCGCCGCCTTGTTCATCGCCGCGGCCTCCTTCTTCCTCGGCCAGCAGGACGAGTTCCCCGCCGCCTGGCAGGGCGCGTTCGTCTGGTTCCTGCCGCCGCTGGCGGCGCTGATCGCGATGGTCTTCTGGCTGGTGCGGGTGCGCTTCTCCAAGGCGTTCCGGCATTTCGCGCCCCGGCGTCCGGCGCGCGCATGATCGAACACGACAATCAACCAAAGGGAGGGAATATGATGAGTCGATACTATCTCGCAGCCGCCGCGGTCGCGGCTCTGGTCTTCGCGCAGCCTGCGCAGGCGGATCCGGTCACCGACTGGTGGGACTTTGCGACCCGAATCGCTTACTCGATGCAGGGTTCGGGAATGCGCACGCCCGACCAGGAGCGCGCCACCACGCGGACGGCGCTCGCCATGTTCGAGGCGCTGAATGCGATCGACCGGCGCTACGAATCTTATCTCGACTTTCCCGCGGGCGACTCGTCCGCTTCGCAGGACGCCGCTGCGGTGACCGCCGCCTATCGAGTCCTCGTCCACCACTATCCGGCCCAGAAGGCCGCGCTCGACGAAAGCTATGCCATTGCGATGGCAGAGGTCCGCGACGAACGGGGGCGCGAAGCGGGCCGGCTGATCGGCGAGGCCGCCGCGACGGCGGCGATCGCCGCCGGCGGCATCGATCCCGCGATCGTTCAGGAGCCCTACCGCCCGCGCACCGCGCCCGGCGAGTGGATCGCGACGCCGCTGCCGCAGATCGAGCCCTATATGTCCGCCTACCGCCCCTGGGTGATCCCCAGCGCCGAGGCTCTGCGGCCGCCGCCCCCGCCGCCGCTCGCCAGCCCGGTCTGGGCGCGCGACTATGAGGAAGTGCGGCGGCTCGGCGCCCGCGCCAGCACGGAGCGGACGCCGCAGCAGACGCTGGTTGCCCGCTACCGGCAGGCGTTCGACCTGACCCCGTCGATGCGCCTCGCCGCCGACGCGCCGGGCCGCCGGCCGGTGCAGAATGCGCGCATGTTCGCGGTCTACCAGATGGCGTTCGACGATGCCGCGCTGGCGATGATCGCGGCCAAGTTCCATTACAATTACTGGCGGCCGATCACCGCCATTCGCAACGGCAATGCCGACGGTAACGACACGACCGCGACCGATCCGGCCTGGGTGCCATTGCTCTCCACGCCGAATTTCCCGGAATATCCGTGCGGCCATTGCACCGTCGCCGCCGCGGCCGCCGAGGTGATGACGGCCGAGGTCGGCCGCGCCCCGGCCGGCGGGGTCAGGGTCGGCTCCCAGGCCATTCCGCTTTCCGCCGTGCAAGTCCTGCCCAATTGGGACGAGTGGGCGCAGCAGGTGTCCGACTCGCGCATCTATGGCGGCGTCCACTACCGCTTCTCCAACGACGCCGGCGACCGGATCGGCCGCCGTGCCGCGCGGATGGTGCTGGATCGGGTGATGCGGCCGCTGCCGGGGCGGCCGCGGCGGCGCTGAGGACGAAGCCTATCTGAGGTAGCGGCCGGCGGCGGCGACCAAAGCGGTGCGGATCTCGGGATCGGTGAGGATCATGTCGCGGTCGCCGTCGGCATAGCGCCGGAACCAGATGTTGGCGCGGTGGGCGACGTCCTCGCTGACGTCGCCGTCGCCGGCGTCGCGAAAGCCGAGGGTGACGACCGCCCGGCCCTCGGCCGTTTCCTTGAGCCAGTCGTCGAGGATCTCGACGCCGGGCCCGGTCAGCTCGCCCTGATAGGGCCGCCGAGCGTCGGCCGCCCAGCTCTCGCCGCGATAGGCATAGCCGCCATGACCATAGTCACCGTCATAGCCCCACGTGCAGGCCGCAAGGCCCGTCAACACCGGGACCGTCCAGAGTGCGTGCCGGCGCATCGACCGTCTCCCCAAGGTGAGGGATCATGCTTAACGCAAAGCGCGGCCGAGCGAGAGGCTCAGTCTCGATCTTTCCGCAATTGCTGTGCCAGCCGTTCCATTTCGGGACGGATCGGCGGCGGGTCCTTGGGCAGCGCGCCGGCCAGGGTCTCGGCGACCCGGGTCAAAGCGGCGATCCGGGCCGCCTTCTTGTCGTTGGCGTCGATCACCCGCCAGGGCGCCCAGCGCGTGTCATTATGGTCGAACATGTCCTTGAGCGCGGCGAGATAGTCCTTGCGGCGGGCGCGGTTGCGGAAATCCTCTTCGCCGACCTTCCAGCGCTTCCAGACATGGTCGAGCCGGGCCTCGAGCCGTTCGTCCTGAACCTCCTCGGTGATGTGGAAGAAGAGCTTGACGAGGACCGTGCCGTCATGGCCGAGCTGGGCCTCGAGCTCGTTGATCTCGTCATAGGCACGGCGCCATTCCGGCTCGGAGGCGAAGCCCTCGACCCGCTCGACGAGGACGCGGCCGTACCAGCTGCGGTCGAAGATCGCGACCTCGCCGGCCTTCGGCATGCGCTGCCAGAAGCGCCAGAGATAGTGATGCGCCTTCTCCTCGTCGCTCGGCGCGGCGATCGGCCAGACCCTGTAGGCGCGCGGGTCGCAGGTCGCGGTCAGCCGCTGGATCGCCCCGCCCTTCCCGGCCGCGTCCCAGCCCTCGCAGACGATGACCGCCTTCTTCTTGTGGACATGGTTGGCGACGAACAGGCGGGAGAGACGCTCCTGAAGCGCCTTCAGGTCGCCCTTGTAATCGCCCTCATACGGCGCGCCGGCCTCATAGTCCCACAGGTTGATCGCCATTCTCTTCACCGTCACCCCAGCGAAGGCTGGGGTCCATGCAGCCTTCGTGGCACCGCTGCGGCATGGATGCCAGCCATTGAACAAATTGTCATGTCCCCCGGACATGACTGGGCAATGCGGGGCATTGCCCATTTGTTCAATCTGGCATGACGATGATAGTGTCCTACTCCGGATCAACGATCGGGCCGTAGCCGCCGAGCCCCAGAAAGCCTTTTCGCCTGGGCATGAACGCGCCGTCGCCGTCGGACAGGCGAAGAGGTTGGCCGGTGGCCGAAGCGATGAGGTCGAGCGCCCGCGTCATCGCCTCGGCGATAGCCGAATCTCCCGGGCTGAAGGCCAGGCTGACGCAGCCGGCGTCGATGTCGCCGCTGCCGTGGCCGCCCAGGCGATAGCCCGCGAAAAGGTCGTCGATCTTGCGCAGCAGGTCCTGCCCCAGGCCGCCGCGTGCTTCCACCGTCATGATATCGTCGTTGAGGGCCGACTGGACGAAGCAGTCCCCGCAATCGACGACGACATAGTCGCCCGGCCGGGCCTCCGCCACATATCGCTTGAGCAGGATTTCGAGTTCGGCCCGAGTCACGACACGCCCCCTCAGAAGTGGAGCGAACGGGCCTAGGCGCGCTTCACCAAGACCGGGTTAATGAGGGGCTGCTATTCCGGCGCGACGACCTTGGCCGGGTCCTTCGCGGCCGTGCCCGCGGGGGGCACGACGCGCAGGTGGAGCTCGCGAAGCTGCTTCGCGGTCACTTCGCCGGGGGCATTCATCATCAGATCCTCGGCGCGCTGGTTCATCGGGAAGAGCACGACCTCGCGCAGATTGGGTTCGTCGGCGAGTAGCATGACGATGCGGTCGATGCCCGGCGCCGAGCCGCCGTGCGGCGGCGCGCCGAACTTGAAGGCGTTGATCATGCCGGCGAAATTGGTGTCGACGTCGGCCTGGCTATAGCCGGCTAGTCCGAACGCCTTGTACATGATCTCGGGCAGATGGTTGCGGATCGCGCCCGACGACAGCTCGACCCCGTTGCAGACGATGTCGTATTGATAAGCGAGGATATCGAGCGGGTCCTTGGTCTCGAGCGCCTCGAGCCCGCCCTGCGGCATCGAGAAGGGGTTGTGGCTGAAATCGACCTTCTTCGCCTCCTCGTCATATTCGTACATCGGGAAATCGACGATCCAGCAGAATTTGAACGCCCCCTGCTCGATCAGGCCGAGTTCCTCGGCGACGCGGGTGCGCGCTGCGCCGGCGAGCTTGGCCGCCTGGTCGGGCTTGCCGGCGGCGAAGAAGAGGCCGTCGTCCGGGCCGAGGCCGAGCTCCGCGATCAGCGCGCGGGTCGCCTCCTCGCCGTGATTCTTGGCGATCGGCCCGCCATATTCGCCGCCTTTCTGGGTGATGTAGCCCAAGCCGGCATGGCCTTCGGCGCGAGCCCATTCGTTCATGTCGTCGAAGAATTTGCGGCTCTTGCCGGCGGTGCCCGGCGCGGGAATGGCGCGGACCGTCCCGCCCTCGCCGACGATGCGGTCGAACAGGCCGAAGCCCGAGCCGCGGAAGTGATCCGAGACGTCGGCGATCAGGATCGGATTGCGAAGGTCCGGCTTGTCGGAGCCGTATTTGAGCATCGCCTCCTTATAGGGGATGCGCGGGAACCGGCCCGCGGGCGTCACGCTCTTGCCGTTGGCGAACTCCTCGAACACGCCGGCAAGGACCGGCTCGATCGCTTCGAAAACATCGTCTTGAGTGACGAAGCTCATTTCGAAATCGAGCTGGTAGAATTCGCCGGGCGAACGATCCGCGCGCGCGTCCTCGTCGCGGAAGCAGGGCGCGATCTGGAAATAGCGGTCGAAGCCGGCGACCATGATCAGCTGCTTGAACATCTGCGGCGCCTG